>Ga0080013_1006095_pt1 | contig 10878 bp, 7 predicted proteins | sample ETNvirenome_6_85_FD_69236 | JGI IMG/M metagenome (GOLD analysis project Ga0080013, IMG submission 69236) | Marine viral communities from the Pacific Ocean - ETNP_6_85 (SPADES assembly) (version 2) | ecosystem: Environmental > Aquatic > Marine > Oceanic | place: Pacific Ocean | collected 2013-06-19
ACTTTCGCCCATTGTATCATTGCTCATTGTTGGACCGACTTTAGGAGTATCGGCTGTATCTCGTAACAGGCCAAAGTCGTAAGGGAATCGGGGGGCTGCGAGGCCTCCTCTGAAATCTCCGGAGTCTTTATCCCAACCAACCCTGTGGTCATGCACGACATCTAGCGTAAAGTTTATTTCCATCAATTTTGGAATTAATATATTTTTGCCGCCGCGGACTGTGTTTTCAAAACCGGCAGCTTTTATAACGCTGGCTATTTGAGAAGAGAAAGAAGTGCCAAGGTTGTCGATCTTGCCTCCTATAAATCCAGCGTTGATGTCATGAGTTACGCCCACATTTTGTATTACCCCTAGTAGACCTTGGCCATCGTTCGTTGAAGAGCAGATTAAATTCGCGAATCTGACTCGAAACATGGGTGATGCGGCTATTGAATTGGCTGATCGTGTATCTTTGTAAGTCGGATATAAAGAAGCCAAGAACCAACTTAAGCTGTTTAAGTTATCTAAACCAGACGTTACCGAAGACGAAGGAATGTTAAAATTAACAGTTATTTTCCTGTTGTTAGATTTCCACATGTAATAAGGGTCAGGGCGCCCAAACGGCTGTTGAGGAGTTTGCGCCGATGTGAACTGATCACTAAGGCTAGACAAGTAGGCTATAAATTGTATAACTGGTGGATTTTTTATGTGTAAAGGTATAATTTCCAACACAGTGCCGGCCTCTGCGGCTCGGCTGTTCTCTAAGGACCTCTTCTTGAATTTTACGTTAGAGAACTGGTCTTTATCCCCTGCATAAGCTGCTTTTTCTACTTGAAAAAATTTTGGCATTGTCTTATTCTCCTACGGGCTGCCGGCTGCCCGGGCCATCTTGCTGACGGTATCGCGTACGACTTGCTCAGTCCACCGGAGGGTTGCGAGGCCGGCCTCCATGTTTATCGCTACAATTTCCATGTTGGTCCGTTCCGTCATCCCGGGTGAAGATTGCGGGGCTTGAACTGGTGGGGGAGTCGTGTCCGTGGGCTTTTTGAAGACGTTTTGTACGCCTTTTCCCATTGCCTTATCAATCAAAGCTTTGACTGTACCGCCGGCAACTCCGACGGCTAGGGCGGCGCTAGCGCCTTCCTTCAGCCCACCCGTTAATTCGCTAGTATCAAAAAGAGCAGCCTCTGCCTTCGCGAAGCCCTCTACACCAAGTTTTGTAGCCAAGAAGGTTTGAACCGGATCTTTTGTTATATTTGTAGTATCCGAAACAAAACCCGCAAATGCGTCGCTTGTAACGTCCGCCGCGGCCCGGGCTGACTGGAGGCCGCTGGTGGCCACGGCTGCGGTGGCAGCTATGGCTCTTTGTTGTTTTTCAGTAACATTAAGGCCAGCAACAGCCTGTTCGTTTAAATCTTTCATCGACATGGCATTGAGATCCAACGCGGCGGTCGCGGCGTTGATTTCTTCTACGTTGGCGAGTTGTCTTTGTAAATCTCCGACATTATCGAAGCCTGCTGCAGTAGCAATGATATCTTTGTACTGGCGATTTAAACCTTCAAATCCCGGGCCGGCTTCTAATATCGCATCTATGAACATTTTAATTTTATCTTCGGGCTCAGCCAAGGCTAGATCTGTGACATTTATAAATGTATCGCCCAAAATAGCGTTTAGAGTCTGGGCGGCTTTTCCTGCAGTAGCAAAATCGTCCATACCTTCGGCGATGCTAGCCAACTTGCTAAGTTCTACACCCGTTATTGCAGATCTTGCCTGAAGCTTCGCAAAGACAGTGGTCGCTTTATCGCCGTATTGAGACAGGTTGTCCATAACAGCCCTAAAATTAGTAAAAGACGTCGAAGTCTCTATCCCCAGAGTTTTTGAAATACTGGCTAAAGTCAATAACGCTTTACCGGCTTCAACTGGTGACTTTCTCATAGCCTTGTTGTAAAAATCAAATATTTCTGCAGAATCACTAGTTGCAACTCCTATTCGCTCTAGGCCGCCCACCAAATTTGTTATAAAACTAGCAGCCGCAGGCTGGGCGTTTAGAAAGCCTTGCCTGAATAAAGCCGACTGTTTTATTAAGGCGCTGAAAGAACTCTTTACCTCTTCGAGTGACAAAACTCTTTCAAGCATCCCGCCAACATCGGCCCCTTCTCTTCCTAAAGCTTGAAATTGTTCTCTCATGTTGCCGATCGCAAACTGTGCACCGGCCGGATTAAGGGCAGCGATCATAGCCGACTGCATGCTACCTAAAGAAAGACCGGTGTTTTTAGCCATTGAAGCGACCGCGATGTCGATATCAGACGGCAATTTTTTCATGCCGTCCACCATGTTGTCTAAACCGACATTAAAGCCAAACAGTTTTGCTGTAACTATATCCATGCCGCTGGCTACAATCTTTTCTCCCATTACACCAGCAGCGCCGAACGTCGCTGCGACCCCAGCTATTGCTTTTGTAATATTAAATTCTTCTTGCCTCTTGAGGACCACATCTTTTACGTGTTTAAACTCTCTTTTCTGTTCTTTATACTTTTCGGCCGCGGCCTTGCGTTGCTTCGCGAACATTTCATCGATTTCTTTTCTTATGTCTTTTCGACCTTGCAGCTCCGTGATTGCGGCGGATTTTTGTATTTGTATTAACTTTTTTGTCTCAGAAATTAATTTTTCTTGCCGCTCTAAATCCTTATTTTCGCTATCAGTCCGATTCTTATCGACGTCGGCGGCCTCCTTCGCCAGTTTCAGTTTTCTCTGCAAGATAGCTAGTTCATTTTCTCTTTCTCCGACACTAGACCGCAGGAGGCCTTGCAAAGCGGTCAAACCTTCTTTACTTTCTAAATCAAGCGCGAGGCCTTGTTTCTTTAGTTCAAGCAGTTCTTTGGCTAGTTTTTTTGCTTTTTCGAGCTGGTCTACAGTTGTCATAAAGGCCTGACCTCCTATCTAGTAAATAGTGACATAACAAAAATAAAAGCCGGCGCTTGGCCGGCTTTACTGTTCCAGAGCTTCTTTTTCTGCTTGAAGCTGCTCTACTAGTTTGAATACAAACCATCTTCGAAGTCCAATTGGAAGGTTGTACGCTTCGATAAAGCTCCAACGCCCCTTATATTGCATGAAGAAAAACTGTTCATATATGTCTTGCATATATTCTTCAGTCAGGCCAAAAAAATCCCGCGGAGAGCGGCACCTCCTGCTCTTTGATGTGAAAACACGCTTCACACCGGTGCATCATCGTCAATTTGACGTTTGGTGCTAGCAAAGGGAAAAGATCTCTTAAAAATTTAGAGTCAGACGCCGGCATTAAATCAAGAAAGTCCATAACACGATCATAGTTTGTATCACCGTTGACTTTAACCAAAAAAGAAGATAATATTCCAGTAATTAAATTTTTATTCTCTCGCTCTAAGATCTTTTTCTCTTTTTTACCGTCTATTAGTTGTACGCCGACTTCAACACCGGAAGAAGGAAGAGTTACGTCAAACGTCATTGTTTGCCTGTCGTATCTAACACCTTTTTCTCTTAAAAATTGCTTATCAAAACAATTTTCTTGTGTTTGAACGCTTCTTAAATCATATTCTGCTTCAGTAGTTGAAGCGCATTTTTCGCAACGAAGAGTCACAGGGTAGTCACTACCATAAGCAGATGCTCTGGCTGAGATTAATATTGCATTCCTGTCACCAAGAAGCAAACTTGACGCGTCGACCTCAACTACGATCAGACTATCGAGCAATCTGTCAAGGGCCAGATTCTTTTTGAGGAGAGCTTCGGACGTTAATATATCCTCGTCCTTGGCGGTCATAAAACGTATTTCGATAGTTTCTTGTTTATAAAGAGGGTGATCTTCCGAATAAAACTCACCCCTCGACGGAAGTATAACGAACTCCGTAGGAGCAGAAAATGCCAGCGGTGCTGGCTGATGTGCCGTCGGCACAGAAGAATTAGGCGTAACTTCAGGGTTTTGTCCTGTTCGCCTTTGATTGTCTCTCATCTAAACCTCACTGAGTTTATATTGTTTTGTTTAAGCCCTAGGGCTTGTAAGCCCTTCCGCCGACTATTGAGTCGTAGGTGGCATAGTCGTAGGTTAAGCTAACAGACACGTTAACCAACCCTTCTTGATCGTATCCCAATGCCTCGCCGAATTTCACAGAAGTGATGAACGCGTTCTTCAATGTCCACTCTTCTAAAATTCTGGCTGCCTCGGGAACTGCGCTACCAGGGTCTGCGCCGGCCGGCAAGAGTACGCCGCCGCCGTCGAGTTGCTTAATTCTTACTTCACCAATTGTGCTAGTAGTCCCAACCTTGGTGATACCGGTCAAAAGAGCGCCGTCGCTCACCGGCGGCAGATAGCCTGAGCCTACTAAAGCATTATAAAATCTTGAACCAACATTTGGATCAACCGCATCAATAAAAGTAACGTCGAGCGGCTCCCATTCTACAGTACCAGGAAAATTAAATGTATGATTTAGCACTTTATGTGGCGTAGTTTTCAACGTATACGACGGCTTTTTGGCGTCCTTGACCATAAAAGTTAAGTCCGCTAACTCTGAAAAAGTAACCAAGAACCTAAAGGCTCTTTTTGGTTGAAACCCACCGGGTCCTGTGTCTGAAAAGAATGGCATCTATTTAATCTCCTGTTGTACACTAATAAGTAGTATGTTCAAATTGTTTTTTAATCGTCAAATGAAGCTCCGCTTCTTGTAATAATAAAGTCTAGAGCGATAAATTCAATTGCTCTGGCAGGCTTCAAGAAAATCTTTGCGTACATGATGTTTCTATCCACCAAATCAGGCGTTGTGGTGCTGTCGTCTAATACAACCCTAAAGTCAGTCAGACCCAAACCAGCCTGGACACCTTCAAGGAAAGGAATTACCTGGCCGGTAAATCTATCCCAAGTTTGCTGTACGTTTTGGTCAAAGAGAAGTCTTGAAGCAATTCTTGAGATCTCTTTCTTAAGATAAATAAGCAGTCTTCTCACGTTAATTCTGTCCAGTGCAGATCTAGTAACTTGCAAAGTCTTTTGACCGAAGATGACAATTCCTTCTGATGGAAATGATGCAATTGGATTAACATTGGCATCATAAAGTCTATCTCTCTCGGCCGAAGTAAGACGCTCTCTCACTCCGAGCACAGGCAGACCCGCTGAACCTTCACTTAAACCGCCGCGCGTGAAGCCTGCAGGAGCGAACCAAACCGCCGACTTACGCTGGGCACTAGAAAGAGTTCCGAGCGCGACAACAGAAGGCGGCACGTAAAGAATCGAGTTTGCTACGTCGTCGCGAATTTTCACCCACGGATAGAATGCACATCCATAACTTGAGTTAAGATTTAAATCCTTGAGGACAGTAACTGTTTCTTCGACGGATCCTAAGTTATCCGTTTCTGCGCTGCTGTTCTCGTGAGGCGGCTTGTATCCGCCACGGACATCAAGGATAGCCAATGCGTCTGCTCTTTCCTCGCATGCTGTCACCAAGCGACTATTGAGACTGTCATTGGTGATTCCCGGCATTGTTGCCAAGTCAAACTCAATGAAATCTTTATCAGCAGCAATGTCGACCGCTTTTTTGAGGCTGTAATATGTCGAATTTGCAACTTCTGTGCTCGTCGACATATACTCGTTTCTTAGCGGATCCTTCTCTGTGACGTCGAATCCATCAAAACCACCAAACATTGGCGAAGTGAACTTCTTAAGGCCAGTGTCCGATCCGGTCAAGATATAAGAACTACCTGAAGCTGCAGTCCAAGAATTGCCGAGGGCTCGCGAGCCGGAGACCCAAACGTGATGTATGTCGTCTGTCGCGGACCGCTGGACATCATCTAGTGTGAACACCCACGAGTATTGTTGATAATCGGCCGATAGACCGGTTGGATCATGTCCTGCCGGCTGACCACGATGAAGATCAACGTTGCTTTGATCATATCGTCGACTATCGTTTATGTTGGCTTGATAACCAAAATACGCCTTCGATGGTTGGTTGACTTGACCTTCCGAGCTAGAAGCGCGGAGTCGAGAGGTTGGCCATTCAACGGACGCTGCTAGCGTAGAAGTAAACAAAAGTTTGCCGGCGGTATGACCAGTAACCATCACTTCATGCGGAATGCTGCCTGAACCGACGGCCCAGTTAAGGCTTGTGACCGAGCTGCTCATATTTTGTGTAAGCGGCACAGAAGGCCCTTTGACTCCATAAGGATTAAGGCCCTCGGCGGCGCCAGCCTTTACTTTCTCGCTGACCTCGACTCTAAGGATCTTTGACCTATTTGGATTGTCACCATGTTCCCTAATTCTCTTGTTTACTGAATCGTAAGTATAATGCAGGTCGCCGACTAGTCTGGCAATATAATTTGGAGACTTTGGATCCAAGCTGCAATTTGAGTATTGTTCTAGAACCATAGGGTCGCTGTCGCGGTCGAAAGCACTGCGCACCTGAACCGTAAAGCTTCCAAACTTATTGTAGTTGTCAGTTGGCACCTTGATATCTGTAATAGAAACTTTGTAATCCCTATTCGCTTGCTCTCCACTGTCCAGAGCGTGAAATTTAAACAAATCCGACGTATGTTGCGTAGGATCGAAAGATGCCGTAGTCCCGCGGGCATCCTGCGAGATAAAGTAGCCAGTCTGCGCGGCGCGCGCTTCTTGCATACGGTCACTCCAGGTAATGGACCCATTTCCACCATCTTTTAAGCCGACAATAACACCGAAGAGATCCGCGGTATCCGAAGCTTCAAGGCCATCATCTTTTAGTTTTGAATTTTCGCCACTCCTTACATTTGACTCGAATGTTTCTCCAAGCCAATAAGCATTTGTGGTATTGCCAGTCTTTGTGAGCTCACTGTTTGTCGACGTGGGATCAGTATTAAACACTTTTCTAATAAAGGTCTGCGAATCTCTATTAAAATCAAACGTTGCAGTATCTGTAACAACGTTAGAACCATTTAATATTTTGGCGGTGAACTTTTGTCCTGTATCACTTTTAATCAGAATTCCGGCGCCTTGTTTTTGAGTGCCCGCGGCGAACCCGGTACCGCCGGTAAAGTTCGTCTTCGTGAATTGGCTTATGTCGGTAGTAACGGTGGTGTTACCCGCGGCGCTGCTTGAGACCTGCGTGAATGTAATTGACTGTTCGCCATCTCCAGTACCAGTGATGGTGCCACCTGAAATTTTGCCTTTTATTGGTGAATTGGTTGATCCAATTGTATCTTTAAATTCATTTAATACAGTAGCTTGTGAATTTGTATTCAAGTTACAAGTAACAGCGATACAAGTACCTGCTGCCAATAAATCTGTATCTGGAGTACCAGTTCCCAAATCAGAACTTGCCTCTAAAACAGTACCTGAAGCAACTGCTCCGGCTTCAGAGGCATCAGAAAGTATAAATATTCCTACTGTGCCATCTGTAGCGGTGAATTTAACATACTCACCTTCTGAGAATTGGTTGGCAGTCGCAAGATCACCGTCGGCGCAAGTTATTGTTGCTGAGGCCGCTGAGGTCGCTGACTCTCGTGTTGAGCCGGTTAAAACGACGGCGCCTTCGTTCAGATACCACACGGCAGCAAGAGTACCAGTCACCGCGGTGGCTGCTGACGCTGAAGGGAATAGTACTAGTCCATACGCGCCGCCGGACGACGCGCTGATGGACGTTTGCAGATCGTACGCGGTCTTCCAACCGGCTCCCGCGGCCGCGTCGGAGGTGTCAGCATTATCAGCGTTTTCGCCGAGAACACGATAAACAGTGCAAGGTGAGTTATTTCGTAGCCAAGCTTTTACAGCGTAAGCAGCGTATGTAGGCGCAGTCATTTCACCAGAACGCCAAATGTCACCAGATGCGTTACCCGGCGAAGGTTCACCAAACATGTTAGCAAACTCTTTATAAGACTCAACCTTTACCGGTCTCAGTCCGGGCCCTTTTTTAAAGCGACCAATAACCAGTGGACCCATTCTTTCGGGAAGACGTGGAATACCTGACTCATCGATTTCATCGATGAAAACTCCGGGCGAAACAAAATTAAACTTATCGACTGACATACTCTTACGCTCCTTAAATATAAGCTAGCTCAAAACTTGTGAACTTTTTCTCTAATAAATAGTGTTCGTTTACCACAAACTCCTTTAAAATCTAAATTCTCCGTCTTCATCTTGCACCACAATTCTTTCGTTTGCAAAGCGTAACTCTACTGCATTTTCTCTTCTGACAACTCTTGGTCTTTTTTCGTTCTTTTCGTCTCCAATCAAATAAGCAAAAACTTCCAAAGAAATTGTCGTTTCGTAGCTTCTTTCGCTTGCTGCGTAATTAGATATATTATTTCCCAGTTGATAATCCTCAGAAAGAAAAGCTTCATACTGATTTGAATTGTGCTCAACGATTACGCGACGGTGGCCATTAGAAATCCTGATAAAAGGGGTCAGCATATCGTTCATTTGTTCTTGGTACTCGGCTCTTAGTACTATTTCATATCCAGCTGTGACGTAAATAGGCAAAGGAATGGTCAGAGTCTCGTAAACAACCTTGCTATTCTTATCTTTTCTATATAAAGGAAAGTTAGACTGCCCTGCCCGTCGATGAGCGTCAGCGTTAGCAAAATTGCGCGTTTTATCTTGCTTTATTACCTTGTTAACTGTCAGGAACCCACCTTTCAAATCATTCACCGGGTCGAGCTTTGAAAAAGGCAAAACACGACTTTTTTCATCTTTTTTAACGCTTGTTCTTTCGACCGAGACCACCGGTAAAATAATCATTCCACTTTCGTCTCTGTTGATATTGTCGTTTTTTATATTGTGAGCGCGTTCAGAACCAGACCAAACAATTGGTGTTTTTTTAAATCCCTTGTTTGTTTTGGTGTTAATAGCCATTGTCTCGTCGAGAAATTTGTAAACAGCAAAGTCTACGTCTTCGAGGCTTGATTTAAAACGCGGGACATCTCTTGAAGTTGTTTCTTCGTTTTTAGACATCGAACAACCCCTCTCTAGATCTTATACACTCTGCTACGATTTCCATTTGACGATCTGCTTGACCAAACAACTCTTTCGGTTCTTTCAAAGTAACAATTTCATAATATGCGGCGCCATAAGAAATAAAGTCGCCTTCGCGAACGAACAGATCTTGATCTTCCGTTAAACGTCTTTTGTGAAAATGCACAGTTATTTTAGTCATTTTATCAATTCCATATTTATTAGTTGTCGTTTCCTGCCCTTGATAATCGACCAAAGCGTATACTCTTATCGGCGGCAAAAAAGATTTTGTAACGGCTTCGTTGTAAAGTGGGTGGAAGTTGGTGTGCTCAAGATCAATCGGATAATAAGCAATAACTTGACCAATAACGCGCTCGATTAGTTCATCATTAAACTGCTTAACAAGATCGCGCTCTTTTTCGCCCAAAAATAGAGGCGGTGGAGGAGTCGTTGGTTGTTTCCATTTGTCTTTTTCGCTCGCCATCTATTTTATCCTTGATATATGAAGTACGGGTAGTTCTGCAGTGTCTCTAGAGAGTTCTTGGTAATATTTTTCTGAAGTTCAGTAATTTTTTCATAAGTTATCTCATCTAGTACTTTTTGTAACTCCTCTCTTAAAGTTTTTTGTTCTTCTCTGGCTTCTGATATTAATTTATCTCCGTTCAAAGTAACGTCATTACCGGGAATTGGTATTGTTCCAAACTTAGATCTTACTTGACCTAGGGTTTCTTTAGCCAAAGAAAGCGAGAATCTTCTAATCCACTGCTTACCAATCGAATTGATGTTTTTATATGGAATGTTTGCTAAAGGAAGCGTGTTCATATTGTTAACACCGTCTCCGCCAGATTTTCTGTCACTTTGATCGTCCCATGGCTCATAATCAACGTTAAACTCAACAAACATACTGTCCGGCGATGCACTGGTCGGTATTGGGTGAATCCTCATTTTATTATTTTTGATTTCATAAGAATAGTGTGAGTTTCTTGTATAAATTGCGTCCTCATAAGCCATGGCTTGAAGCTTGTTCTGCCATGCAGGAATCACTTCGAAAGTTGAATCGTCTGCATACATACCATATGTAGATAAATTACCAACAGAGTTCATGCCACCATAATAACCATAGAATCTCCACATAGCGTGCGGAGTTTTATAAAAAACCCTACGAATATTTATCCTGTTGCTGCCAACAGATCCGGAATAAAGTGCGCCGGCTGCACTGCCGTCAATTGATGAAGAGTATATTATTGCTTGTAAGTCGTAATCTTGTATGTTGTGTGTTAGATCAATTGATGCTGAATAAATGGGTTGTGTACCGCCGATGCCCACTTCCGTGCTAGTATGGTCCATCACTCGCTTAGCGTACCCAAACTTAAACTTAGGATATTTCGTTTCTACGCTGCTACCACTTAAACTATCAGTTCTCTGACCATCTGAATCAAAAGTACCAGTCGCTGCGCCTAGTGAACTGTGTAATATGTTTTTTGATTGATGAATGTTTACAATATAAGAGTACTCTAAGGAAGCCTCTTCATATGAGGCATATATGTTCCCGACCTTCAGTTCAATATCTAAGATGTCTCCACCAAGTTTTTTGAAAGTATATGCTACTTGGTCAGACGCTCCGGTAATAAAATTAGCGTCGTATAAGGGCGCGTCGGAATCAGCATACATACCAAATGGATAGTGAACAGTGTTACCGGCGCCGTCTGTGCCAGTTCCAAGAGACCCGGTTGAAGGTAGAACAGCCGTTGAGGTCTGAGTACTCGGTGTTAAAATTGGTGTCGCCATTCATGTGGTCTCCTGTCACTATAATTAGTTAGGAGATGACTAATTAGCCTTTAGACTTTTTAGACTTACCGCGAGAAACAGTTTTCTTCTTTACTTCTTTTCTTTCGGAAGAAGAAACAACGTCTTGGGTTGCCTGTGCCACATCTTCGACGACATCTTCGACGACTTCT
>Ga0080013_1006097_pt1 | contig 10877 bp, 12 predicted proteins | sample ETNvirenome_6_85_FD_69236 | JGI IMG/M metagenome (GOLD analysis project Ga0080013, IMG submission 69236) | Marine viral communities from the Pacific Ocean - ETNP_6_85 (SPADES assembly) (version 2) | ecosystem: Environmental > Aquatic > Marine > Oceanic | place: Pacific Ocean | collected 2013-06-19
TTAAATTTGATTCTTGTTCAGCTTCTCTTGAACTAAGTTGAGCTTGCTGTACAGCTTCTTGCAGCTTTGCTTGATAAGATACATTTGCTTGATTAAACTCATTCAATGAATCTTGCACCTTAGCTTGATACTCAGATATCTTCATTGGAGTTAGTGAAAGTCTTGATTGTATTTCACTAGCATATCCTTGAGCTTCAGAAAGAGCTGCATTTACTTCTTTTACTCTCATATCTCCAATAGCTACCCATTCTCCTACATGAGTTTGTGCTCTTTGAAGTTCGGCCTGTACTATAGCCAAGTTCCCTTGCAATAGTTCTATATCTTCTGCTTGTAATAAATCATGTGCATCATAACTGGAAGCTGGACTATTGGATTCAATCAATGCAGATACTTTATCTAACGCATCTTTAACTCTTGTTAATTGAGAGTTTGTTGCATCCCATGTTGAATTAGTATCAAACTGTGAATCACTTGTAGCGCTTGCAAATTTATCTGCAGCCGTTTCCGCTTGATCTACAGCGGCCTTTAAATAGAGAAATGCTGTTGTAATAGCAGTTACCTGAGATGGATATTCAGTTGCCCATGCGACTCCACTTATTGTTGTTGAAGGAGCTGTGTAAACTGGTAGAACTCCTAAGTTATTTAATGTAGTGGATGCTATATCTGGAGTTGTAAAACTAGGAGAAGCTGGAGATACTGGAGGATTAGATGTTATAGTTAAATCCGATATTGTTGGAGCAGAGCTAAGAGATAGTATTGGCTGTACATAAGATGGAGCAGAAGGTACGCTACTATAGCTTATATCAGCATCAGATGGGGGCGGTATAAGTACAAAAGCATCAGGCGCAGTAAATGTTGGTAAGCTTTCCGATACCTCACTTAATACAGGCTCAGATATATCGCTTGGTAAATTGGATGTTTTATTAGCCATTAACCTTTGTAAGCATCTCACTGCGCTGCCAAGTACAAGTAAATATTCTGCTTCCAATGGAAAATTGGCTACTGCATCACTTCCGTTTGATATAAGAGCACTACCGTTATGTGTTGGAAGTTTTGGTACATAATGTAATACACCAGATGTAGCGTCATCGCCTGCATCGCCATTTACATAAATTGTTTCAGCCTCTATATAATATACAGGGTCAGTATCTGTTGCAGCATAGATAGAAGCAGTATCGTTATACCTTGCTTTTTTATCCGCTGGAACTCTTTTAGCTGGAAGGTCATCTTTATCTACTGCTAAAACTTTTTTATCCGATATCCCTAATCCGCTAGAAGAAACTGCTACAGCCAAAGATGATGATAGCAACTTAGCCGCAGGTAAAACTCCAATTATTTCACCGCCTATATCTATAAGAGACTGAGTAATAAGAGCGTCATCTCCAACGCTTCCAATTAAATCTTCTACCTGTGTTTTAAAATCTGCCATTAGGAAATTGTCACCTCCGTAAATACCATTGGAATTCTATAGTCCATTACAATGTCTTCCCAACTGCCAACCATTTGATCCCAAGAAATGGGGCCATAGCTGGCTTCAGCAAAGTCTGACATTGAAGAGGGAGAACTAACTTCATCCATTAATAATCATAGCCTTTAATGTTCATAGAAGCACCGTCTCTACCTGTATTCGCATATTTTTTGCCTTCACGAATACACATCTCCCATTCATTTCTAAAGTACTGAGCCATTTGTATTGACTCAGGTTTAGTTTCATAGCCTTTCATAATAGCATACTGAGCAAGTGCATCGTGAAATTCATCTGGTATTGATGGTGATTCTGTTAATATTATACCAGTACCACTGGCAACAAAATTCTCATCGTTCTTAACAGCGAATATAGTTACTGTCTTGCTGCCTGTAGGGCCAGTAAACTCTGATGCTGGGCTATTACCAGTTACATTATGTGTAGCAATAGCTATGCCATCACGCTCTATCCAGTAAACTTCGTCCTTTGTTCTACTATATGCCATTATGTTATATCCCTAACTTCTGGTCTCCCAGACAGCCTGTATATATCATATCCATCAAAATCTACCGAAAGAACTTCCAGTATATCATCATCAAGAGCATAGTAGCGTTGATCGGCTACTGTACTGAATGTATAGGCTGTTGTTAAAATTCTTGTCCTTCTGCAAAACTCATCCAGTGCCTTATTAAGGAAGATACGTATCTGCGTTTCTCCCAGCTCTGGATGGTGCTGTTGGACTGTTTCTATTAACTGTTTCTGTGTCATAGTGTCCCAATCCGAGGGGAGACATTACTCTCCCCTCGAGTTAGTTTTCGTTAACTTGCGTCGACAGTGGCTTTTGTTGAACCATTGCAATACCAGTTACTTCCATCACAAAAAATATCAATCGTATCATTAATTGCACCAGCATTTAATGTAAGCGATGATACTGTTTCGTGTATGTCTCTACCAGTATTTGTTGCATGATCTGTTCCATAGCTGCCATGATAGTATATTTTACTTGCACCACCACTTATCACATGCTCACTATCATCTCCTGAAATAACTTTACAGGAAAATCCTTTGTAAGCATTTGCTATAGTAGGAAGTGTAAGTGTTATTGCAGAACCAGATAAAACAAACGATTTACCATGATCTGCGGGAACTATACTATAAGCTGCTGTTTTACTTTCAACAGAAGCGCTTGAACCACCTAGATAAGCTCTAGCCATAATTGACCTCCTTAACTAATTGAAAACAGTTTATGACTTTCAATCAGCTGTATACCAACACCTTCATCAGAAAAATACTGATCCTTTACTGCGTCAAACGCATTGTCAGATTTAATATTTGTCTGATACATTGGTGAACGGTATTGAGCATGAAACAGGTTCTCATCACTTACGACAAGCATTTTCTTACCGTAAGAAGTACCACGCAATGCGGGGGTTGGAATTAATTGTAACACTCCATGAGGTGTCTCAAGGGTTTTATAATTAAAACCAAGCGAATCACGTTTCATATCACTTAGGTCAACAGTCCAGCCAGAATTACCAGCCATACCGCTGCTACCAGCCATTTTCGACCAGTAACTAAGTGCTCCAGAACCACAGAAAGCTCGCTTAACGCCAGATTCTGGTACGTACTGGAATACTTTTTCCATATCATCAACAAAGTCTCCATATGAATAACTTGCTTCAGTTATAGAAAATACACTTTGATCGTCACCACTTGAATCGCCATAGTCTTCTATAGCTTTCAAAATGCCGTAGCATGTTCTTACAAGATTACCATCTGCATCGGCTACTCCGCCATCAGCAAATGATTCAGTACTGGAGTCACCGCCTTGAAGTTCAAGACCTGTTCCACCAACTCTATGTCCGAATAAGAACGCTTTTTCCTTCTGCATTTTATGCTCTTGAGCCTTCTGGGCACGTAAACGTGCAAGCTCAGAAGATTCGCCACGCAATGATGCAGCAAGCAATGTTCCAGTGACCTGTAATGGCGTTTTGAAAATCTGACAAGAATTCCAAACGACACTTAGTTCATCGGCCCACGCTTCTGGTGAGTCTGTACCTTCACCCTGTGCATTACCAATAATTTCAAAAATGTCATTATCGACTAATGCAATATCATTACCAGTGCTAGTCCATAGTGTATTTACAACAATAACGGTTGAACTTGTTACAGAATCAACTCTAACTATACCCTTTTTAGTGCCATAGCTAGTTGTCCATACTTCACAGATCGCACCAACCAAACTGTCATCAATGTTACAATTACTTGCACCATCTACAGTAACGGTTGTATTGGTAGTATTATCCGAGTCAAGGTTATCAGTATCACCATTATTTAGGAAATACTGCTTATGCCACGGATTCCGATGTTCAAACATTTTGAAAATCGGATCGGGTACTTTGCGCTGTTCTCTATTAGAAACCACCGTAGTAAACGGTGCTACGTCAGTCCAAAGTTCTTTTACAACTTGAGGGGCAACGTAAAAATTCCTTCGATCAGTATAAAGTACACCAGAGGCTTTTAATAACTTTTCAGTTGCAGCCATGATTTACTCCTTTTTATCGTTTTAAAGAGAGCAAGCCTTGATTAAACATGTCTTCATCGCTTTGAGGCGCTTCAGATGTGCCAGTCTCAACCGCAGCTGATCTTGGCATTGACAAAACCTCTTGAGATTTTCTCATTTCTTGTTTTTTCTGCTCTACCCGTGCGTCGGGTGCATCCTTCATCATATAGAGTTTTAAAAGATGATCAACTGTGACGTTATTAGGGTTACTTGCCCAATTGACGAAATCACCAGCCTTAGCTTGATCAAAGCCATATCCATTCATAGCGTGTGACATAGCATTGTTTTGTACCATTGCTGTTTGTTGTTGAGCATATGCATACTCATATTGAGCGCGCATTTGCTTTTCTCTGTTTTCGTCTTTGTCTTCAAGATAGCCCATATATTCGTCTTGATATCTCTCCTTCTCTAAACGATATTTGAAAGATGTACTCTCAGGATCGTTATACGCATCGACCTCGCTGTAGCTGACTGGTTTTTCTGGTTTGACGGGTTGCTTCAACGAATCCTCTTGGACTCCCGCTTGTTGCTGGGGTTGTCCATTAGGTTGTCCGTTGGAGACCGTTGACTGCTGCTGCTGTGCTAGATTTCTATAATAATCTCGTTCTTGCTGTGCATTCGATAGTTCGCTCTTTACCTTGTCTGCCTGACTTTGCCAATATTCAAATCTACTCGAGTCTTCCTTTGCAGGATGTTCTTCAGGACTTTGTGTGCTCTCAGCCTGTTGTCCTTCTACAGGCGTTTCACTGATCATCGGTTGGTTTACGTCTACATCGAAACTCTCTGGTTTCATTGCATCTCCTGCTGGTACTTCAGCATCCATCAAAGGGATGTTTGCTTTTTCTACCTCGTAACCATACGGTGTTTTATCAGGTTCTATTGCTGCACTTTGTATTTCAGCCATTATTCACTCCTTGCGATTTGGTTATTTCAGCAACCGCTGTTATTCTTTTAAGCCTACTTGTTTGTCAACTGACTTTGTTACTTCCTTAACTTCTTCTTTAAGTTTAGAAAGCTCATCAGAGGCACGAGACTTATATAGCTGTGTAGCCATTTCAGCCTTTGCTTCTGCTTTAGCCAGTTTCTTTTCAAATTCCTTAACTTCAACTCTCTTCCTGTCATGGACAGATTCACGCTGTGCAGTTTGCAGATCGCCTTTTAGTTTTTTGATCTGATCTTCCTGCTGTTGAACCTGTTGCATGAGTTTCTGCATTTGTCCAGCTCTTTCGAGTACGCCTTCCATATCAGCAACGTCAGTTTGCTTTAAAACTTCAATTTGATCAATGAGACCACTCTTGAAGAGCTGCATATAGTATTCAAACCTAGCCCATCTATTCGATGGCAGAGTTGAGCCAGAAACAACGATAATATCATATTTACCTACAGATATATCGTTTACTTTTTCAATCAGATGTCCACTGACATCATCATAAAGATTTTGATTAATTTTTACTTCTAAAGGTTTATTGTTAGGCTGTATAAGCCTTATAATCTTTTCAGATGTATAGACATACTGCATTAAACCAACAACTGATTTAGCTAATTGGTTTAGTGAATATTCTATATCATCCTTCTTGGACTTGATGCGTCTTTGACCATATTCGTCAAGAGCAACAGTTCCTTTAAATGTTTGTGGGGCTGAACCAACATCCCCCTGCATAAATGTATAAATACCCAGTATTCGCTCTATATCAGCTTTTGCATCTGCTTCATTTTTATATAGTTCATTAGGAAGCGGAACTGGCCCTGCCACAATTGGCTGTCCCAGCTCTGGGTCAAATTCAATTACAGCTGTACCTGCACGGCCCCATTCTTCTTCTAATTGCTTTTTATTCATAGAACCACGTGGAATAAGTAGCTTAACATTTGTTGAACTACTAGCATGGGCAACAATAAGGGAACGCAGCTTATTAATATATTCCTGTAAACCACGTACAGTCCTTACATCGCTAATTGGATACGGGTTCCTATTATGATTATTCATAAATGGAACAATAGGATAATCTTCTATTGGCAATACTACAGAATACAGATATTCATCACCAACCGAGATACATTGTTTTATATTGGTAGCCATTACCTTGTTGACCATGATTTTCTCACTGTCAATAAGTTCTCCTTTGGTGATGGGATCAATAGCAGTATAGCTATTAGGGATTGAGTTTTCATTCTCACGACCAGCTATTGGTGTGGGCTGTCCCGTGAGTGGATCAACTTCTAGATGGTACACTTTTCCGATTTCATCATGTATCTGCATAAACTTAGATACATTTAGTTTATCCGTGAATATCTGCTGTTCTCCGCCAGAAACAGTTAGTATAACTGCAGGCTCTTCTCTGTATTCTGCATATTGCGGGTCATTGATAATTTTTTCTTCATTAGATAATGGATCGAATATTCTATAATATGGTACTTTTATCTTAGTATATCTTTCAAATACTTCCAGTTCACGCTCAAGATCAACATCCAGCATTTCATGCTTTCTAGACTTAGGAAGAACGTCTTCTTTCATTATACCAAAACGATTTTCATCAACTGAACTTATATGGCTTGTTTCTGAGGACTGTCTGATGTTTTCTTCAAATTCTGGATATATTTGAATTAATTCTTTTTCTGTCATACGCTTCGCTATTATAATATTACTAGCATCCCGACAGAATGGGTCTTGTGAGTCAGCATCGAAATAAACTGAGAACGGATCAATTGATTTAATATATACTTCACCCTTGCCAAAATCAGCATCTGGTACTATATATGAAACCATAACGCCCATGCCCTTTACATAGTAATCATCAATACACTGCTTTAATTCAGTGTTTCCATTTGATATATCCCAGACCCACGACATTAGGTCTGAAAATATCCTACCTACTTTTGTATCTGAAGTATCACGCCCCGTAGATTGAAACTTGGGTGCGTTAGCAGTAAGCATAGCTTTTGCCTGCTCTACTGCTGGATGGATTACATTTACGACTAAAGGTTCTTGTGCTCTAGCACGTAATGATTTTACTTGCTTATCCGACCATTGCTTCCCTGCACGAAATTCTGCATCCTCAGCTGCCTGACTAGACCAGTCTGAGCGTGCAGAACTATAGTTAGAGAATAAGTCTTGAGTAAGTCTTACTTCTGGATGTATCTCTGGCATGTGGAAAAATGCGTTGCAACATCAGCTTATACGAAATCGAGGTCATTATTGTTCCCTCTAAATTAATTATACTTTAAGCAATCATCCAATCAAAAGTTTTATCTGTTACATATTGTTTCTCTTTTAATTTCATATCACTGGTTTCGTGGGCTGGTGTATATGTATTTTTCATAGCATAATACAATCCATCTAATAAATCATCATGCTTGGCTCTTGGATACAATAATAGTTCATCTCTTAGTTCTTCCATGCTTTCCAGCATGTATACTTTGTTCTGAGCGAAGTATGGTTCCATAGTTTCCAATCTTGCTGATTTACTTGTCCTCGGTCTTTCCTTTATCTCTAAACCAGCAATAAACATGTTCTCTTGGTCGCATCTTTCCCTTATATACTCACGCAGCATTTCCTGATAGCCTATTGACTCTATCCGCACTTTGGAAGGCTTCATTATCTTGAAATGCTCTATAATCTGGTTAGCAAGGTTCATGGGAGTAGCCCTTTTTCGGTAGTAAGGGAGAATATACCTGTTATTTTCATTATCAACCGCAACTGCAACTATAGTGCTATAGTCTGCTGTTTTTCGGGTTGAGGATGCAGGGTCTACCCCCATAAATACATTCACTGGTAAAAGTAAGTCTGTATCTTTACTATTTATACTTTTGAATTGAATAAACGCTTCTTCGCCTTCTCCATGCACTAATTTCCCATCATAATACTGAAAATACTTTTCTTGGAACAGCTGATCCTCATCTCCAATGATTTGACATAGATATTCTCTATAAAACACTGAAACTCGGTTTATAGACTCAAGCTCTTCCTTTTTCTTTATTAGTTTCTCGATTGGATGCCAATCTTCCCATAATGATATGTTATCTTTAATGCTGGGAGCGAAATGCATATTTTCCCAGCCAGTCATCTCTTTCAGTGTTTCAACAAGACAACGCTGGTGCTGCGGAGTACCAATGACCGCTATGCGGCCACGCTGCGGGTCTAGGGATGGAAGGGCACTCTGCAACAGCCAGCGTAAATTAGCTTCCATGGCTTCAGATGTCTTAGTATTGTTTTCATCTTCTGGATCGTCTACTATAATAAGGGTAGGTCTTTGATTACCTTTCTTTATACCACGAAGTTGCTGTCCAGTACCCTTACATATGACCATCGAGCCATCTTTTAGTTCAATCTCTGATTTAGACCATTGCTTAGCCGAGTATTGTCCCCAATAGCCAAACAGGCTTCTAAAATTACTGGAATAATCTAAACAATCCTTTATAGTACCCAATAATTTAATAGCATGGTCTTGAGTTCTTGAAACTAGTACAATTAATTTTTGCCCCCCGTGGAACATAAGGTGGTAAAGAGGAAAGACACCACCCACGATAGAGGACTTTGCGTGCCCACGGGGAGCGACAATGTTTATCTGTTTAATTTCTTCATCCATAAGCCTCTTTGATATCTCATAGTGAAATGCTGGTGATGAAGATGAGAACATATTCGGCATACATACCTTGCCGAACAATACTAGGTTTTCTTTTATTTTTTTTAAATTTTCAGTCTTTGAATCCATAAGTATACATAGTATCTATCAATTCTAATTCGTGAATAGCATCATATGCCGTTTTCTTCATTGATTCGTTAGACATGGAATTACTATTAGCTATCTCAGCCAAAGCCTCAATAGCAATCTCTATTTGCATTCTAATAATATTATGAGGATCGACGCCCAGATATTGATCTTCAGGGCTTACTTGATTCTTTTGATTCATTGACTTCTTCTTTCCGCTGCATCAGCAAAGACTTCTCCTCTGATTCTATTGCATCTGCTATGCTACTAGATACGTCTAACTGTAATGTATCCGTTGTAATCCTTTTAGAAGGTTTCATTTCCAGTAGCTCCATAAAATAATCGCATGCTTTAAGCATATTAGTTACATCTTGTTTATGACGTGCAATCTCTATTGCTTCTAGCATGGTGTCAACTACCGAGGATTTGCTGATACCTTTCTCTTCCATAATTTCTTTTAGTTTCTTCTCTATCATATCTCTGATAAACTCCTGTTTCAGTACCCTTTTTACCGTCAAAGACGGTTCTTGCTGGTCAGGGCGGTAAATATTGCCCAACTGTTTATAGTCAAAACCCTCACTAGAGAGTGCTTGTCCAACATAGGCATTTACTAGGTTCTTGGTACGTGTCCTTCTTGCTTCACGGTCTTGCCATGACTTGGGATTGGCTTGTGAATAACTTCCGAAGGTCTTATTCACCATATACTCTATACGATTAGTATTGCCAGCCCAATTTGCGCCATGACACAGCCTTACAAAGGTCTTTACTCGACCATTCTTGTCGGTATAGTCCTTCCTGCCGATACATAAGCCTATATAGCCATCATCTGTAGCGGCATAATCTCCTTCCTTTGCTTCTTTCCAGTGCAAATACGGTAATCCTTCTGATTCCGCCTCTTCTTCGGTGTAAATATTAAATACTTTGTTTACACCGTTCGCTTTTCTTTTTAATGTATCCATCAGTCCCCAGATACTAGTGTTATATAGTCTCCATCTACTAGAATATACATATCTCCGATTATATCGAACTGATATAATTGAGTACTGATCATATTACCAGCACTATTAACATACCATGACTTTAATATGTAATATCCCGCTGGAATCTGGTCTATATTCCCCTGAATTGTATAAGGACACATATATTCCTGAGAATATAACACATTATCAGTAGTCGTTTGACTTATCGTCAATATCTGGCTACAATTTGGTGGTACATTCCCTGTCTCTACGTATACATCGTATAACGTACTATCTTCGTAGGTCTGACCTACATATACTGTATCAATCTGATACAAAGTATCAATTACTACCACATATACAGTATCTCCCACACGTTCATCATATAAAGTATCTACACGAACATCATATATGGTATCATTATAGGTTGTGTATACGGTATCTGTCTGGTATACATACAGCGTATCCGTATCACCTTGTGTAATTATCTCTTCTACTGCGCAGCTATAGCTTAATATAAAAGCTAATAGCAAAGCAGTGAACCCTCTTTTTTTCATTTTATCTCCCTTACGAGTATAACCCTTAGAGTAATACCCTAGTATATACTCTATAGTGTTTATTTAATATACTAGGAAAAGAGTAAATACACAATAGTGTATATACTATAGTGTTAATCCCTACTCTCAACTTGTTGAGGTGGCCTCTTATTTAACTGTTGTTCTATTATCTTGTTAATAATTTGTATCTCCGCATCTAATACTTGTGATTCTTCATTGAGCTGCTTCATACCCTCGTGAAAGCTTTCCTCATCTATCATGTGACTCTCCCACATTCCAGTGCTCATATTGAAAACTTCAAATATCCTGCGTTTTCCCATGCCTAATTATACAAATAAACAAGTTAATTGTTCCACAAGAGAGTGTTGATTACAAAACTATTTCTAGAATGTGTGTGGTCGAGATGAGTTATACCTACCCCCCTTGAATTAAGGGTCACGGGTTGCAACTAGGTTGAGTTCAAACGTTCCGTTAGGTTAACTCGTGTTCACTGCGCTCACTCAGTGCTATACACCCGCCCAACTCACAACTGGCGTGCCCATAGCCTGACTAGCGCAACACGTCGTACCTCCGTGTACTACTAGTCACACCTATCCCCACGCACAGGCTCGTATGTAATCTAATCCT
>Ga0080013_1006098_pt1 | contig 10875 bp, 11 predicted proteins | sample ETNvirenome_6_85_FD_69236 | JGI IMG/M metagenome (GOLD analysis project Ga0080013, IMG submission 69236) | Marine viral communities from the Pacific Ocean - ETNP_6_85 (SPADES assembly) (version 2) | ecosystem: Environmental > Aquatic > Marine > Oceanic | place: Pacific Ocean | collected 2013-06-19
TGCTCAATTCTAAGTAAGAATAAGCCTGCTCATTCTATTATGGATTTTGAGGGTCAGGGTACTTGCGATATCTTGTTCATCTCAGGGTCAGTAAGATACCAGTACGGTGAGTCTAGTGCCTTTAGCAGACCTGAGTGGGACATTATTACTGAAGTACTACCTGATAATAACCTTAGTATAAAGTCTTCTGCTGCGGTGAAATGCCCTTCTGTAAAGGAAGCTGATATGTCTCCCAGCAACATGAAGATTTGTAGGGAGTTTTTGGAGAGGACTATTGATCAATACCAGCCTAAATTAGTTTTTCCTTGTGGGAACTTGGCAATGAAGATGCTAATTAAAAAGAGCGGAATTACTGATAAGCGTGGGAAGTCTTTCAAGTTTATCTCTCAAAATGATCAGGCTACTACGGTTGTGCCTATCTTCCATCCTTTTGCTGTAATCCAGGAACCTAGACATAAATATCTATTTGAGACTGATATCAAAAACGCTATAGATAAATATATTTATGAAAAATTAGATCGGGGGGATTTCACTTATAAAGTGGCTATGTCTATAAAGGATCTAGATGTCTTGTGCGCTAACTTGCTTAACACATCTGAACCTGTAGCCTGTGATATAGAAACTACTGGATTAAACTTCCTCACGGATGATATTATGAGTATATCCTTTTCCACCCAGCAAGGGACTGTAGTTGTCCCACTAGATCATAAGGATAGTCCATTCACTAAAGAAGAAAAGCCTCATGTCTGGGTTGTTACTAGAAAGATTTTAGAGAATACAAAAAATAAGAAGATTTTTCATAACGCTAAGTTTGATGTAAAGTTTTTAATCAATCACGGGATTTATCCTAAGAATATCTATGATACAAAAATTATGCATCATCTTATCAATGAAAATGCTCCTAAGAGCTTGATGGACTTGGTGAAGCTATACTTTCCTACTGAGTTGGAGAATCTGTAATGGAGATGACGCGAAAGAAATACCTTACTGTCTTTCTCCTAACTGTTCTGGGGGATTTTGTTGCCTCTTGTTATGGCTATTTGATCGCACATGAACAGATTATAGCCCAGATGTTTTTAGGCTTCTCTCTCCCCTTCATTAATTTCTTGAGCATTAAGTATTTCATAGACAGTAAGACCACTAGAGAACGATTAAAAATTACCTTTTGTTGTGCTTGTGCTATGGTAATTGGATCAACAAGTATGTTATTATTATTAAAGGATGTGGTTACCTAATGCTTACAATATCTAATCCCAAAACTTTTAAGTGGAGTGAGATGTCCCTTCATGATTGTTGTGAGGGGAATGCTTATGATACTCATTTTACTCTAAAGTTATTCTATCTTATTACGGAGAAGTTGGAGGAGCTAGGTTTAACTAATTTAGTAGAGAATGTGTTTGTTCCTGCTACTGAGGCTTTTTCAGAGATGGAGTATGAGGGGCTTGATGTAGATATGAAGCAGTTGGAGGTTGTAGGCAGACAACTATCTAATAAGAATATTAATCAGGAAGATGGTCTGTATGATTTTGATCAAGTACAGAAAACTGATAATTTATCGAGCAATCATGATTTAGCTGACATCCTATATATTAGAGAAGGTGGGTTTGAGTTCTATCCTCCTGATAGAACAGCCAATGGTGCGCCTTCTGTATCCGCACCTACCCTTAAACTTTTGTTAGAGCAGATTAATGAGGAGTTGAAGTCCCGATGAGCAAGTGGAAATACAGAGAAGAGGGGAAGCGAATCAATAAGACTGTACTTCAGGAGAAGTCTTTAGAACAGCTACGAGAATCTAAGAAGTTTATTGAAGGTCTTTTAGATCTTAGAAAATCAGAGAAGCTTAGTAAAACTTATATTACTGGGGTTAAAAATGCTGTAAAATATAATAACAAAAAGAAGATCTTTGTTGATTATAGAATGGATGGTACTGCCACAGGAAGACTAAGCTGCGCCTCTTATAATGCCAAAAAAAGCATGGGGGTTAGTTTTCACACATTACCTAGAGAGACAGAAAATAATATTAGGTCCATTTTTGTGGCCCCAAAAGATCATGCTTTTATTACGGTAGATTATTCTGCTATGGAACTTAGGATGTTGGCTCATATTGCTAAGGAAGGTAATATGCAACAAGCATTTAAGTCTGGAGAAGACCTTCATACTTATACGGCTACTATGGTGTTCAATAAGGAGGCTGAGAAAATAACCAAGTTAGAGCGTCAGATTGCTAAGTCTACCTCCTTCCTTATTGTGTATGGAGGATCAGCGTTTAATTTAGCAGAGACTATGGGGATCTCTAGGAAAAGGGCTGAGAAGGTAGTTGAGAATTATCAACGGGCCTACCCAGGCATCTTTAGCTTTATGGATCATGTGAATGATTTTATTAGAGAAAATAAATATGCGTATACAATTTTTGGTAGAAGGCGCAACCTCCCCGATGTCGATAGTAGGGATCGTAAAGTAGTGAATAGAGCTTTGCGCCAAGGACTAAATTTTACTATTCAAAGTTCTGCGTCTGATATTCTTTTATGTAGCCTATTAGGCATTAGGAATAAGTTTGGCAGGCTTGGGATGAAATCTAAGGTAGTAAGTACTGTTCATGATAGTATTGAATTAATTTCTCCTAAGGAAGAGGTGAAATCTGCCTGTGAGATTATCTATGATGAGATGGTAAACTACCCTTACGCTAGAGAGAAATTTGGGATAGATTTAGATGTACCGCTTGCTATTGAGACTGAAGTGGGGTACTCGTTTGGGGATGGGGTAGGGGTTCAGTATGACGAAAGTAAAGTAACGAACATTCAAGATATACAAGATTATTTTGTGGCATGATTAAACAAAAATATCTTCTTATTACGGATCTTCATCTGGAGAATAAATATATGGGCCAATTAGAGGCCCAGGTGAAGGCTATAAAGAAGACTTATGATACTTCTCATTATACTGGGGTTATTATTCTAGGTGATGTTTTTATGCATCGCCGCCCAACCCCTAGTGTAATGTTAGCCTTTAAAGATATTCTAAAATATTTCTCTCCATGTAGGGTCTTTGTTCTAAAAGGAAATCATGACGCTGAGACCAAAGCAGATGATGGCATTACGGCACTAAGTTTATTTAGAAATAAACATCGTACCTCTAATGAGGATGTGGAGGTAATAACTCATGTATCTAGATTTAACTTAGGTTATTATAAACACGCAACATTTATTCCACATTATGAAGATAATCAAACCATTAAAGATGCTTTGCTGGAAGTTCCTAAGGATGATATTGTTTTTGGGCATTTCGGCTATTTTGGTGTCTATAACTCTTTTGGTGATGCCGATTCTGATATTACTCTTGATAACTTTAATAATCTCACTTTCTTGGGGCATATCCATGGATATTGTGAGAAGGGGTTAGTTACAACTTTAGGAACACCCTATACAGTTTCTTTTCAGGACGCTGATGTTGAGAAATATTATGGTGTTCTTACTATTGATAAAGATAATGTGGATTTTGAGAAGTTCCCTATATCTTGGGGACCAAGGCATCTAGTTTTTGATGTAGATGATTTGGAGAAGAACAAAGACCTTATTAATGATGAGAATTATTATACCTATTTAAGGGTGTATATTAATAGTCTTACAGAAGACTCGGTTGCTACATCTAAAATCTTGAATGATTATAATATTAGTGTTTTAGATATAAAATATAAATCTGTGTCTGATTTTGATACCCCTAATACCTATGTTCCAAAAGAAAATCTTTTTGCTATTACTGATGAGGTAATTAGTGACTATATAGATAACTCTAGCACTTCTCTGGAGAAGGAGGATTTGTTAGAAGGTCTAAGTTTATTGCGAAATGAAAATCAATAAAGTAGAAATACAAAACTTCTATTCCATTAGGAATGAGGAGTTGAGTTTTGATGATTATTCTGGTCTTGTTTTAGTAAAGGGGAAAAACAAGGATAGTGGTGGGAGTAATGGTAGTGGAAAATCTGCTCTATTTGAGGCTGTGGTTTGGGCTATTTTTGGTAAAACTATCAGGAAATCCACGGAGGACGCATTAATTAATAATGATGCTGGGAAGAAGTGTCAGGTATCAATTACACTAAATGATACCATCAGAATAGAGCGTGGAAAAAAGCCATCTTTTCTTCGTGTATGGGACGGAGAGACTTGTTTGACTCAGAGTAGCATGGCAGCTACTCAGATCGTTTTGGAGGAGATTTTATGTACAAATTACAAGGTTTTTCTAGCCTCTATGGTCTTCGGCCAACACAACAATACAGACTTCCTTGGGGCCAGCACCGATGATAAGCGATTAATCATAAGAAATTTCCTAAACTTAGAGGATCTTTTTAAGTTACGGGATAAGATTAGGGGCCAAAAATCTGAGTATAATACAAATATTAAAAATGTTTCTGCTGTAATTGATGAGTTGTTGAATTATATAGATAGTTTAAAAACTAAATTAGAGTCTGTTTCAAATACTAAGGTTAGGAAAAGTGTTGCCAAGATATTAAAAAAGCATTCCTTGGAAGATATTTTATCTATGGAAGCGTTAGTTACCAAGTTATCTGCTGAGAAAAAGGAGCTTATTTGGTTCTACCCCAAGAAAAACACTAAGCAGCAGGCCCTAGAGGAGAAGAGAGATAAGAATAAGTGCCCAACTTGTCTTAGGGAGTATGGGGATAAGTATAACTCTAGTGATGAGAAGGAGTTAGAGAAAGAAAATATAAAATATCTAGAGTCCGTTGAAAAACAAGAGGAGCAAATTAAACTTATCCAATATAGGATAGATGAAATTAAGATTCCTATATCTTCCAAAGAGTATGCTAAGAATTTAGAGTTAAATAAGGCTTCTGATTATGCAGAGAGGATTAAGAACAAAGAGGCTAGAGTAGCGGAGTTAGATATAGAGAAGAATAAGAACATTAAGAATTATGAGATTATGCGCTTTTGGGAAAAGGCATTTTCTGAGAGTGGTTTAGTAAAGCACATTATTAAGAATGTATTAGATGTTTTAAACGATAAGTGTAACACTTATCTGGGATATTTAACCAATGGGAGGTTTGGGATAGAGTTTGATTCTGAATTAAATGAAAAAATTTATAATAATTATAAACCTATTCATTATATCTCATTATCAGGCGGTGAAAGGCGTAAAGTTAACCTAGCAATCATGTTAGGGCTACAGAGCCTATTAGATTTAACAGGGAAAGAGCAGTCTAACATCTTTTTTATGGACGAAGTAGCGGAAAATGTTGACGATGAAGGTATCCAAGGACTATACCTATTACTACAGGAATTGAAGAAGAATCAGACTATATTCTTAATAACTCATAATAAAAGTTTAAAAACTCTACTAGATTCCGCCCCCAGAATTACTATGATAAAGACCTCTGGGGAATCCAAAATACTAAGGAAATAAAATATGGCACAGAAACAATTAGACGCGCTTGGGCAAGATATTTTTGAGTCTCGTTACGCTTATCCTGGCGAAAAAACTTGGTCTGATCGTGCGCGAGTAATTGCTAGAACTGTGGCTTCTGCTGAGAAGGATGCCGATAAGAGTAAAGTAGAGAAGGCTTTTTTTAATGCTATATCTACTGGGGATTTCATTCCTGGAGGTAGAATTATTTATGGGGCTGGTAGGGCATCAGGTAGACACAACTTACTAAATTGCTTTTGTGTTAATCCAGACGATACTGTACAATCAATTGGAAAAACTTTGGACGATGTTTATAGAATTTCCTGTGCTGGTGGAGGAGTAGGTCTTAATTTCTCTAATATTAGACCTAAAGGGGAGGATATTGGTAACGATCCAAATTCTCACCCAGGCTCAGTATCAATTATTAAGTTGGTAAATCAGATAGGGGATCAAGTTAAGGCTGGGAAGAATAGGAGAACGGCCTTGATGGGTATTCTTAATGTTACTCACCCAGACCTCCTTGATTTCCTAGATTCTAAATTAAATAAGAACGAGCTTAATAATTTTAACATTTCTATTGCGGTTACTAATAGGTTCTTAGAAGCAGTTGAATTAGATGAGGAGTGGTACTTTACCTTTAATAATAAAAATTATTATACCTACGAACTTACTAGGGAGGGTGAGGGTCATGACCCAGAGGTAATATTTGTTACTGCCATAGACGCTGACTGCGCTTTAGCTATAGCAGAAAATTTTTATAAGGTGAATTGGGGTGATACCTTTTCTTTGGTAAAGCAAGTAACTCTTAAAGCAAAAGATATATGGAATCAAATTTGGGAGAATTCAGTTGAAGTGGGCGACCCAGGAATATTTAATATTGATGCTGCTAACTCTTACACTAATGTTTCTTATTTTGAGAAGCTTGATGCTACCAATCCTTGTGGAGAAATTCCTTTAGCTTCTTATGGTAATTGTTGCTTGGGTAATGTTAATTTATCTAACATGGTTTTAGAGGACGGTTTAGATTTAGATTGGAAAAAACTAGCTCGTACTATTAGGGCTGGGATTAGGTTTTTAGATAATGTTCTTACAATTAATTTCTTTCCTCTAGAGGAATGTAAGACTGTTGGGCATAGATCTAGAAGAATTGGGTTGGGAGTAACTGGGTTACATTATATGTTAATTAAACTGGGCATTACTTATGGAAGTGAGAAGTGTTTAGAGTTTTTAGAAAGATTGTTTTCTACTATTAGAGATGAAGCTTATAAGCAAAGTACTTACTTAGCTAGAGATAAGTCACCTTTCCCTGAGTTTGATTATAAGAAATACTTAGCTGAGGTTTTTGCAAAAACTATTCCTGCGCGGATTAGAATGCTTATTAAAAAGCACGGGATTCGTAATGCGGTGATGCTTACTATTCCGCCTTGCGGGACTGTTTCTATGCTTATGGGTGTATCCTCTGGGATTGAGCCAATTTTCTCTCCTATGTATCTAAGGAGATATTTTAAGGGGGGAGTTAGGAAGGAGGCTGTTGTTTTAGACCCCTTATTTAGTGAGTGGTATAGTAAGGGACTGCCTTTAGATAGTTTTGTTGGTGCCTATGACATTTCTCCTGAGGACCACATTAGAGTCCAGGCCACTATTCAAAAATATATTGACTCCAGTATTTCAAAAACTATTAATTTACCAAAAGAAACTACGCATGAAGATATTTCTTCTTTGGCGTTAGATTATTTCCCCTATATAAAAGGACTAACTGTTTATCGGGCCGGATCTAAGGGGAATGAGCCTTTAGAGGCAATTCCTACTACAGAAAAGAATATTAAGAAATATTTATTTTCTGGTGTTGAGGAGGCTGTGACCGATGGATCTATGTGTTCTTTGACAGGAGGAGGTTGTTAGTGGCTGATTATGATTTTGTGTGTAAAGACTGTGAAATAGTTTGGGAGGAAGAGTGGGCTATGAAAGATGCTCCTAGCAAATCACCCTGCCCAAGATGTGAAAAGGTGTGTGAGCGTTGGTGGGAGGGAATGGTAGGTAGTCAAGGATTACATTTTAAGGGTACTGGGTGGCACAGCACCAAACACAGATTCTTTGGTCATGACAAAGAAGTTAGAATTTATGATAGGTCTAGTAACCAGGATATTGATGAATTCTATGAGGGTGCTATTAAGGGATCAAAAGATAGAATTGAGTCGGGGGACTCCGCAAAACAATATTCTAGAATGGACATAAATGTTGATTACTGGGCGGAAAAAGGTGTAGCCAAAAGAAAGACTGTAGAGGAACAAGGCCAGCAGGCAGAAAAGGCTAAGGATTTTGTAAATAAGCATCGAGAAAATTTAGACCGAGATAAACTATAATAACGAACAACTCTAACGAAAAACCTAATGACCTACCAATTTAGCGAAAAGATTCAACAGGGGATTTTGTATCTTGTTAAATCTGATCCTGATTTTTATCAGGAGATTGTAACCCTTATAAAACCTGATTATTTTGAGTTCCCAGTACACTCAAAGTTATTTACGATTGTTAAGGGTTATTATGAAAAGTACCACAAACTCCCTACAGATGAATTTATCTTAGAGGAGGCAAGAAAAGAAACAACTAGATCAGAAAACTTATCTGATTATGATGATGAGTTAGTACGGATCAATAACATTGATACCTCCTCTGTGGACAACCCAGAGTACTTCTTAGATATCATTGAAAAGTTTGCTAGAAACGAGGCTATGAAGCAGGCTATATCAGACGGTATTCTCTTACTAAAAGAGGACCGTGTTGATGAGATTGAGCCTTTGGTAAGAAAAGCCCTTACTGTTAGTCGTAATGTAGACATTGGACAAGAGTATTTTACTTCTGTGTCTGATCGTTGGTTGCGTATGTTAACAAAGGATTCTGGGAAGAAGTATAGAACTATCTCACCTTCATTGAATAATGTTCTTGAGGGGGGTTTGGGAGCTAAGGAGTTAGCTATGGTAGTAGCTCCCCCCTCTGTAGGAAAATCGTTATTCTTAGTAAATCAAGCGGTAGAATCTTTGATGGAGGGAAGAAAGGTTTTATACATATCTTTGGAGATGAGTGAGGATAAGATTGCTCAGAGGTTTGATTCTATTATGTCTTTGATTCCTCAAGTAAAATTAAATTATAGTCAACCACAACTTAAAGAAAGGCTTAGTAAATTTAAGGAGACTTTTTCTGGTGGGGAGCTGGTGATTAAAGAGTTCCCCACAGGATTAGCTACTATTAATACTGTTAGAGCTTTGTTGGTACAACTTAAAAACTATGAGGATTTTTCCCCAGATGTAATTATTGTTGATTATATGGAACTGCTTCGCCCCACCTCTGAAGGAATGGCCGAGTATCAAGCCCAGCAACGAATTAGCGAAGAGATGCGCGGGTTGGCAGTAGAGAAGAAGTGTTTAGTTTGGACGGCAACGCAGACTAACAGGCAGGGCAGGTCGGTAAAAATTATTGATGATTCTCAACTAGCAGATGCTTATGGTAAAATTAGAACTTGTGATTTTTCCGTATCTCTTAATCAATCTGAGGAAGAGTTTGATAATGGAACAATGCGCTTATATGTAATGAAGTCTAGAAATAGTCGGCAAAGATTTATAGTTCCTTTGTCTGTTGATTATTCAACTTTAAGAATTAGGGAGGCTGATGAGGAAGATGAAGAGTAAATTATTATCAAATCTTCCTACTCATGTTAATGTTGGGTGGGCAAAATTTTCTTTTAGTCTTAAAAAAAATCTAAAAGATACTGATGGCACCAAATGTTATGGGACTACAGACTTTAATGAGAATGCTATAACTTTAGAAGAAACAATGACCGACAATGTGGCGCACCCAACTATAATACATGAAGTATGTCACGCTTTATTAGAAACTTTTGGTTTGGGCGGGGACCATGATAAGGATGAGGATGTTCTTACTACATCAAATGAGTTTATTACAGAGTCCTGCTGTAGATCCATGCTAATGTTTAAACATTTAAACCCGGAATTATGGAAATTATTATTTGAGGATTATTATGAGTAAAGCAGAGCAACTAATATTGGCCTACAATGATTTAACTTGGGATAATTTTATTATTATTAGTGATGCTATTGTAGATATAGATAGAAACAATATTGAGGGGGAGCTTGAAAAGCTTCCTACATCATACGCCCATTGGGCAGGACTTTTAGCCAAGAGTAAGCGGGATTTAGATACTGCTAGTTTAGAACTAACTCAATACATGGCATCTAAAAGGAAGGGTTTTGCTGATACTAGTAGATCCTCAGGTAAAAAGGCTACAGCCAAGGATTTAGACGATTTTGTTATGTCTCAAGAGGATTATAAAAATCTTAGTTTAAAATCATACAAAGCTTCTGAGAAATATCAATTAATTAAGGGTCTAGTGTCTTCGTTAGACCACAAAGCAAACGCATTAGTGCAGCTTTCTAGTAATAGGAGAGCAGAAATTAAACTTTATTCGTAAATATTATTGTGGGGTGACTATAATAGCCCTACGAAACTTATCAACTTATTTTAACAGGAGAACTAAATGACTATTGATCTAGATGCTCTAAGAGCAAAACACAATGAACTAAGCAAGACCGGGACGGGGAATACTGATTTCCTTTCTAACTTTTTCGCCGTTAAGGACGGAACTAATGTTATTCGCATCCTTCCTGGTAAAGATGAAGATAGCCTGTTTTACGCAGAAACTAAAATCCATCGCATTAAGAATGCTAATGGAGATATTAGAAACTTCCATTGTCGTAAAATTCACGGGGAGGCTTGTCCTGTTTGTGATACTTATTACGCCCTTTGGAAGACAGGCAGTAAAGAAGATGAAGATACTGCTCGTCAAATTAAGCCCCGCTCTCGTTACTACCTAAATGTAGTAGATCGTGAGACTGGTGATGTTAAGATTTTATCTATCGGGGTAATTCTTTTCAAGAAAATTATTGGAGCTATGCTCGACGAGGATTATGGGGATATTACGGATCCTACTGTCGGACATGATTTCAAGATCCATAAGGTAATGGATGGCGGCTGGCCCAAGTACGACCAGTCTCAGCCTCGCCCAAAGCCTTCGGAAGCTGGAACAAAGCAAGAATTTGCTGTGTGGATGGATAGCCTTCATGATATTCATGGGCTAGTAAAATTAGAGGAGTATGAATTTGCGAAGGAGATTTCGGAAAGTATTCTCCCCTCTACAAAAGGTAGATCAATTCCTGATACGGAGTCTGGAGATAATGTTTCCGACGATGACTACCTCTCAAAACTTAAATCTTAATTATGAAAAAATTTATTGTTGCATCGGTACTAGCCTTTGGTCTCTTTTCCTGCCAAGCTGTTAGTGATTTCTTTGGTGGAGAAGAGATGGTAGTTACTACCGCAGATAATGTAGTAGAAGGTTCTACTGCCGCACCAGTCCCCGTTAGTGAGTTGCCCGAAGAAATTCGG
>Ga0080013_1006100_pt1 | contig 10873 bp, 19 predicted proteins | sample ETNvirenome_6_85_FD_69236 | JGI IMG/M metagenome (GOLD analysis project Ga0080013, IMG submission 69236) | Marine viral communities from the Pacific Ocean - ETNP_6_85 (SPADES assembly) (version 2) | ecosystem: Environmental > Aquatic > Marine > Oceanic | place: Pacific Ocean | collected 2013-06-19
GTTACGAAGCAATCCAGTGCGCCGGTCGCGGAGAAGAATGCCTATCTGACAAAATATCCGACGAACAATACGACTTGGCCACAGAATTTCTTGCCGATCTTCATTCTGCTGCTGATTTTATTGGTATAGAACCTGAGTTTCTTGACACTAATCCTGCCAACTATGGCTTTGTTAATAGAGAGGGCAGAGATGAGTTGGTTTTATTTGATCTCGGAGGTGAAGCATGAAACTCCTACTTGAAAATTGGCGAAAGTTTCTTAAAGAACAAGAAGGGAAATACCAAATCTATTGTGATATGGATGGGGTGCTCGTCGATTTTGTGGCTGGAACTGTAGAATACATTACGCAAAAACTACAAGCAGGAGAGGCCGAAGAACTAAAAGAAAAGATCGGCCGAGATTATGTAACCGAAGAAGATATTCACGTTACTAGCCCTAACAGAAATAGAGATGTTCGAGATTATATGTTTAAAGAACTTGAAAATCATGCCGAGTTTTGGGAGAATCTTCCATGGATGCCGGGGGGTAAAGAATTGTGGAACTTTATCTCTCAATTTAATCCTTATATTTTATCGGCGCCGATGGGTTATGGTTCTGAAATAGGAAAACAAGCCTGGATTGATAAAAATCTGCGACCTCTACCATCTAAAGTTTTCATGTCTCATGATAAGTTTAAGTGGGCCCGATCAAATCATATTTTAATAGACGACTTCACAAAAAATACAATTCCATGGGAAGAGGCCGGCGGAATAGCTATTTTACACACGGCAACAGCTCCAACTATTAAAAAATTAAAAGAGTTAGGTCTTTAAACTATTTAGTATTGGAGGCTATCTTATGAGTAACGATCAAGGTTGGGATACATATTCCAAATTAGTACTACAACAATTAGAGACACTCGCTAAGGGTATTGATGGTTTGCGAGATGAGCTGGCGCATGTAAAAAACCAACTCACCGAGCTGAAGGCCAAAGAGGATCGTGTACAAGATCTTAAAGAATGGAAAGAAAAAATTGATGAGGTCGCATCCCCTACACAATTGAGGGACGCCCTCAAAGAAATAGAAGATTTAAAACAATTTAAAACAAAAGCCGTTACTATTTTTATGGTGGTACAGTTTTTAATGGCTCTTGCACTGAGTGCTTCTAAATTATTCTAGTTGTTCAAATCTAGATTTGCATATCCGAACAACTACGTAATAATAATGGGCACCACAATAGACAAATCTACTTTCAAAAAGCTTCTTAAGCAAATTTCAGGTAAGCTAACCGACGAAGATGGGGAATTATTTCCGGAAGCGATTATTAATGGAAAAGGAGCTTTGTGGTGTTATGACCCCACTACTCGTTTAATGGTAAGAGTCGCACGAGGAATAAAAATTTATATTTTATATGACAAACCTGATAAACTAGGAAGGTATTTGGCTTCTACAACAAATGGAGAAATAATACTAGTGAGCGAAGAAGATATATACATGACAGGATTTGATTAATGTTATTTGAATTTGGAAGATTTTGGAAGATGATGGCTGGCCTCGGCGCCGCGTGGCTATCTTATGGAATATTTGGGTATGAGTTTACAGCTATTACCCTTTTGTGGTTATTGATTGTATTAAATGGCAAGAAATATTAATACTTTTTCTTCCTGCAAATTAAATGAATAATTATATACAATGGATAAAACATCACAATTCGGAGATTTACACGCTGCATCGTTCGCAATCGGGGATATTGTAGAGTGGTCTAAGTGGAATTCAAAGGAAAATGATTGGAATTATTTTTATGGCATTATATTGGAAATTAAAAAAGAGTTTAGAGCAAATAGATTGATTTCTATTTCTAAAGTGATGCCTCTAAACAATATGTCCGAAGAAAGAGAATTCTTTACCATTAGTTTAAGACTAGTTTCCGATCACACGCATCTCACTACACACAAAGGCACTAATAATGAGGAATCCTGAATTTATTATATTTACGGGCCCTATGTTTGGCTCTAAAACAACCCGCTTGATTGCGGCGATAGATCGCTATAAGTATCAAAAACGAAAAATTATAGCTTTTAAGCCTCAAATTGATGATCGATATTCGGCTGAGAACATTTCTACTCATTCCGGAGCCTCCATACCGGCTAAAATTGTCAAAAACGGAATAGAAATTCACCAATATATAAGTCATCATAATGAATATGATGTTATAGCAGTAGATGAGGCTTTTATGCTGCGTGGTGTGTCCTGGGTGCTCATTGACCTGTTTAAAAAAGGTAAAACGATTGTAGTATCGTCTTTAGATTTATCTGCAGCTGGTAATTCCTTTGAGGAAGTTGAAGCGATGATGCCCTGGGCTACCAAAATTGAAAAATGCGCCTCTGTTTGTACAATTTGTGGTGCAGATGCTTATTATACTCACAAAAAAGGTGAAAATTTAGATGAAATTGCGGTAGGAGGAGCCGAAATGTACGAACCGCGGTGTTGGAACCACCATGAGGCGTTTTCAAACGATAAAAATAGCTTTGTAGACCATATTGCTCTACGTGTGAGTGATTTAGCCGTGGCTGAGGAGTGGTATACATCCCAATTAGACGGCGAGGTGACTTTTAGAGACCCGAAATACATTAGAATGAAGCTTTCTAACACTAATATCGCATTAATTGATGAAAAACACTATCCTTATCCTCATTTTGGCATTTTAGTCGAAAAAAAGGAGAATTTAGCCGATTTAGAGGGTATTAGGGTCGAACATCGTGATGGAACTGTTGGAGTTTATGTAAATGATCCATTTGGGAACTATTTAGAGTATATTTGGTATTCCGAGGACCAAAAAAAGGTATTTTTGAATGATTGACATCTTAAAACCCCTAATTAAGCAATTTATGCCCTATGCGCAAGAAAAAATGGGTTTTTCACGGCCGCCTAGGCTCTTTTTACGCAGCGATAAGCAAAATGCAGTAAATCCATTAGGAAAGACCGGTTTTTATGATCCTCAAGCTGAATCTATTACTTTATACACAACTGGGAGGCATCCCAAAGATATTATGCGCTCTCTTGCGCATGAATTAATGCATCATACTCAAAAATGCAATGGAGATTTCGATAATATTCAAAATATGGGCGAACAAGGCTATGCACAAAACGATCCGCATATGAGAAACATGGAAATTCAAGCATATCAAGCGTCTATTGTGTTCAGAGATTGGGAAGACAGTACAAAAGGTACTATTTACTACGAACATTTACAAAAAGGAGATAAAAGTTCAATGTCAACAAAAAAATGGAAAAACGGGGAATTAAAAAGTCTCCTTTCAGAAGCCTGGGGCTTTAAGATGGACCTCAGCAAATTAAATGAAAAGAAAGAAGAGACAGTCGAAGAGGCTTTTGGGACCGCCACACACAGTAATCCTTCAGATCGACGTACAGGTAGACGGCAACGAAAGCCTGATGACTGGGGTAAAGATCCTGCGGCTTATACTGGGACTAAGGAGAAAGAAGATGAAGCTGCTGAAGATCTAAAGACCGGTAAAGCGCTTCAAGAGGATAGCGGAGAAGAAGAGAAGCGTCACTATGAAGATGACGATTGGAAGGATAAAGATCGAATTGAGGCCATTCGACGTCACCTTGATGCTTTAGAGCATGACAAGGACTATGACCACGATCGTGAAGCTTTAGAAGAGTCCCCGGGCCACCCAACTGCTGATCGGATGCAATCACGCGATTCGGCCCGTCGAGGAAAAGACAAAAACGGTCGACGCACAGAATCTTTGACACCGCAAGCAAAGCAGGCGCTAAAATCAAAATTAATGGATATTGCTATTAAAATTGATGAACGTAAGTTAGCTTCTAGAAAAGAAATTCGACGTTTGTTAGAAACTGCGCAAGATATTTATGATCTTGATTGATAAGCAATAAGGCTTGCAAGTTAAAGGAAGCTTAATAATGGGCGCGCATAATGTGATACTCGCAGAAGGGAAGGCTAATACGCATCTTACCCATCTTGAAGAATTGGTCCTCACTCAGGGCCCCCGGGGCTATGAAATGGCCCGGGCATTTCTTTTGGAACTTCTGGAGACTCTTAAGGGAAATTCTAATTCTCGAATCCAAACATCTGTTAAATGGGATGGGGCGCCAGCTATATTTGCTGGTGTGAATCCTGAGAATGGTAAATTTTTTGTTGGGACTAAATCTATTTTTAATAAAGTTCCTAAAATAAATTATACCGAAGAAGATATACTAAAAAATCACGGACACGCTCCGGGTTTAGTTGATAAGTTAACTAAAGCATTGCGATATTTACCTCAACTGGGAATTACTAACATTCTGCAGGGTGATTTCATGTTTGATGATGAAATGCTGGATGTGGTGGATATTAATGGAGAAGCTCACTATCGTTTCAAACCCAATACGATTGTTTACGCGGTTCCTGTTGATTCAGAGCTTGGACGCGAAATCGGACAATCAAAATTTGGTATTGTATTCCATACCACTTATGATAGTTTAGATGGAGGAGCTAGTTTCGGAGCAGATGTAAGCAGCCTTAATCAAGCCCCAGGAATATGGTTCGATGATGCTTTCTTTACAGATGATACCGGCATTGTGACTCTTACGGAAAATGAAGAGCGTAGTATTATTAGTTTGGTTGAGAAAGCTGATTCAGTTAACGCTCGAATAGACTATAAAGATCTCCCGATGGCTTTGTTAAACATTTATATTAACAGTGAAATTAAAGGGGGACACTTTTTAGAAAATCCTAAAAACTCTTTTGAAGGGTTTATAGACTGGTACAGAAATCGTAGTGATGCCGCCATTAACAAATTAAAGACTAGCCGTGGCCAAGAAAGAAAGCGGGGACAACAACAACAAACCTTACAATTATTCGAGAGTAAGAGAGAAGATGTCCTTAATCTTTTTCGAGTATCTCGACTTTTATTTGAAGCCAAGAATATTTTTATCGAAAAATATAATAATGCCGTTTATAACACGAAACATTTTGTGGATGATGGCTCTGGAGATCTCATAGCTACTAATCCCGAGGGATATGTGGCTGTAGATCATGCAGGAAATGGAATTAAGTTTGTAGACCGACTGGAATTTAGTCGCGCAAACTTTTTAGTAGATAAATCTTCTAAATTTGTTCAAGAAAATCTGTCTAATTTCACTATTCAGATATCCAAAGATAAACAAATGACAAAATCGATAGGAGAGTGGCTGGAAGAGATTAAAAACACCAACCACACGTACCAGAAGCCCCCTCAGCTGGTTTATAAAGATATTCTGGCTGGAGTACCCATTATAGAAATTGTAAGCCAAGAAAACGCTGAGAAAACGATTTATAACACTATCATTACTTATACGAGAAACTTGGTTGAACAATTCGAGGATGAAGATGATGATCCGGTTGTGGATATTGAATTTGAAGATGAACCCCTCCAAACCAATAAAACGGCGGATATAGCAGTTGTTCCCGGAGCTTATAAACCCCCTCATCAAGGTCATCTAGATATGGTTAAAAAATACGCTGATATTGCTAATGAAGTAAAAGTGATTATTTCCAAACCTACCCGAGAGGGACGATATTTACCCAATGGCAGAGAGATTACTTCTGAAGATGCTCTTAAAATTTGGAATGTATTAGTACGAGGTATTCCTAATGTAGAAGTAACTGAGTCTCAAACACATGCCTCTCCCATTAATGCTGCATATGAATATGTTGGCAAAGAAGGGCCCTTACAACCGGGAACTAAAGTTATTTTAGGCGCTAGCACAAAGGATGATGACTGGAAACGATGGGTGGGTGCTGAAAAATATATAAAACCACATGTTGAACTCTTATCGCCCGAACAAACTGCCGTTCAGCCAACTTATCGTGGCACAGATAAAGATGGCAAGTTAATTCCCTATAGCGCTACAGATTTTAGGGAAGCTTTAGGAGATCCGGAAAGAAACCGAGACGTGATTGAAGATTTCATAGGAAAAGAAAATGTCTCAGAACTATTATCTATCTTGGGTCTCGGGCGCCCAGTGAACGAAACAAGTACAGTAAGTGGAGGAGCCACTCCCGGTTCTATGGCCGGCGCGAATGGAGGTCCATGGGTAAATGACAAAGAAATTAAAAAGGGCAATAAAAAAGAACGCGCGAAGAGTAAGCTGGTAACTAGAGGCTTGAATCTGGAAGAAAATATTAGCATTGATGCGGTTATGAGACTAATTATGGAAAGAGGCATTTTACGATGAACCAAGATGAAACAATCTTAAGAGAAAATATATATAAATTAGTTAAATTAGTAAATAAGAGAAAAACAGATGAGTTATCCGAAGCTCGTCAATTAATACGAAAATTAATTAATTACGAATTAAAAGAATTAATTGACGAGGCGCGCGTACCTGATGTGGATCCTACCCCAAATAAATCTACAGGTATAAACGTTTTAGAAGAACTTTTAAAAAAGATTGTACCAGTATTACAAGTAGATTACAAGTCTCTTACTACTAATCTTCAACAACGCGAATCGTTTCGTGCACATATAATTAATGCCGTAATTAATACATTGACACCGGCCAAAATAAATAATCAGTCGGAATCTCCTCAAGAACTGGACGAAGAAATTGATATTCAAATAGGAGATGAAGAAGATGATAAGTTTATTGATATTCGGACCAATGCCGAGAAAAAGGCTGAAGAAGAGGCTGATCAGCCTGATGAGCGCGAAGATTTTGCTTCGGGTGTAACTGGGGACGAGACCGGTCGTAATATGGCCTATAATTGTTTTAAAAAAATTGAAAGTAATATTATTGATTCTTATGAACTTTTATCCGATCCCGAAGATCAAGAGCTGTTTTATGATTATCTGATTGCTAATTTGAAGCTTTATTTTGATAAATTTGAGGGTGAATTAGATGAATCAGTGCCAGAGCCCACCAATCAAGCCTATGATTCAGCAAAGGAAGAAGTTCCTGCTGAAGATACTGGTGAGGAGTTAGAGTTTGAATTATGAAAATTACAAAATCACAACTTAAACGCATTATTAAAGAAGAAATTGGAAGAGCTTTAACTGAAGAAGAGGCCTCGACAATCTCCGAGGATCGCACCTCATGGGATCCTTTAACGATGCGCTCCGCGGAAGTAAGTCCCTTTTGAAAACAGCTGTGAAAACACTTTTTTAAAAAAAACACTTGACAAGGTTCTGAAAACCTATTACATTATATGTGTTGGTTCTGTGATGGTATGTGATGGCTACAAACAAACAAAAGCTTTCAACAACAATCAATAAAAGCATTATAACTAAATTAAGAGATCAAAACAAGTTAAATGATAGTTTATTAGTGTTAATCAATAATCTTTCCTTAGAAGAGATTATTGCTGTGAAACTTGAAGCTTCTGCTTCGCATTTAAATCACAGGTTATATGGATTTAATATTTGGCAGAAAGCTTCACATATTACAAAAGACGCAATCCTAAAATTTGCTATATCGACAACTAAATCTAAAAAAGATGCAGCAAGATTTTTAGGATTAACTTATAGTGATTTTAAGAAAGCTTTGAATCGTTATAATATAAACCAATATTTTGAAGAAGAGAAAGATGAGTTGGAAGATATATAAATCAAATGATCACTATATACAAGGTGATCTGCTCAGCACCCATAGTTCTGAGTCGGCCGCGCTTAAGAATGCCAAAAAGAATATTAATTATTCTAAAACTTTTAAAGAAGAAAGCAAAGAAGAAATAGTTATATGGTTAGATGATGCTGACGGAATTCCTGCTGGTATCATAATTAAATCTATTAAGGGGACGAAAAGGCTTCGACAGAGTAAGAAAGAGGAATAGTGCAAGTAGGTGAGATACAACCTTGAAAAGTTCAAAAAAAACAGTTGCAAATAACAACACACATTTCGAAGCAGCACGCTTAGCGGCTTAATCGAGGAGGCCGATTAGAGCCTTCTATCCAATCTAATCAAAATAACAGATAAGTTACAAAAATCAAACTATCTAGTGCAACAGGACGGTAAGCATTAGATTATGACCGTCTATCTTTGTCAGTAAGTGATAGAAACTGACTAAACTTGTGAATGACTGGAATTAAACTTATTGTGGACGCGGGTTCGACTCCCGCCGTCTCCACCACTTAAGGAGAAAAAATGATGAATTTAGCTATGCTTGTAGCAGCTATAGGATTTACTGGAACAATTGATAGGATTGAAGAAAATTTTGCCCATGTATCAATTACTTTTGATAATGCCGAAATTGTGGCAACAGATATTCCTCTTGCACTGATTCCGTGTGAGGCCAGGGAGGGCAGTACTTTGTATATTAGAAAGACAAGCCAAACTACAGAAATTAGATGTAGTGAATTTCCTCCTCCCACTTTAGAAGTGCAGATTAATCCAACCACCGGTGAGACTCAATATATAATTAAGGACATTTCATTAGAATAGGAGAAACAAATGATTAAGAAATTATTAGCATGCGTTATTGGATTAACGCTCACAACTACAGCAGTCGCCGACGACCACGCTGTTTCTATGAGAAATAATGATGATTGGACAACACGCAAGGGATTGCGCTTTGGATACAACTATGTACATGGCGGTGAGAGAAGTGATAGAATTATTAATCCCCACATGTTTGCAATTGGATTTGAATCTCAGCAAACAATGAGCGGAGGAGACTGGCTGGATTTACTTTTTGTACAAAATATAACAATCAGTGGGTTGGAACAAAGTCTTATTATTCCGTCAGCCAATGTCTTAGTTGGGTTTGAAGTTAACAATGCTCTACAGCTTGCAGTTGGGGCAAATGCAACTATTTATGATCCAGCAGGAGATAATAATTATGTTCACTTGGTATCCGCAATTGGCTGGACACAGGCCGCAGGATATTTCAGTGTTCCCGTGCATTTGGTTTATATTCCAGATGTAAATGGTTATTGGAGGCTTGCTGCAACAACAGGAGTAAATTGGTGATGAAAAATTTTTTAAGTTCCCGTAACGTAAGTTTAGGGTGTGCAGTTATTAACGGAGTTTTTGCACTTAGTGCTGCACTGAGCAATAGTTGGATTTGGTTTGGGATATCTTGTGTATTAGGAGCATGGTGTTTTAATAATTATTTGAAGGATTAATATGGATCAAGATGAAAGAAATGCACTGAATAAAGAACAACTTTTGTATACTATGCTTTGTGCTCTCGTCAAATCAAATGATGGTGAGATTCGAATAAGCGAAAAACAAATGGATACAGTTACTAAGCACGATATGCTGGCAGTATATCATGATAAAAAGAATGGAGAAGTTATACTTTCAATGAATTTACTTAGTAATTCATGGCAAGATGAAATATTTTAAAATATTGGATAATAAAATGAATAAATTTATACAAAATATAAGAAATAAGATACAATACAAACGAGCAGAGAAAATTCACTTCATAGATGATAATTTAGAGGGTGAAGTAACAGATGAGATCGAAAAGGCTCTTTGGATTTTAAAGGAAGATATGGATCTTCCAACAGAAGAAGTAGAAAAAGCGGTTGAGAGCCGCAAAAAAAACAAAAAGGAAAAATAATGAAAATAACAAACGGACATACGGTTAAGGTTCACTATAAGGGTACTTTGACTGGCGGCGAGGTGTTCGACGATTCTCGCCAACGCGGCGAAGCAATGAGTGTAATTGTGGGAGAAGGGCGCTTAATTAAAGGCTTCGAGTCGGCTCTTATGGGCATGACTACGGGTGAGACGAAAACTATTAATCTTACTCCTGCAGATGCATATGGAGACCCGAAGCCCGAAGCGATTAATACGGTTCCTATTGGTGCATTCCCGGAGGGGTATCCCTTTGAAGTGGGGAATCAAGTTCAGGGAACTTCTCCGATAGGAAATCCTATCTTGGCCACAATTCTTTCTTTTACGGAAGAAGATGTGACTTTAGATATGAATCACCCTTTAGCTGGAAAAGATCTTAATTTTGAGATTGAAGTAGTAGAGATCACCGAATCCGCCGATACTACAGAATAATTCTGTTTTAAAAAATATTTTGAATCCCTCTTTAGAAAATGTTATAGTTATCTTAGAGGGATTTTTTATATGAAAGTTAAAATAGCTTTTTATAAAGAAAAAGCAGGATGGATTGATAGAGTTATAAGATGGTGGACAAAAAGCCCATACAGTCATGTAGAAATGGTGATGCCTGATAATTATACATGGATGGGAATTAGCCCTTTCCTCACAGGTCAAGTAGATAAAAGAACTAAAACTGACTTTGACCCTGAAAAGTGGGATTTTGTATCATTAGAAATTAATGAACTTCAACATGAGATAATACAAGATTTTTTTACAGAAACAAAAGGTTGTAAATATGATTGGATTGGAATGCTTTTGTCTCAATGTCTTCCTTTTCATATAAAACGTAAAAATAAATGGTATTGTAGCGAATGGATAGCCTATGCGCTGCGCATTGCAGGCGTTATTGACTGGAAAATTATTAAAATATATGATCAGGCAGATTTATCCCCGGGAAAGCTATATTCTATTATAATGGCTCAAAAACAGGTTGAAGCCGATTAGTACACTACGTACTAATAGGGATGGCGAAAAATTATTTAAAACAACTGCTCGTGTTTGTAGCAGCCGTTTTAACAGGCTGCACGTCCAATATGGACTACTATATTGTTGGTAGTGGCACAGAAACCGTCACAGAAGTTGTTTATGAAACTGTCCATGAAGAGATAGAAGTTCCCGTTTATATTGAAGTAGAGGTTCCAACAGATCCTGGTTTAATATGGATTGATTCCTTTATACAACCTCAATCAGTCGACGGTGTTGATATTATTTGGGTTATTGATACTTCGGGTTCAACGGGAAGATTTGATGAAGAACTGTTAGCTGGCATT
>Ga0080013_1006101_pt1 | contig 10872 bp, 17 predicted proteins | sample ETNvirenome_6_85_FD_69236 | JGI IMG/M metagenome (GOLD analysis project Ga0080013, IMG submission 69236) | Marine viral communities from the Pacific Ocean - ETNP_6_85 (SPADES assembly) (version 2) | ecosystem: Environmental > Aquatic > Marine > Oceanic | place: Pacific Ocean | collected 2013-06-19
TGGGTTCGTGTCTGGAGTAAGTTTAATCAAATTCCAGAGCTGTATACAATATGGCTGGCAGAGATATCCTCTAATGAAACATGGGGATACTCAACTTCTACATATAAGATGAAAAAGATAGATATTTAAATGCTAACATTTCCAACTCAAAATCTATTTATCGAAGGACCAGACTGTGCGGGAAAGACAACGCTGATCAAGAAGATTCATAATATGACAGGCTATAGCTGGCATATTCATGACAGATCACAGATTTCAAGAAAGATATTTGCAGATCTTTATGAAAGAAATCTAGATAATCTAGAGTCTGATCTTCATCTTGAGATGTCAAATCTCAATAATAGGTTTGTATTTTTATATCCAGATTTTGAAACTATTAAGAATAGATTTTTGGAAAGGGGTGATGAAATTCACAAAGATATTTCATCAATAAAAAGAGTTTATGATGATTTTTTATATGCATATATTGTTTTATCACAGCTTCCAAATATTTCTGGCTATAGCAGCGACGACACAAGTGAAATAGCAGCTAAACTGTCTGCATATTTAGATGTGGTTGAAAGATGTATGATAAGAGAAGTTTCTGATCAAGTATCAAAATTTGTAGAAAATACTTCTAATGAGTCTTATCCTCTTTCATTTACACTTTATGACGACGGAAAGTTTGAGGAAGCTTCTGAAGCTTCACTATGTTATGAGCCGGAGAAAGAATATTATTCTATGATTCATGATAGTCTTATCCACAAAATTGAGATGGAGCTCTCTGGAGAAAATGAGTATAATAGGGTAGAGGATTTTGAATCTAGAAGGTTCGTGTTTGCAGATAAATCATGCATATCTTTTATACAAGTCGCAATAAGAGACAATATAATGGATTTTAATGTCGTTTTAAGATCAACAGATGTTGTAACGACATTTCCACATGATTTAAAATTTTTATATTATCTGGCATCAAAATGCTGGAAAGTAATTGGAATAGAATGTATTAAGTGTAGATTAAGATTTAATTTAAACTCTGCGCATATTATTGGTTAAAATGAGACAGGATGGTGTTATATGAATAAAAGAGCTTTAGTCACTGGTGGTTGCGGATTTATTGGTTCCAATCTATCTAAGGCGCTAGTTAAGAGCGGTTGGGTAGTTGATGTAGTAGACGACATGTCTAATGGTCATCTGGAATTACTAGACGGACTTAAACTAAGAGTAATACCAGTTGATTTGTTGCCAGCCTTTTATGAAAAGGCTAGTAGAAATATTGACGATGTTCATGTCATTCAAGGAGATTTTTCTCATCCCAACGTGTTAAATAATATCGTCAATCAAAGATACAATGTAATTTTTCATCAGGCTGCAGTTCCGCGAGTATCTTATTCTGTTGAAAATCCATCACACACAACTGATATAAATGTTTCAGCGACAGTTCGTTTATTTGAAGCATGTAGATCCAGTGTTGATAGGGTTGTTTGGGCATCTTCTTCTTCAGTTTATGGCGGTGCAGATATCTTACCCACTGATGAGAGAAGCCCTAAGAATCCAAAGTCACCATACGCATGGCAAAAAAGTGCAATTGAAGATGTTGCAGAAATGTTTTCTAATTTATACGGACTAGATGTCGTATGCCTAAGATACTTTAATGTTTTCGGTCCAGGACAATATGGAGACTCTCCTTATTCAACAGCTGTTTCTTCATGGTGCAACAAAACAAAAGATATGAAGCCGCTTAGATCCGATGGAGATGGCACTCAGTCACGTGATCTGTGTTACGTTGATAACGTCGTTCACGCAAATATTCTTGCTGCTGAATCAGACATGATATTTGGTGGACAGTGCTATAACATCGCATGCGGAGATAGAACAACGAATAATGAGATACTTGAATATTTTAAAAATAGATTTTCGTATACAGTCGTACAGAGTGTTGACTGGAGAGCAGGCGATGTAATGCATACACAGGCTGATATCTCTAGAGCTCGAGAAGAGCTTGGATATGAACCTCTCGTAAGATTTTGGGATGGGCTTGAGAAAACAATTGAATGGTGGGAACTTGAAGATGGAACATGATGACATCAAAACTGCCTGGATTTCTAGGGGGTGGAATCTATATAAGAAACCGTGGGGTTATGAGCACAGCTGGTCTTCATTTACAGCTGGTCATGGTAAACTTCTTTTCATCGAAGTGGGCCATAGAACAAGTTTAAAATTTAATCCACAGAAATGTGAATCTTTAATAGTGATATCTGGAAGTGTAGATGTAACTTATGGTGATGAGCTATCATTAGATTTTCCAGATTCACATCCACTGAAGACAGAAAGACTAGATGTCGGTGACACACTTCATGTTCAGTCTAGATGCCCATACAGAATATCTGCAATAAAAGATTCTCGAGTAGTAGAGATTGGAAATTTTTTAAGTGATACACCATTTAGAATAGAGGATGACTATGGAAGAGGTGATGAGAAGAGTTCCTGAATTTATAATTTTTACAGGTCCAATGTTTGGATCCAAGACAACACGTCTCCTTGCGCACATAGATAGGTTCAAATATCAAAATAGAAGTGTTATGGCTTTCAAGCCCAGGCTAGATGATAGATATTCTCAGGGAGAAATTTGCACACACAGCGGCGGAACCATAGCGGCAAAAGTTGTTGGAACAGGATTAGATATACTAGATAGTGTTAATGATGATGTAGATGTTGTCGCAGTAGATGAGGCTTTTATGATAGATGGTGTTTCAGATGCTTTGTTGAAGCTTTTTAGAAATGGAAAGACAGTGCTTGTATCATCTCTTCAATTATCTGCTAGCGGAAATGTTTTTGAAGAAATTAGAGATATGATGCCGTGGGCTACAAAGATTGAAGTCTGCCCAGCAGTCTGTACAATTACTGGCCTGGATGCTTTTTATACACATAAAAAATTTGATGATCTAAATGAAATATCTGTGGGAGGGTCAGAGCTTTATGAGCCAAGATGTTGGTTTCATCATAGCTTTATGAATCATGGTGAGGATAAGTAAATGATTGAGCCTACAAGCATAGATCTGGTAATCTATCACGCAGATTGTTCTGATGGATTTGGAGCTGCATATTCTGCGTGGAAATGTTTGGGAAAAAAGGCTGAATATTATCCAGCAAAGCATGGCTCTGCACCACCTGATGTAACTGGTAAGTCTGTTGCAATTCTTGATTTTTCATATGATAACACAACCATAAAAAATATGATTGAAGAATCAGATGGCCTTATAGTAATTGATCATCATAAATCTGCAATGATTGAGCTTCACGATATATCAAATACACACTTTGATATGACAAAAAGTGGTGCTATATTATCGTGGGAATTTTTTCATCCAGGAAAGGAAGCTCCCAAGTTTATTCAATACATTCAAGATCGAGACTTATGGAAGTGGGAGCTTGAATATTCTAAAGAATTCAGCGCTGCTTTTGATATGGTTCCCTTTGAGTTTGAGGAATTTGAGAAGTTTGAAGACTCTTCTGTTTTTGATGATGCTGTTAAGCGAGGATCATATATTCTGGCATACTCTAAGACTGTTGTTAAAAAGGTGTGTGAAAAGGCTAAACCGAGAAAGTTTAATGGAATGGATGTTCTAGTGGTGAACTCATCTCACTGGATGTCAGAGATTGGTGCAAGGCTTTCGCCTAATTGTGATTTTGCTGTAATATGGTATTATGATCATGAAAAGAGGAATATAAAAGTTAGCCTAAGATCATTTCATGATTTAATAGATGTCTGTGAAATAGCCAAGAGTTTCGGCGGCGGCGGGCATAAAAGGGCTGCGGGCTTCTCTCTATCAGGAGAGACTATTGTTGATGATTTGTTTGATGTAGTTGATGAGCCCGTAGTTGATACAACCCCTGCAAGAGAAGCGCTTAAGGAGATTCGACAATCTCTAGAGGAAAAGGGTGATATCGATAAGGAAGAGGCTGTGGACCAAATGGAGGCAATCTTAGATGAGTTAGAATCTGAAGCAAAGGAAAGCGGTGAACAAGAAGAATCAAGCGGAGATAAGAGCGAAAATTCAGCTAGCAGCAAAGAATCTTGAGGGAAGATTACCTGAATCTAAAAAACATCCTTCTGGCAGAAATCCATACGCTCATATTCCCAAGGTTATAATATCAGTCATGGGAAAGTCATATAAAGATCTTGATGATGATCAACTTGAAGAAGTTTTGTGTATAGTTGAATATTGTGATAGGAATCCCTTTTAATGTCGTATCAATCATTTTCAAGACAGCTATCAAGCTATTTATCAGGAATATATTGTCCTAGAATTTTAGAGATAGGTGTAGATCAAGGACAGACTATGGTACCCTTGATCCACAATACAACCCTGGCATGTCCTGAATTTATGTATGAGGGAATTGACATAGTCGTGCAAGATTCTCTTGTTCAATACCTTACAAATATGACTGGTGTGAGGCTTAACGGGCTAGAAGATAATCCAAATGTAAATCTTATAAATGAAAACAGCCTATCAGTATTGCCAAAAATGATAGAGAATAACTTAAAATATGATTTAATTTTAGTAGATGGGGATCACAACTATTATACAGTATCTAAAGAATTAGAGATGATTCAAAGCATATGTTACCAAACATCTTTAATTGTTTGTGATGACTATTTTGGAAAATGGGAGAAAAAGGATCTTTATTATAGCGAGTATAAACACTATTCTGATGTGTCACTAGCAACGAAAAGAGAGAATACACAAAAATGTGGGGTTCGAGTAGCGATAGATGATTTTGTAAAAAATTCAAATGGAAGGTGGGATTGTTATACCTTTATCGAACAAGATAACTCTAGGAGCGTAGATTTTTGTATACTATATCAGTCAGAATTTATAAATATACACTGCAAGCCTGGAGAAAAATACATGTATCAGACACAATTTTTACTAGAGGTTAATGAAAATGAATCCCATAGATTTATAGCTTCTCCTCTTAGGAGTAGATAAATGATGAGACCAGTGTGGGATGAGATCTGGATGGAGTTTGCTCATTCAATATCAAGAAGATCTTATGATCCTCGTCATCAAGTAGGTGCTGTGGTTGTTACAGATGATAACACACAGGTCTTAGCTGTTGGTTATAACGGAAATCATTCAGGTGGGCCCAATGAGGTGGAATCATCCATACCAGGGGAGTCTGGAATGCTACACGCAGAAATTAATGCATTGCTAAAGATGGATTACAATAATCCCAAAAGAAAAATACTTTATGTAACTCTTTCACCCTGTAGAATGTGCTCAAAGGCCATAATAAATTCTGGGATAGATGAGGTGGTGTATAGTGAAGAATATAGAGATACATCAGGAATAGATTTACTTTTTGAATCTGACGTGCCTGTTAGAAAATATTAGTTAATCTACTTCATATTTAATTTAAGATAGAGATATAAATGCCAGTATACAAGCGAGACAATAAAAAGATTCACTTCATTCACCCCCCAAAGACAGGCGGAATGTCTGTAAGGGAACTGCTTGAATCTAACGGGTGGAATAGAACCAGTGAACCTCGGGAGTTTTATCCGGGAGTTCCTGGTCATGGTCACGCACCTTACAAATTTTGGAGTATGTGGGACGAGACTAAAAATGTAGATTTTGAATTTTCTATTGTTAGAAATCCAATACATAGAGTAATTTCACATTTACAAATGACAATTCTTCATCAATTTGATCGAGCTGCTCAGAATCTATTAAGCATGGGTACTTCAATTAATAATGAAGATCTTATTAGTTTTTTTGAAAAAATAGGCTTTCATGATATTCGAGATATGCCTGATCACCAGGTCCCGGATAAGATTGACAGAATTTTTTCATCTAGATGGAATAGTGCCAATACTGTTGCAAAGATAAATTATGGATATGTGTGGCTAGAAGAGAACCTCGATAAAGATCTAGAGAATTCATCCTGGCCAGAATTGATAGACTTACATTTGACAGACTGGGTTAGAGAGGTGGGTGATGATTTTGAAACAGTAGCTGCAGTTCCCTGTCCGTTGAACCTGTATACCTCACAAAATACCAGGGTCTATCGATTAGAATCAGATATAAAAAAAATGATATCAGATCTAAAAGGTCTAGGGTTTATACACCTTCTAGACGATATGCCGAATAAAAACAAAGAGGTTCATAGATTTACTCCTGGATTATTTTCTTCTTGGGATGATTTTCCAGATATTAAAAAAAGATTTTTTAACTTATACGATAGGGATTTTGAGATATTTAATTATGATAAGTCCACACCGTTTCCAGAGATAGGCCCGTGAAAGTTTTTTCTGCAGAAGATATGATTAGCATGATTGAAGGAATTCAACATGAAAATCTTAATGTTTCCATAGGAAAGGGAGACAATGAAAAGATAATTATGAAACCGGGGCTTAAGATCAGACATAAGCCATCTGGCCTAGTGTATACTGTGGTATCAATTTTTGCTGATAATTCTGGATCTAATTTTAAGATTTTGTGCTTTAGGCCCGGTAAAAGAATACTTATACCCAGTACAGAATTTAAAGACTATGAGAGGCATTAATGTCAAGTTTCACCAATGAAAACCTTAAAGAAACTATAAGAAATTCTCTTCACTTGAATGAAGCGGATATTTTAGAAGAATCCTATGTAGCCCAGGTGAAGCATTTTAATCTTCCAACTGAGCTTTTGAGTGCTGCAAGCAAGGCGAGCCACATAGAGCTATATGAGAATTATGTAAAAGAATTTAATAGGATTAGTGCAGAACTTGACACAGCAGATAGAAAAGCATCTAGCTCTGATCGCTCTCAGTTTAGATCACTCAAAGAAGATGAAACATATAATATGAATGCAATTTATTTACATCAGCTATATTTTTCAAATATTAGTGATCTTCATAGTGAGATCTCTATGGATTCAATTCCCTATATGAGACTTGCTCGTGACTTTGGAACCTTCGAGGCGTGGCAGGAAGACTTTATAGCTTGTTGCATGGCATCAAGATGCGGATGGGCGATCACATATTTTAATGTTTATCTCCAGTCATATATGAATTGTGCTATTGATCTTCACAGTCTTAATGTTCCGTTTGGATCTTATCCTGTAATAGTTATGGATATGTGGCAGCACGCATATTATAGAGATTATTTACGTGATGTAAAGACATATACCTTTGCGATGATGAAACAATTTAACTGGAATGTCATTGGAGAAAGATTTAACAAGGCAGAAAAAATAAAGTCTGCTCTGAGGTCATAAATGAATATAAATAGTCACATGATTAGAAGAATGATTCTAGAAGCAGTGGAAGAGCTTTTTGTCGCATCAGAAGCAGAAGAGGTTACTAGATTATCAAAGGACTCTGCAGATGATCAAATAGATGCATTTATTCTTAAATTTGAAAAAGATTCTATTGAAGAAGAAGAGGGAGAGGACTTATTAGAGTCATTAAGAAATCTTTCATTAGCGGGTATTTTATCTGAGCAGCCAGACCCAGAAGATCTAGCAGCGGCCACAGAGCCGCCACCCGCTGATGAGCCCGCCGCCGAGGATGCTCCCGCTGAGGAGGATGTGGAGGAGCCCAAGGGCAGTGAGGATGTCACTGTAACAGATCCAGAGGAATTACCAAAACCTCCACTAAATATCGATGAGTTTACAAAAAGAGTTGCAAGACTGGCAATGAACTATGAAACACTTCTGGATATAAGGACAATAATAGTCAACAGAGCTATGAATTTCTTATCAGAAAACTATGACTCTGCTCACGTAGACGAAATGAAGGAAATTTTAGATTCTCAGTTCGATTTTGACCTAGATGGTTCAAAGGATATTCCTGATCCGCCATATGCAGTTGGAGCCTATGCTGGAGGAACAGGCGGTCTCGGCGGCGGCGGAGGCGCTGGATAGTGCCCAAGAAGACGTACAAGGACTTTGAGACAAAAAAGACGATTCACTTTAATATAACTCGTGAAGCTCATTCAAGGCTAAGAATAGAATGCTTTAAAAAAAGAGTATCTATGCAAGAAGTTTTTGAAGAGGTGTCTCAGAGAATAGCATCAGAGTCTCCAGATATGGTTGATCTTATTGATGACCTTTCACAAAGAAAAAGAGATGGTATAATTAAGAAGTTATCTGAATCAGATGTAGAATCACTGTTCAATGTTATAGAGAAAGAAAATCCACTTGCTAAATAAGATGAAAAAATTATTACAAATCTTTAAATTTAAGAATAGAAAAGATAAACGTCTTGAAAATCTTAACAATAAAGTGAAAGATATAGAAAAGGGAATGGAAGCAATATACGCAATTATTTCAAGACAGGCGGAAATGGTATCAGTTCTTGCTAAAATTCAATCAGATATTGTGAATTACATGTGTGATAATGAAATGGCATCTAATAAAAAAATATCTTCAGGGATTATTCTTCTTGAACCCATTGATGATGACGGTTTTATAAATTAAGAATACTTATAGTTGATTCTTAAGTGGAGACTATATGAGAACTGGAATTATAGACAGAATTCTAGGAAAGATTATTTCTAGAAAATTTACTGTGTTTTTGACTGCAACGGGTTTGATGATATTCGCTGATCTAACGTCAGACACGTGGGGGATGATAGCTATAGTGTACATAGGCGGACAGAGCGTCATAGATGCAGCCCTGTCGTGGAAACATGGACCAAATTAGTAGTTAAATGACTTTGCTAGGTTTTAAATTATGTGTCAAAAGGTCGTGGCTTTGGTGCAAGAAAAATTGGAAATTCTTTGTTGGCCTGATGGTTCCTATAGTTTTATCAATTATTTTTAGAAGGCAAATAAATCCTCAAAAGCTCTTAGATAAAATTAGAGATGACCATGATAAAGAGGTTGATATATTGAATCGATCTCATCAAAAAGAGATAGAAGATAGAGAAAATGCTAAAAAAAGATATGATATCGCCATTAAAGAACTAGAAGAAAAGTACAGAAACTCCGAAGGCGAGCTTGATAAGAAAAAGAAAAAGGAAGTTGAAAAAGCTTTAAAGAATCACTCTTCCGATCCTGATGAAATTACCAGAAGGATAGCAGAAATAACAGGGTTTGAAATACACGTTTCATAAACTATTCCATATATTTGTGTATGATTGACTTTGATAGGACGTGAAAATGAAAAATCCCATATTACATTATTTTACAATTATATGCTTTTTAACAAACATATTGATTATTCCTTCTACAGCATACGCAGATGAACAGGTTACGACAGTTATAGAAGGGCAGGCAGCACCGTTCGATGGAACATTATTCAATACAGAAGCAGCAGCTAGATTATTATCTGATCTAACATTTTCAGAAGAGGCTTGCCAAATACAAATAGAGCGAGCTACTGAAGGACAACAGGCACAGTGTCAATTACAGTTAGATATATTACAGGCCTCTAAAGACGCCATACAGATGAGGTATGAAGAAACACTTGTAGTCAGAGATGATCACATACAATATCTAGAAAAACAGTTGACTAAGCCGAAGATTCCCCAAGAGCTTTCATTTGTCTTGGGTGTCGTCGCTGGAATAGGTATCACTCTTGGAACAGCATTTGCAATGAGTGAGATTGTAAAGTCAACAAATTGATCACAAGCTTGATATTTATTATTGAGGAGCTATGATGAAGGTCGTCGTCGATAGAGTTGCACTTAAAAACGTTGTTCAAAGATTAATCTCAGAGAGTCAAAGAAGCATTCACTCTACTAGAATTGATTTGATTGCAGGAAACTATGAAGATGCTGAAATGGCTGATGAAAATGAAGAAGAGCCAATTCACCCCAACCCGCAGATGTCAACTCAGCTTTCTGTAGATAGGCCGCCAGTTGAAGATCCTGATTTTGTACCTGGTACAGTAGAGGAGCTCTCTAGATCAGCATCAGTTTTAGCAGCTGAGGTTCCTGATGATCAAATAGATTTTTTCTATAGAGGGCTTCATGAGTTGCTTGATAGGACATTAGATGAACATGATAAAAAGAAATATGAGCTATCGGAAAACTCAATTAGATCTAGAATAAAAAGAGTATTAAAAGAAGTAGAAGAGATGACAGATGAAGATGAGGAAAGAATTTTTTCTTCTATAACTGAAATAGATCCAATAGAATCTGTACTTGAAGAGATGAGAAAATTTGAAGATCGAATCTTTAAGGCGAGAAAAGAGGCTGTTTTTAATGTGAATCCGGATATTTTAGCAAACATAGATGAGCTTTATGGATGGATGTTTTATCCTAAAGAGAGCGAACAGTTTATGCTTCCTCAAAAAGTTCTTAAAATGATTGAAAGGCCAGAGGTTAAGAGAGTCTTTAGAGATGCACTAGCATCTACGGAGATGAGTGAGGAAGAGCTTAAGAAAGAAATAATAAGAAGATATCGAGCTCTCCAGCCCGCACCTGAAAAATCTCTACAAGAAACCCCTGGTGTTGCAGCTGAGATGTATTCAAATGTTCAAGCAGACAAGATAATGAAAAGTGTAGAAGGAGATGCTGATAAGTTTATTTCAAAATTTGATGATCTTATAAGAGCTACAAAAGAATCTGGTGAATCTACAATAACAGCCAAGTTTGCTGAGAGAACAGGAGAGCCTCCATTAAAGATTGATATTCCAATAGAAATGTATATATCTGCTCTTGAAAATGTAAGAGATGAAAGAGCAAGTGAGTTTCAAAGAGCCAGGGAAAAAGAGGAGGAAGTAGAAGTAGAGCCAGAAGTTGATGTAAAACTTCTTCAAAAGCAGGCTAGAGAAAGAGAAAAGACTGAAAGGCAACAGCTCGCTGATGAGCTTGGAACGACATATGGTGCGCTCACAAATATCGAACAAGATATGGCAGTAGCGTTAGGTCCCAGAATAGCTGGTGCAAAAATGAGA
>Ga0080013_1006103_pt1 | contig 10870 bp, 16 predicted proteins | sample ETNvirenome_6_85_FD_69236 | JGI IMG/M metagenome (GOLD analysis project Ga0080013, IMG submission 69236) | Marine viral communities from the Pacific Ocean - ETNP_6_85 (SPADES assembly) (version 2) | ecosystem: Environmental > Aquatic > Marine > Oceanic | place: Pacific Ocean | collected 2013-06-19
TGGAGGGCGCGACCGTCGTTGAAGACGAACATGTCCGGGATGACCTCGCCCCCGAACTGCATCGGGGACATCTCTCCGAGGGGGTAGGCGGCGGACGCGATCTCGAACGCGGACGGGCCGCTGCCTACTCCACCGCCGCCACCACCGATGGCGTTGCGCGCACCCCCGGTCAGGTCCCAGTCAATCGCCCCGTCCGGCTGGAAGCCGTCCTCCAACGCCGTCGTGCCATCCATGTAATAGATGTCTGTGGTGGAGTAGGCGACGTCGGCCCGGTCCGGTGAGCGCACGATGTACCCGCCGCCCACCTGCTCCGCCGAACTGCCGAACGGGAAGGCCTCGGTGTCGGTGACGTCGATCTCCCCGGTCCGCCGCTCCCCTCGCTCGGGGTAATCCCTCCCGCTGGAGTAGTCCGCCTCGTGGCCGCCGGTGTACACCGGGATGATATTGGATCCTCGAAGCTCGTTCTCTGCCGCCACCTCGGAGTAGGGCCGCTCCGCCTCGCCGGGCTCCATGACGCCCTGCCAGGTGGAGCCAGCGACCTTCCGCCAGCCAGCCGTGCCGGGGACATACCGCGCCGGGTAGTTGACCGTGCTGCCGTCTTCCTGGATGGAGGAGTAGCCCGGCTCGACCTGCCCGGGCGACCACTCGTAGGTGCTTTGCTCGAACCGCCCGTCGCCCATGTCCACCTTGACGGTGACGTTGCCGGTGTTCGGGTCCTCAGTCGTGAGGTAGGTGCCCGGTGGCGCCTGGAACGGAGGGATGTCGCCGGACTGCAGGTTGAGCGGCACTCCCCGCAGATTGTCGACGCCACTGGTCACCTGGCCCGGGCGCGACGCCCCCATCCCCCGCGACTCCTCAATTCTGCCGACGTGGGGGGCGAAGCTGCCGGGGTCCGGCCCCATGTCCACCGGCCCCTCGTAGGGCGCAGGCAAGTTCCACACGCTGCGCCGACGGGTGCGCTCCACCGCAGGGGTGGCGGCTGGTGCCGGTGCCTCGGGCATGGCGGCGGGGGCGGAGGCCACGGGCGTCGGTGACGGGCTGGGGGTGGCGGTGGCCGCCGGTCCCGCCATCGCCTCCGGTGTCGCCGTCGCGTCGATCAGCGGGGTGCTCTCAGCAGGCGGGGCGTCCCTGTACCCGCCCTCCAGGCGGCCCCGGAAGATGGTGCCGTTGACCACTGCCGACGCCGCTGCCTGGAGCGGCTGGCCGATCAGCGGCACGTCGCCGAGGACGCCCCCGGACGGGTTCGGAACCTCAAGCCCGTGCTTGGCAGCGAACTCTTCGATCTGCTTCTGGGCCTCCGCTGCAAGGGTCGGGTGCAGAGCGAACCTCGCCTCGGAGAGAGCATCGACCATCTGCTGGAGTTGCACTCGTGGGTCCATTAGTACGTCGCTCCGTTAGTGGGCGGCACCGGCGGCGGCCCGGCGGCGGCCAGCGGGTCGGTCGGCGGCATCGGGGGTGCCGCCGGGGCCGGGGCGGCAGGAGGGAGTTCCGCCCCGACCTCCGGTAGCACCATCTTGGGGTCCTCGGGGTATCCCTGTCCGGCGAGTATCCTCTCCATCTCGGACCGGTATCGACCGGCCTCCTCTGCGCCCAGCCGGTCCTTCACATCTTTGACGCTCTTCTCTTTGTCCTGCATGTACATATCCGCCAGGTCGTCGTCCTTCATGCGGACCATCCCGAACCCGAGCAGTTCCTGACCGAACCTCTTCGCCCATCCCACACGGGACTCCATCGCCTGGGAGATCGCCTTCTGTCGTCTATCTAGAATCGTCATGGCCCGGCCATCGGTATCGGTGCGGGGACGGGGCCGCCGCCGGACGGGTCAACGCCCATCTCGCCCGGCTGGGCGAGCGGCTGTTCGATGCCTGGCCCCGGCGAGGTCGCGCCCATGTCCGGCATCTGTGGTGCCGGGCCTTCCATCGACTGCTGACCACGGGTGTCTTCGAGCGCAGCCTCGTACAGCTGGTCCACACCCGCCTCTGAGGCGGCGATCTTGTTGACCACCGACTTCACTGCCGGGGTGTCCAGGAACTCGTCCGCCGCCACTTCGTTCACGATCTCATCTGGGTTCTCGTAGCCCCAGAAGTCCTCGGCCACCCGACCGTGAGCGATACCCCGTTTGTTGCCGGTGCCCTGCCACAACTGGAGGCCCATCTGCATCCTGCCGATGTCGAAGGACATGTCTCGTGGCTCCAGCAGGCAGAGCAGGTGGTGCCAGCCCTTGAGCTTGCCCGGGTCCACCGCGTAGACAGCCTCGTTCGGGGTCGAGGACGGAGCCTCTACCCACTTGTCCACATGGAGTTCGATCTTCTCGGCGATGTCGTGTTCGTAGATGTGGAGCAGCTTCTTGCCCTGAGACGCCGCGATCTTCGACAGCGCGGTGGCGAACGGTGCCCGGGAGATCCCGAAGGCGTTCGAGATCTGGTTCCGGTCGTAGCCGGACGTTGCGCCCTCGCCGCCCTGGGCAATCGGGTTGATCCCCTGCTCGCGGGATAACTCTCCGAACAACAAGATCGTCTGGAGATTATCGGGCGAGACCTGCTCGGAGACCGACATCGGCTTGAATCCGGCCTCGATGTATGCCATCTCGCCGTGGACGAGCGGCACCGTCGCGGGCTGCCGGTTGTCCTGCGACATGGGCGGGCGGGCGGTGACATCGTCCGCAGCGAGGATGTGGTACTGGCCGACGTTCTTGACCGCCGCGATCTCTTTGATCGTGAGGTGCCGGTCGAACGCCTGGATGATCCCGTCGAGGTTTGAGACGACGCTCGGGGACTCGTTGCCGCCCTCGCCGTCAGATTCGTAGCGGGCATAGACATGGTCATACGGGTTGAAGCCCTGCCCGTGGACCCAGCGAGCCACTAGCTCACCGCCCACAAACACGTACCAGCACCAGTCGTCCGCGATCTCCCAGACCTCGCGCTGGCGGTTGTGAGCGCCGCGCTTGCCGGTCCAGTCGTCAGACTCCGATGGTGCCTGGTTATTGCTGTCCGCGATCCACGCCCCCTCCTGGCTCCCGGCCCCACCTTCGGCCTCACCACTGATCGCCGGACCGAACGGGCCGACGCTGACACCGTCGCCGCCCTTGATCCGCCCGCTCTTGTCCCCCTTCTGCGCCTGGATCCGGCAGTCGTACTCCTGCATCAGTTCGTACTCGGTCCGCCAGGTCCGCTCGACGGCCAACGTCAGCCGGTCGGTGTAGAGCGGGTAGAAGCCCTGGATCGGCACATGCCGCCAGGCGACCGGGAACCCGGCGTTCGCCAGGTATGACTTCCGGCGCTTGTCGAGCGACTTGCGCTGCTTCTTGGAGAGGGACTCTCGCTTCTTACCGTACTCGGAGTCGGCGGTCGGGATGTTGTTCCACCGGTCAGCGGCGGGGACGATCTTCTGGGCACCCTGCCCGTATGTAGCGAGGTCGCTGGCCGTCGGTCGCATGACCGCGCCCTTCGGGGCCTCATCCTCCATCGTGTGCATCGCGGCAGTGACCCACCGCTCGTGGATCGTCGAGAGTTCCCGGGCTTCCTCGGTGTTGGTCCGGGGTGGAACCTTGAACCGGTATCCGCCGTTGAGGATCCCGTCTGTGTAGCCGGTGATGGCGTTCATCACATACGGAACCTTGACCGGCTCGTCGTGGAGCGCCTTGTACTCCTCCGGGATGACCACGTTGTGGTCCCGGTACTTCAGCTTCTTCCAGCGCTTCCAGTCCCGGTCCCGCTTCTCGTTTGCCTTGAAGAGTCCCTTAACGAGATCGGCCAGTTCGCCGGTCGGGTAATAACCCTTGTACGTGGAGTCGATTCCGAGCTTTGTGTTCGGGACCTGGGGTTCTTTGTCCGCCATCTGGCTCCTATGACAAAGGCCGCCCGCTCCTTGCCAGAGCGCGACGGCCTCAAGACCTGATCGTAATCATACACCCCGCGAGTGATCCGATAGGTACTTACTGCGGCGATTGACCGTGAAGATGGCCTCGATCCGGTTCTTTTTGAACCGGATCTCCAGTCTTATTTCAGGTTTCCCCACCTGGGCCAGCCAGATGCGGGCCAGATCCGCCCGGGCCTCTTTAGGAAGCTTGGTGAGGTCGAGATCTTCGGCGGTGGTCCCAGAATGGAATCTCATCGCCTTTCCTTCGGGGTTTGCCAAGCTGAACCTTTGCTACTGTGCCCCGGGTGCGCTCCCGGGCGACTGGCCCCCAGTGGTCCCAGAGTCCGTATGTGGCCGCCTTGATCGCATCGTTGTTCAAGTCAATCGGCTGCTCTGAGACCACCGTCCCGTCCGACAGCGTTTTATACACATGCCGCCCGTACTCAATAATGATAGGCCCACAGTGCCTCTGAAGAAACATGATCTTCGGATCTCCCTCTTCTGCCAGGAGGCAGTTCCGGTGCCGGTCGTAGCCGCTGACGATGGCGATCTTGGTCGCCCTTCCGGGGACACCTGGCAGGTTCTCTGACCAGATCTGCCAGTAGCTGGATCCGGCAGCGTTCCGGTTCCGGCCCGCGATGTCCATTACGAAGTAGTGGACCAGCGGCCACCAGAACCGCTTCCTGCACTCGTCGATGACCTGCTGGCAGGTCCGCTCACGCATGTAAACGATGTCTATCACCCAGGCGGTGCGGCCCGCGAACTGGACGGCCAAGACCGCATGAGGGTGAGCGATGCCGGGGTCGATCCAGATCTCCACCGGGCGGTTCATGTCGAGGCCCGGCCCCCACGGCGGCTCTCCGCAGTTGCGCTCGATGGTGAACTCCTTCAGGACCCGGTGCGCGGGCTTCGTTCGGATCCCGGCGTACTTCTCCTCAAACACCCCTGCCGGTAGGATCCGCTTCTGTCTCTGGATCTCTGGGTCGTTGATCCCCTCCGGGTAGATCACCCGATTGGCCCAGGACGGGAGCGCGATGGTGACGGCATCGCCGTCATAGAACTCCCCGAACCCGGCGGCGTTGTCGGTGTGGAAGTCCGCGTACCAGCCAACGGACCCCTCAAGCGTCCCACTGAAGAACAGCAGCGCCCGGCGCTCCGAGGTCCGACCCACCAGCTGGAAGTACGCATCAACCGACTGCTGCGCGGCCTCGACCATGTAGATGCCGTCCGGCGCTACCGACCCCAGCCTCTCTGGGTGGCGGGCGGATTTGGTGACGACGCGGATCGGCTCCCCCTGATGGCTGAGGTTGAGAACCAGTTCGTTGGAATCGTCCCGACGGGTCGTGTGGGAGTGGTGGAGTTCGGATTTGATGGCCCACTGGACCAGGTAGTAGTACTCCGCATCGGCCAGATCGTAAGACGGGCCGACGATCCACCAGAGACGGCCTTGCAGCACCCTCGCCCAGAGGTGGGCGGCGGTGACGAAGCTCTTACCGGCCCTCCACCCGCCGGTGACCTGAATCAGGCGGGACTGCTCGAAGTAGATTTCCGCCTGCTCGTCGCTGAGGAAGATCCCCAGCGCATCGAGCGTCTGCCGCAACTGAAAAGGCGGCGGCGGCTGATAGTGGGCCGTGGCGGTGGTGACCATGCGTCAATCGTACACCGGCCAGACCACGCCATCGCACCGTGGGAAGAGGACGGTCACTTGCTGTCCCCCTCGTCCGTGAGGCCCGTCCGGGTGGCGAAGAAGCCAACCAAACATCTCGGGTGTGAGGTCGATAACTCGACCGTGATATGCCGGGTTCGGATGTCGGTCACCGGCAGCCATCGCGTCAACGATGTCCACCCAGAGAGCGTGACCCGTCTCGTGAGAGACGACGAGCGCTCGACGGCCAATCCAAGATGCATCGACCATCGCTTCGTGAAGCGCAGCCAGATGACCGCGCTTCTCAATCTCCCAGCCCTCTGGTAGCTGACCCCAGTTTTTACGAAGCTCAACGGTTTCCTCCCACGGGTAGTAGGAGTGCCCGACATGGGTCGCCTTGCCCTGAAGAACGTCGAACTCGCAGCCCTTGGGAGCCACGATGTGGTTCGGGGCGATAGACAAAGCCCCCGTCTCGCGTGTGGCGAAACCGAGGGCGATCAGGAGGGCGATCAGGATGATCACCCACCGGCACAGGGGATTCTTTAGTGGTTTGATAAGGATCTCTCCTGGTTGGACGGCATAGTGAAAAGGTGCCACGCCTCTCGGCCTGCGAAGCCGATGGGAACCGTTCGCAGCGGTCCCCGGTGGCCGTCTCCATACGGAGGCCAGCCCGAGCGCGACACCTCATCGCGGTAAGACTACCACGTCTTTAGGTCGTGAGCCTTCTCCGGTGGTGGTTTGTTATTGCGAAGCTCGGCAGAGGACCGGAAGACGACCCCGCACACCCAGCAACACCAGAAGCTCATCAGGTTGCCCTCGCCACGGGCGACGGCTTTGTCCCGCTCGTTCTTGGGGGAACGGACCGCGTTGTCCTCCCGGTCAATGATGGCCCCGAATGGCAGCGGGGTGTGCATCTTCTCCGGGTCGCCGTCGGGGTCGTTCCGGTGTCCGAGGTTCGGACACCTGTTCTCAATTGCCATTCTTGTGGCTCCTTGCTATGTGCTGCCGGACTCCGGTCTCGGTTTTGAAATATCTCTTGCACTCCACACAGATGAAGTCGCTGTCGTGTGAGGACTGACCGTAGACGCTGTCTCTCCAGACCCTCCAGAGAAAGGGGGTCGGGGGTCGTTTCACATCCATCGGACGAACCCACCAGCGCCTCACAGATTTCGCCCCTGTGCTACATTCTCCAAGTATTTGCGGTATGCCTTCATGCCCTTACCCCTCAAGAACTGCGATACGGTGACGCCCTCTACCCTAGATGCCCGCCAGAGGGAGGCATCCTGCGCGGTTGTGCTGGGTTCAACCACAGTCTCAAATAACGTGGGGTGAAGCTCGTGCCTCCATGCGTTGATGTCGCGCTGCCGCCTAACGCCGCCTTTACTGACGCCCACACATTGGAACCCCATCGCGGTCCAGAAGAAATTAGCGTCAATGTCTGAACCGCAACGCAGGGTAATCGCCGTGCTTCCTGCGGCCCCGCATAGTTGGGTTAGGAACCTTACGATGTCGGCTCCGTGTTGCGCCCGCCTAGCGTCGTACTGGATACACGCTTGATGAATCTTGCAGTCGTTCTCGAATGAGCCGTGGTAGATGTAGCCAGCGGGAGCGCCGTTAACCTCAGCCAATAGGATGCGGGCATTTGGCACCTCTCGCTCAAAGACGGTCATAGGATAGAACGACAACTCCTCCGCGTTCTGCCGCTGAAGCTTGTTGATGTAACTTAAATCTTCTATCTGCGCCACTCGGATAGTGGTGTTCATATCAGTGTCCCTTCCGGCTTCCCGGCAGGCCACCGCTAACGGTCGGCGTTGGGGTTGTGTCGGGATCGGCTGGGACTGCCGCGCCAGTCATGACTCGCCTCGTTCGATAGCGCGATATCGCAAGGCAGCGAGGGCTGCACGTCTTGCGCCCCCGCCCAGGCACCTGGGATATCGGCCCCCGGCATATTACGCATGTGTGCCGCACCGCCTGCGTGCCAACCGGCATGGGCCGCACCTTATGCCCGACGCGCATGGGAACAGTCCCGGCAGAGTTCGGTCGCTCCCGCTTCAAAGCGCCCATGCGACAAATCCCCAGACGGCCAGGACCAGCAGGGCCAGCCCGAGGATTCCGGCCACGGTGTCCCAGGTGTTGTGCGTCGGTTTGGGCCTGTACCACCACAGCCACTGAGGGGGCGGCCTTCGCCACTGGCGCAGAACTCCATCGTAGTCGGGGTTCGCACGAGGAAGACCCCTGGGGTACTCGCCGCCGTAATCGCTCACGTCTAGGCCCCCTCTGGGGCTAGGGTTACGGTGGCGTAGGTTCGGACAACGTCTATCGCCCCGCGCAGACGCTCGATGCGCTGGGCGTAGTGTTGGATAAGAGCGGTGTCCGTATCTCGGGTCTCGTGGTACATCTTCGTAGCCTTCCCCAGATCCAGGTACATCCGCTCTAGGTCTATGCTCAATTCCATAACCAATCTCCTGTCGCACTATTCGCACTATTCGCAGTATTCAAAGTCCCGGAGAGTATCGTCCAAACCGTCCAACCGTCCATCAAGCAGGCTGGAGAGACGATTGACGAGGTAGACCCGAGGTGCCGGGAGGGGGTCTGCACCACATGAAAAGCAGCCCCCTCCCGACTCACTCTGGTTGGGACGACTCGTCCTCGACGAACATCTCCTCAAAAATGTCCTTCAATAGCCTCCCGTCAGCGGGTACGTCTGCTTCCATGCCCATGCGTTCTGCCAACACCCGATCAGTGGACTGGAGAGATGCCACCAGCGAGATGATCTGGTCCACCTCCAGTCCAGCCTCATTGATTCGCTGGGTGTGGGCGTCCACCATCTCGGTCAGGGCGGTGATGAGTTCGTCCAGACGGGCAATATCCTGACGCAGTGTCCCCACCGCGTCCTTGAACTCTTCCCGGTACTGTTCAATGCAGGTCATCGACGAGTGCAGGAACGGGTTACCCATCGGACGATACTCTCCGGGACAGCGCCGCTATCGCCGCTACCACGTCCCTCAGCACCTGCGTCTGGTCCCGAGTCGCCTGTACCTGCGCCGCCTGCATAGACAGTTGATCGAACGACCACCGCGCCGACTCCGGGTTGTCAAGCGCCATGTAGAGGGAGTCCATGATGTCCTCGTCCAGTTCGATCGCTGGCACGTCCTGGCCTCGCTTGCTGTAGTCCTTCTCAACCGCCATCACGGGTGGTGCCTGGGGCAGAAGGCCAGGGCCAAGACGTAGCCTCGGCGCGTGCGGCTGGCCGGTGCGTTCGCTGGCAGTAGCCATCCCTCGTAGCGCATATACTCACCCTCCATGTTCAGTCCCTTCATTGGGGTTCTCGTCACGTTCAACTTCGGACTCACTCTCTTGCTGCACTTCCGGCAGTGGTAAATCATCATCGGCACTCCCGTTGCCGGTGGTGAACTCGGCGTCTTCAATCCGCTCCTCCAGGATAGCGTCCAGGTATCTCTGGCCCGGGCTGCGAGCGTCGGTGATGCGGACTTCTTTGGGTGGAGGACCGTAGACATACGCAAGCAGGAGTGTCGCCGCCGGGACCGAAGGGGCCTGTCGCGACTTCCGCTTCGATACCTTACCAGCCGCTGTACGGTAGGTCTGGACGGTCTCATATGTGCCGGTCGCCAGTTGAGCCAGGGTCTCAAGTACTTCCGGGATGTCCGGCGCGATCAGTGTCGCCAGTACCGCAGGGTCTTCAATAGAAAGGGACTCAGCGGCGTTCGCCAGCGTTTCCCGGATACGGCCAGAGACGGCCAGTTCGTCGGTCTTGCGGGCCATGTGGATTTCCTTTCCGCAAAAAAAAGAAACAAAAAAAATGTCCCCTCCCCCCTCCCCGTCCCCTCCGATCCCTCCGGAGAAAAGAGGTCGTAGACCTCCTCTCCTCCGGTCTCTACGGGGAGTCTACACCCCCCTGTCAAGCCCTGTCTTACTAGAACGCTCACGTAGACACCCGGTAGATCCCCAGATGGGGTCTACGACCCCTTTATTAAGAGGATCTAGAGGGATTAAAAGAACCCGCATTATTATGTTAAGTAGGGGTCTGGAGGTGTACCGGTCCGGCAGGGGTCTAAGCTTATAAACTGTTCGCGCCGCCGGACAGGGGCCGGGGGGGCGCTCGGGCAGGCGCGAGACAGGAAGATCTTCTGCTAAACAGGCCGCCGACCCCCCTGCCCACAGGGGTAGGCACCGCTCCCACCAGACCTGGACTCGACCGCCGCCGCCGGGGGATACAGGGTCCACGTCCCACAATCACCATTGTGAGCCGTCTGCGCCCCGGTGGGGGGGTCTACGCCTCCAAACCGGCCCTGGCGGCCCGCTGCGCGGCCCAGCCGCCCCTAGCGCTGGATTCTAGGTCCAGCCCCCCCCCGGGGCCTCCGCTGGCCCGGTCCGGGGACACCACCGGCCCTGGACTCCCGCCGGGGACCCGTAGGTCTACGTAGGTCTACGTAGGTCCACGTGGGTCCACGTGGGCCTAGAGTTGTGGGGTCTGGGGGTCCACGGCCCGGGTCCAGCTGGCCGTTCCCCGGTGTCCCCACGGGGTCACCCGGGGGGTAACAGAAAATCTTTCGGAACTTGCGTAACATTATGTGCCTTGTTCGTGTTACCATCCACATCACCCGCCGATAGTGGGTGAAGAAAATGGGTCAGCCGAGGCCCCCCGCCAGAGGAGCGGACAACACGCGGCAGACGAGACACCACCCGAACTGACGGCAACCCGGATCGGGGGAGATGGTCCCGCAAGGCGCGGTCTGCGAGAGCAGGCCAAGGCGAACGGTGAACCCCCCCGGTGAGGCTCCCCAGAGCGAACGAGGGCAGCGAGCAGGGACCGAGCAGCCAGGGCAGGCGATGACCAGAGCAACGGGTCTCGGCGGACAAGCCAACCGGCAAATCGACAGGACAATCACAGGGCCAACCGCTTGGGGATGGCCGGGTTCGAGACCCGGTGGCCTTGCCGTGACCAGCCGACGCGTGCTGGTCGCTGACACAGGAGATCACCATGATCCTCAAGGCGCAGAACGAAGAGGCCGCGAAGGCCGAGGCAGTCTGCATCAGCCGGGCCAACCCCGGCGTCCGCATCGACGTGTTCGTCGATGGTGGGTGCTTCGTCGCCGAGGGCAACTCGCCCACGTCGCCGCACCTCTTCTGGTTCGCTCAAGACGGTCGGCTCCACGACTGCTAGGCGGACGACGCCGGGTCGCCCCCGGCACCTGGGTTAGGGCGATGGACGCCAGCGGGACTCCATACTCCTGCTTCCCCCGGTTCGATTCCGGGCTGATCCACCGTGAGCCGCCGACGGGCGCGGCTCGCAGGCAACGGGAGGCCATCATGGCAACCTTCACAACCATCCGCAGCATCGACGGC
>Ga0080013_1006106_pt1 | contig 10865 bp, 18 predicted proteins | sample ETNvirenome_6_85_FD_69236 | JGI IMG/M metagenome (GOLD analysis project Ga0080013, IMG submission 69236) | Marine viral communities from the Pacific Ocean - ETNP_6_85 (SPADES assembly) (version 2) | ecosystem: Environmental > Aquatic > Marine > Oceanic | place: Pacific Ocean | collected 2013-06-19
AAAACATTGAGTCAGCAATCGCTTATGTCGGCGGTCGATGCGAGACACTATTCTCTGGCGTTTACGTGCGGAAGAATGTGCCTGGATTGATTGCGATACTAAGTATGAATGGATTAGCTACATGAAGAAACTATTTGAAAATTGGAACAGGTATCTGAATGAAGATAAAGGGCCTAGCCGAGATGAACAACTTCAAGCATTTTTAGAAGATGAGCCACGCGTGATGGACAACTGGGCCCAAGCCATTGAGCTTGATGATGATAATCCCCGCTACTTAGATGAAGTGCTCTATTCTCTTGAAAATTGGTTTCTTCCAGATCAGTCTGCACCAGAAAAAGCGGAAACAATCGCATCTGCTCGCGAATTTCTTGACCGAAAGATGCAGGAATATAAAGATAAGGCAGTGCGGGACGAAATAACACCCGAAGAGAGTATGAAACAACTATTTACTGAAGTTATCTATATCTTGGGTTTGTTGCGAAAGCATGGAAGTCAAGGTGGAGTAGACGCATACTAAGTATGAATGGATTAGCGACATAAGGAATAATGAAGTGAAAATCACAAAGAAACAACTTAAGCAGATTATTAAAGAAGAGTATGATGCCTACAGCATTGAAAGCATCCGCGAACGTGGCGATGCTATAGAAATGGCGTATGAAGTCAGCAGGATCATGAATTCAGTGGACTTCCGGTCGCTCTCAGGCAAAGAAGCTTATGACATGATAGTGGACGCTATTAACACCGACCCCGCCGATGCGGCTCAATTCTGGCACTACATGCTTAGCCCGGGCGGACCCCTTCTGTATCGAGAGCAAGAAGAAGAAGAAGACTAAGTATGAATGGATTGGCGACATGAATAAACTATTTGAAAATTGGAACAAGTATCTGAATGAAGATGAACCGCCGGAAGACGATACTGACGCCTTGTACGATCGGTATTGGAAGCAGGCCGTAGAGAGCTATTATGAACGCTCTTCTAACATCGACCAATATTATGAGGACTATGATCCTAATAGCCCCGACGATAAGGTGCACTGGCGTCTCAGGTTTGCTATTAGTAATTTGAATAGTTTGCTGGGTAGAAACCCACAACCAACTGATGAAGAAATTATCGACGCGATTCACGAGGGCTGGCACGAAGGCGACTACTCGCGGAGAGAGCAGGAAGATATGGATCGAGACTACTAAGTATGAATGGATTAGCGACATGAAAATTACAAAACAACAACTTAAACAGATTATTAAAGAAGAGCTTAATGCCGTTTTGGTTGAAAAAGATCTTTCCGCAGAAGAGAGAAGAGATCTCCCTGATGGTGATTTTGCTTTGCCTGGAAAAGGCGAAGGCCCCGAAGGTAAACAGGCGGGTTCGTATCCCATCCCCGACGAAAAACATGCCAGAATGGCGTTATCGATGGTTGCAAAACATGGAACACCAGAGGAAAAATCGAAGGTCCGCTCTGCCGTGAAGAGAAAATTCCCTAATATTAAACAGGAGACAAATAATGGATGAAACAAAAGGAAAACTAGACAGATTAGTCGAGAAGATGATTTCCCGCAAGTTTCTGGTTTGGCTAACAGCCACAGGATTGATGGCATTTTATGGACTTGACTCAGGCGATTGGGTAATGCTCTCGGCAATTTACATTGGCACGCAAGGTGTTATTGATGGTCTCGCGAAGATGAAAGGCGTTGGATGATTAAAATCGACTGGCTTAAAGTTCTCGGTCTCGCAAAGAAAAACTGGAAAGAAATAACAATTATTATTCTTTTGCTTACAGTTATCGGAAAAATGCGTTATGATTATAAACAACTTGAGAGCACTTACGAAGCGAGTCAGCAGTCTCTTCAAAATCAAATCGACGGCTTACAAGATATACACGCAGAAGAATTAGAAAAAAAAGAACAAGCTTTGCAAACCTATCGCGAGGCATTAGAATTATTGGAGAGGCAATATGAGCAAGACAGAGAAAAGATTGAAGTGGTGGTTGAAGAGAGAATTGTGGAAATTGAAACAACGATCGACAACCGGAAGCAGTTTACTGAAAACAAAGAAGAACTCGCAGACCAAATAGAAGACACATTCGGATTTCAGTATGTTCCTTAAGGTTCTATTATTTTCGATGGCAGCTCATGCACAGCCGCCACAGTTTACTATTGTCGGCCAAGATGAGCCAGCACCCTTTGAGGGTGTTTTGTTTAACAAGCGAGGCATCGCAGAATTGTTGGTGCTTCCTGAAGAATATCGGATGGATTGCGATTTAGAAGTAGAGTATCGGATCGATATTCAGGCAACTGAGTTTCAGCTTGAGCGACAGAATTTTCAGATTCGATTGGATGCGCTTACTAAAGAATATGATTTGCGTATTGAACAAAAGGATATGGAGATCACGGCTTTGCAGGAGGCGATGCTAGCACATGCCCCCACAAGAAAGTGGTGGTGGTTTGCTGGTGGTGTTATGGCAGGAGTCGCCACCACCTATGGCGCATACAGAGTGTTTAATGAGTGAAGATTCTGATAGAATTGCTGCGATAGAACAGGCCATCGCAGAGAAGTATGGCGCCGAGACAATTCAGAATCCAAAAGGTAATTGGAGTGAGACTAAAGAAAAAGATTATCTTGAACAATCTAGGCAGTTTTACAAGAAGCGCCGCAAAAATGAAGAGTGGCAAGAAAAAGTTGATGTTAATGGGATTAAGATCTCAAAAAAACTACTTAATAGAGAATCTTTAAAATCTTGTCCTGTCTGCGGATCTTTTCCAAAGAAATCTATGGATGATGTTTGTCTTGTCAAGTTTGACTGTTGTGGCACATGCTACATTCAACATGTCGAAGGTAGAGAAGAAAGATGGTTAAAAGGTTGGCGCCCCAATGAAATTAAATGAACAGATACTTAAACAACTAATTCGTGAGATTTTGACAGAGGCGGAAGAAAACCCAGAAGAGGCGCCAGAGGGCCCCGATGCTAAGCTTAAAACTGGCATTATGTCAACACAAATGAGAATAAAGAAATCTAGAGAGCGAATCAAGTCTGCCGGCGACGAGCTAGACGCTCCCGAGCAGCAGATGATTAATCAAATAGAAGACAAGATCACTGAGATAGCAGCGCTCCCGGGCGTTGATCTTGCTAGATACCGACCACTGCTAGTAAGAGTTTTGCAGATGCTAACCAATAATATTGCAAAGCCAGCAATGAAAAAAGCGCAAGCCCAACAACAGGAACCACAAAAAGGAACAGAATAATGGCATCAATTTACGAAATTATACAAGGTTTATCTCAAGCTGCCGCCAACGCATATGATGGCGCCCTGGGAGAAGACGATCAGCCACTTCAGGCAGGATTACAACGAGAAGACGGCAATCCAATTCTTGACGAGAGAATTATGGATGGATTCAACGTAAAGTTTTACGGGAACATGATGTGTCTCACATATCAATCTGAAGTGCTTCTTAAAGAAGTATACGGCAAAGGCTTTGAAGATGAGATTGAACAGCGCTTATCTGATATCGCATGTTGGCTGAGAACCGAATACAAAAAGATCACCGGCAGCTCTGTTACTTTAACAGACGCTGGAGAGGCAGACATGCGTGTCGAAAGCACCTCTCGTATTCGCTCATGGGTAACCGCTAAGAAGCACTATAAAGTCGGCGGCTTATCTTCCGATATGAACGATGACAATAGCGGTTCTACGAATCCTGTAGAAGCCGGCTGGAAAACTTTTCTTGAGCAAGGCGGATGGGGCAAGCGCGCCCCTAACGATAAAAGGAAAAAAGAATAATGAAAATCACAACATCCCAACTTAGACAGATCATCAAGGAAGAACTAGCAGCGGTGCTGGAAGCAACAGATCCCGGCGATCAGCCCAGAGGCGGCGAGTCGGGTCAGGATGATCCACGCAAGATAGAGAAATGCAAAAGCGAAGGTGGAAAATGGAGATACGCCAAAGAGTCTAAAGGCTCCAAATCCAAAAGCTATGATCTCTCTAGAGGTTTAAAAGGCTATTGCGAGAAGAAGTAAAATGAAAATCACCCTTGAAAGATTGCGCGAGATTGTAACTGAGGAAGTTGTCAAAGAGGCGGTGAGTCCCGAAGATGCTCAACGCACTATTGTCGCACTACTGCAGGGCACTCCACCAAATGTGACCGGCGATATTATGGGTGCTGTATATGATGAAATGTATGACGCCGATGTCTCAGAGCCCAGCCCCGAGCCAGAAGAAGAAGAATTCCCCACAGAGTATCAGCCCGGTGGTGGTGAAGGCGACCGCCCCGTGATGGGGTTTAGGGAGAGTTTAATCGAGATTATCAACGAAGAAATCAGCAAAGTGCTTAACGAAGATCATGGAGAATTTTCGGAAGGTCTAGCTCCCGATAGGCAGATCGCGGCAATGCGCGCGCAGATTGGAGACATGAGCTATGAAATTGAAAAAATGTTAATAGCCTTGTTGAAAGCTGGATATTCTCAAGAGGACATTATCAACATGGCAATTCAGCTGAAAAAAATGGATCCTCATCCTGAAGATGTGCAAGTGGCTGAGAATATTGTTCAAGAAGAATATTACTTGTATAAAATCGAACAATACCTCAACACAGAACTTTTAACAGAAGTTCGCAGCATGAGCATTGAGGATGCCAGAGAAATTATGGGGAAACTAGATGCAGATCCCAACGACCCCGCTATCTCGCGAGAAGATGCTTGGGATGCCAAGATGACTGTGCGAGAATACGAACAAGGCGAGTATACTGATCCCGCAGAGCTACGCCAACAAGCAATGTCAATGACCGACGCTATTATCACCAGTCCAATGCGCCGCACGACTCGGCAGATCAAACAACTGGAAGATATGTGGCGAAAATATAAAGGAGATCTCCGGAGCGCGATAGAGACAATTCAAGCAGATAACAACGAAGAGCACACGATCGTTGATGCCTTGGCTAGCTTTTATAATTATTTAACTTCTACTGGTAATATACAGCAACATGATGTTTCATGAGTTTTCAATTATCAAAACAAGAAAAAGTAAAAGAAATACTTAAGTGTGGAAAAGATCCCTCCTATTTCCTTAACAACTACGCAAGAATATCGCATCCATTACATGGACTTATTCTTTTTAACACTTTCGACTTCCAAGATGACCTTCTCGAAGATTTTAATGATTACCGTTTTAACGTTATTCTAAAAGCTCGCCAGCTAGGTATCTCAACTATTACCGCAGGCTATATCGTATGGATGATGCTCTTCCACCGCGATAAAGCTATTCTGGTTATGGCGACCAAGTTTGCGACAGCAGGAAACTTGGTCAAGAAAGTTAAGAACATTATGCGCAATGTCCCTGATTGGTTAAAGATTGCAAATATCAGCGTCGATAACCGCACTTCATTTGAGCTATCTAACGGTTCGACAATTAAAGCGGCATCCACCTCTGGTGATGCTGGCCGTTCGGAAGCGCTGTCGCTATTGGTGCTTGATGAGGCGGCACACATCGAAAACCTTGAAGACCTTTGGACAGGTCTATATCCCACACTGTCAACAGGTGGTCGATGTATTGCGCTTTCTACGCCTAATGGTGTAGGTAACTGGTTTCATAAAACTTGCACTGACTCCGAAGCCGGCTCGAACAACTTTAACTTAACCACGCTTCTATGGAATGTTCATCCAGATAGAGACCAAGAATGGTATAAGAAAGAAACCAAAAACATGTCTAAGCGCCAGATTGCGCAAGAGCTTGAGTGCAACTTCAACACGTCTGGTGAAACAGTGATCGATCCTGACTGCATGGAGTGGATGTTATCAACAATTAAAGATCCCAAACACAGAACTGGTTTCGACCGTAATTTTTGGATATGGGAAGAGTTTGATCCCACCTGTAATTATCTTTTAGTTGCAGATGTATCACGCGGTGATGGCGCCGATTTCTCTACATTTCATATCGTTAAACTTGAAACGCTGGAAGTGGTGGGTGAATATCAAGGTAAGCCGACATTAGATATGTTTGCCAATATGCTCAATAGTGTGGGTAGAGAATTTGGCGGATGCATGCTTGTGGTTGAGAATAACAATATAGGATATTCCGTTCTGACAAAGCTCATTGACGATTATCAATATCCGAATGTATATCATTCTATTAAGTCTACGCACGAATATATTGAACAACATCAGGCTGAGATAAGAAATTCAGCTGTTCCCGGGTTTACTACTTCCATGAAGACACGCCCCCTCATCGTCGCCAAATTAGAGGAGTTTATCAGAAACAAACTAATTACCATATATTCATCTCGCACAACTAACGAGATGAAAACTTTTATTTGGAGGAATGGTAAGCCGCAAGCAATGAAGGGCTACAATGATGATTTGATTATGGCGCTAGCTATAGCATGTTGGGTAAGAGACACAGCACTGCAGGTAAACGCCAGAGATTTAAATTATCAGCGAGCATTTGTTGATGCAATTTATACATCAAGAACAAAACTTAATACTCAGATTAAAGGCCAACAAGGCTACAAGAAAAATGAGATTTTTGATAAAATGACGGAAGCGGAAAAGCTGTACAAACAATATAAATGGATTATAAAGTGAGAAACTAAATGCCACCTAAAAACTTACGACAAGGAAGGAACCCAGCTAACAGACAATCAGAACTGTTTAGAAGACTAACGCGTCTCTTCTCTGGCCCTATCATTAACTACCGATCACAGTCGGGCAGGCGCATCCGTCGACAGCACTTAGATAAATTTAGTTCTCGGTTTAAGTCAGCATCAGGGCAACAGTTTAAGAAATCTCTTTATAACCCTTTAGATACTGTCGCCACCAACGCTATCTCTAATCAACAGCGCATCGAGCGCTATGTCGACTTTGATCAAATGGAATACACACCAGAGATCGCATCTAGTATGGATATCTATGCGGATGAGATGACAACTTATTCTAACTTGCGTCCTATGTTAAACATTAAATGCCCTAACGAGGAGATTAAAGCAGTGCTGGGGGTCTTGTATGATAGTATCTTAAATGTTAAATACAATCTTTTCGGCTGGGCGCGCACCATGTGTAAGTATGGTGATTTCTTTTTGTATTTAGATATCGATGATAAATTTGGAGTTAAGGGGATCATCGCTCTTCCATCTTCGGAGATCGAGCGGCTTGAGGGTCTTGACGCTACTAATCCCGACTACATCCAGTATCAGTGGAATTCCGCCGGCATGACATTCGAAAATTGGCAAGTGTGCCATTTTCGTATTTTAGGAAACGACAAGTATGCTCCTTATGGAACATCCATCCTTGAACCTGCCCGTCGAATCTGGCGCCAACTGACACTTATGGAGGACGCTATGATGGCGTATCGCGTGATCAGATCTTCAGAGCGCCGCCTTTTTAAGATTGATGTCGGCTCTATTCCTCCCAATGAGGTTGAGCAGTATATGGAAAAGATCGTCACTCAATTGAAGCGACACTCAGTGGTAGACGCTAATAGTGGCCGCGTAGACTTGCGCTATAATCCCATGTCTATTGAAGAAGACTATTTTATCCCTGTGCGCCCCGGATCTGCCACAGAAATTACCAACCTCGCCGGCGGAACAAACACCACCGCCATTGACGATATCAAGTACTTGCGAGACAAATTGTTCTCTGCGTTAAAGATACCCCAGGCATATCTTGCGATGGGCGAAGGCGCAGCTGAAGACAAGACAACTCTCGCGCAAAAAGATATTAGATTTGCCCGCACGGTTCAGCGTTTACAGCGCGTTATTGTAGCAGAACTTGAAAAGATAGGGATTATTCACCTCTATACATTAGGGTTTCGCGGCGATGATCTGTTGGCGTTCGATTTGTCGTTGAACAATCCATCAAAAATTGCAGAACTTCAAGAGATTGAGCACTGGAAACAGAAGTTTGATATTGCCGGCAGCGCAACCGAGGGCTATTTCTCTCGACGTTGGGTTGCTGATCATATTTTTGGTATGTCTCATGAAGAATTTATTCGTAATCAGCGAGAAATGTATTATGATCGCAAGCATGATGCTGCCCTACAGCAGGTTGCTGAAGCAGCTGCAGCCGAAGGAGCCGGCGGCGGAGGCTTAGGGGGAGACCTCGGCGGCGGAGATCTCGGAGGTGACCTTGGAGGTGACCTCGGTGGTGATCTCGGCGGCGATCTTGGCGGTGAAGAAATGCCGGCCGGAGAAGCCGACGCAGGAGGCGGAGGCGAGGAGTCGCCGTTATTGGCAGTGCCCCCAGGTTCGCGTAATTCACCGCGTCTTACTCCCGGCTCTAAAGGGAAGGTATATCACCCCGTTAAGTCAGACAAAAGAGGAGCAGGCGCCCGCACTCGTTCTTACGCAGCTAAATATGCACGTGAAAAGTCGAGCCCCACCTTAAGAAACGTGGTGCCCGGCATGAGAGACCTCCAGAATCTATCCAAGACTACTGGGTTGTCGAATGGCATTTATGAGCAAGACGAATCTATTTATAGTTTGAGAGAAAAAACTGAAGAGAACAAGTTGTTTTCTATTAACGAGTCGATTAGAACTTTACTAAAAGATTTAGAACAAAACACCGCAATAATAACGGAGCAAAAGAATGAAGATAAGGCACAATAAAAAGCGAAACACAGCTTTCGTTTATGAGGCGTTAATTGTTGAAGCTACTGTTGCAATACTTAAGAAAAACAAGACCAGACAAGCAACCGCACTTAGCATAATTAAAAAGCACTTTAAACCTGGGAGCGCCCTCAAGAAAGATCTGGAATGTTATCAATCTCTTAAGGAGAATCAAAGTTTAAATGTGGCTACTAGCAGACGCATCATTAGTGAAGCACGCCTCCAGCGCCGGCTCGTTGGAGACGAGGGTCTCTTTGCACAGCAGACTGCCGTCATTCATGATATTAACAAAGAATTATCTCCATCCGTTTTTAACAATTTCGTCCCCAATTACAAATCGTTGGCGACTATCGCTCAATTATTTTCACACAAAACTTCGCCTAAAGAGCAAGTAATTTTAGAAAATGTAATCATCAATAGCATGGGAACAAAGCCGCCGGAAGCTTCCGAAGTGAAAATGGATCAACTGGTGTATGCTACTTTTGTGGAGAAGTTTAATAAAAAATATGATACCGACTTATTAGGGGAGCAGAAAGATCTTCTGATGCATTATGTCACTTCTTTTACAGACAACGCAGTATCCCTTAAGGTGTTTTTAAATGAAGAAGTCTCCCGACTTAAAGAGGAGTTAAGTAGAGGAATGAAGACTGCCGAAATCCAGAGCGACTCAGTGATGCGGCAGAAAGCCACTCAGGTTGCCATGCGCCTCGATGCCTTTGCCCAATGTGAAGTAAACGAGGATGTTTTGTTGACAATATTAAAGACCCAATCCCTAGTCAAGGAGCTTAATAATGGCAATCAAGATTAAAATAGGCCCGGGCGCCGACGATGCAGTCGTGCGCTTGGAGATGGATATCCGCAAGAGCATGAACGGCGACTTAATGATATTTGATCATGGAGACATTGATATAGTAATGTCGACCGGAAAGAATAAAGTAATCGCCTTTCCTAAAGATACAATGAACGATCTGGTTTACGGCGCGCAAAATAGGCTTTTCGCTCATCTACGCAAGAAGGGTCTCGTCATTCCTGAATCGATTCAAGCCGGCTCATTTTATGGCTCATTCGAAGCAACAATGGAGCAAGCATCCGTAGAAGAACTAAGCACTCCCAAGATGACACTCATTAATATTTCAGAATTTATCGACGAAGAACGCCCCTATTTCGAATCTACAGAGGCGATTGTATCGATGATGGATGGTGAGCTAATTCATCCCGACAAAGAGGATTCTACGGAGCTGGGCGAAGTGCCACAAAAAACCAAACAGGGCTCGATGCAAAGCAATTATATTCGTGACCCATATTCGTTGAATTATATGTATACCTTTTGAATAGGAATCTTCCAAATGTCTGAGATGAAATTAATAATGGAGAACTGGCGAGAAGCTTTAACTGAGGCTGATGACGAGGGGGTTTCCAATATTAAGTCAGCCGCCGATGTTAAAACTATAGGCGACTTAAAGGCTTTAATTCAAACAGCTCAACTTAAAAAAAGAGGAGATCAGCTAAAAGGGGGTGTTATTGATGCAGCTAAAAACGCCGTGGTTGATGAATTGGTGGGAAAAATCCCCGGGCTGGCAACAGCTAAGTCGCTGTTTAGTTTTGCAAAAGAGGTATACCAGCTTCCAGACGAATCAAGAACTGGCACAGCTTTAGATTATTTAGACGTTGATGACGATGTTTCTAAAATAGTTGACGATCCTATTGAAAATGCGTTTTTAAAAGCTCTAGGCAGCACTTTGGAAAGCATGAATGACAACACCCCTCTTCAAAGTGTAAATATTACTAAAATGTTACAGACATATATCGCTCAAAATTTTAACAAAAGAACCGTATCGGGAACCGAATGACAGAACTATTAACCTTTATACTTTGCGCCTACGGGCTCACACAAATTCTTGTCTACGGCAAGATATTTTCGAGACTAAGACCTAAGAAAGGCAAGCTCGGAGAATTAGCAAATTGTCCCATGTGCATGGGATTTCACGTCGGGTGGATTTTAATGCTACTTTCTCCGTTTACAGAACTATTTAGTTTTGATGTAACGGTGTTTAATTTCTTCCTTCTTGGAGGTATATCCTCGGGAACATCATATATTTTAACAATGCTCTTCGGAGATGACGGAGTAAAACATGAACACAAGTTGGACTAATAAATGGATGCTGCAGCCAGTCAGACGCTGCTGTAAAGGGAGTTAGCTATGGAAATGACAAAAAATCAATTAGCCGATCTGGTTACAGAAGAGCTGGTAAGAATGGTTGAGAATGGCGAA
>Ga0080013_1006108_pt1 | contig 10863 bp, 13 predicted proteins | sample ETNvirenome_6_85_FD_69236 | JGI IMG/M metagenome (GOLD analysis project Ga0080013, IMG submission 69236) | Marine viral communities from the Pacific Ocean - ETNP_6_85 (SPADES assembly) (version 2) | ecosystem: Environmental > Aquatic > Marine > Oceanic | place: Pacific Ocean | collected 2013-06-19
CAGAGTTTTTGTCTAGATTAAGGAATTTATTTGCTGTTGATTTAAAGAATCGTTTTATTCAAATGACAAACCTTGATCCAGAAAATGTATCAATTGATTTTTTAAAAACAATTGATGGCGCTCCTACAGGAGCAATTATAGATTTTGATATTAATGGAAAATTAATTATTAATATAGCGGCTCAAGGGCTTGAGGCACAAAAACAAGAAGATATAGAGCAAAGTCTTTACAATGCAATAGATGAAGAAGCGTTTCATATTATTGAAGTTCTTGCTCAAGAAGGGAAAGGTCCGTTAACAAGAGAAGATATTGCTACTCTTAAAAGAGAAGCAAGAAAGATGAGGGTTGATCCAAGGATAGATAGATCTTATTACGATCAAGCAAAAGGAGACTATGCGAAAATCTCTGGTTATCGTAATTCAGACAATAGTATTAATGTTAACAGGATAGAGTCTGAAGCAATTGCAGATATGTTTAAAAAATACATTAATCATAGAAGAGGCAAAGGAAATACTCCAGCAGTAAATGAGACAACGGCAAGTATCTTTCAAAGATTAATTGAATTTTTTAAAGCAATAAAAAAGTCTCTTAAGAAATCTGGGTTTAACAATGTAGATCAAATATTTAGTAAAGTAAAAGAACCAACAACAATTCCAGAAGTAGATGCTATTGATCCAAATCCAGATAATCTAACGGGAGAAAAGTTAAAAGAAAAATTAATTTCTGATCAAAAAATTGAAGAAATTAAAACTTCTTCTATTAGCCCAGAGGCTAAAGCAGCTGCTATACTAGCTATAAAAGAATTAATTTATGCAAATCCAGAAAACTCTTTAAAGATTTCTGAAGCGGCAAAAGAAAAAGTAAGAGGTTTAAGGCAGGTCGCAAGAGAAAATATTTCTAATGAAGTTAAGGATATTCAGAATAGAACTATGGGTCCTTCTAGTGAAGAGCTAGTAGCGACTAATTGGTTTGACGGGTTACGCAGTTTAACAAGTTGGCCTGTTAGTTTTGTGGATAAGTTTAGAGAAGGTATTTCTGATGATGTTAATTATATAAAACTTAGCAGTGAAGAAAAAAAGAACGCTATATATTCTGCTGCTGACTTAAATGCTTATGTAGCTATTGTAATGCAACGTAACTCATCAGCACTTGCTGGTTCCGCAATGGGAAGCTCTACCTCAACACAAGATCAAGTTAGTGGTCCTCCTGTATTTAGGAACGGACTTACTCGTACAGAGCCTGTAACAGTTACAAGAAGGACAATAGATGAACAAGGTAATGTAACAGAAGAAGAAGTTACCGTTGAGGGAATTGCTGATAATTTAAGTGAAGTGTTTCAGAACGGAACAACTGAAGAGTATCATCTTTACCATATGGCAAAAAGAGTTAAGTCAATATTAGGAAGGAATCCAGACAGCGTTCAAATAATGACAAAAGAAGAAGCAGACACAGTCATAGCAGAAATGGAACAAAAGTTTTCATACTTTATTGAATCTCAGAAAAAAATGGATGAGTTTAATAAAATAATATTAAAGTATCGTTTGGATACTGGTCAAATTACTCAAGAAAAATATGATGAAGTAATGCAGTATGATAATTATATTCCTATTTATTCAGAAGAAGGTATTGATAAATCGACTAGCAATTTAGATTTAACAGAAAACTACGAACAACAAGAGGTACAGCCTGTTGAAACTTTAGGGATAACAATTGAAGATGGTAAAAAAGTAAGAGCGCCAAAAGCTTTCGATACATTAAAAGGAAAAAAGAAATTATATCGAATTAAAGTAGACGGTAAGTATTTGCCTAATAAAAAGAAAGGCGGTGCTTTCTATGCCAAAACGCTAGAAGAGGCTGAAAGTGTAATTAATAGGGAAAAATTATCAGCGGGGAATAATGTTGAAATTGAGCAAGTGCAACAACCTGTCGATAACATGATGGCTAATTATGTAAAATATGTACAAAAAGCTATATCTAATGGAACTAAAAATATTGCGGCACAAAGAGTTGTAAGAGATCAGATAAGATTAGATATGGCTCGTGAGACTCCAACAAAAGAAGGCTCCAATGTAACTATTTTTATAAGAGGGAAAGAGGCGCACTTTAGATTAGATGACCAAGAAGTGTTTGATGCTCTTATGTCAATGAACGAACCCGGAATGGACTTCTTTCAAACAACGGCAGGTCAATACGCAACTTTACCAGCAAATCTTTTGCGAGCGTTTATTACAAAAGAACCTGGTTTTATGATAGCAAACTTTTTACGAGATTCTATTTCAGCATCTTTTACAACAGGTCGTATTGAGACTCCTATTTGGAGTTCTATAAAAGGAGGAATGGAAGCTATTACTAATAGTCCTGCAAAGTTGGCTTTATTAAGAGCAGGGATTCGTGGTGGACCAGACTTTGCAGATGCAGCAGGTCCTATGGCTACAAAAGAATTAGAAAAATTAAGAAAAAGAAGATACCCGAAAGGTTTTTATGAAGTAACTACACAACCTCTTAGAAAGTTTTGGGGTGCGGCTGAAAGATTAGTTGAGATATCTGATCTTGCAACAAGGATTGCTGTTTATAACAATGTTTTAGAAAGAACAGGTAATGAAGCACAGGCTATTTGGGAGGCTCAAGAGGTTATTAACTTTAGAAAAAGAGGGAAGTATGTCAAGTTTTTAGCTCCTCTTATTCCTTTTTTAAATGCTCGTATCCAAGGGTTAGATGTTGTAGCAAGAGGATTTTTAGGTCGAGGCGCAGCTGCTACAGGAGGGCAAGTTAGTAGAGCCGAGCTTAGAAAAAGATTTTTTATTCGGGCAGGATATTTGATTGCTTTATCTTCAGCGTTGTACTTGCTTCAAGCAGGAGATGAAGATTATGAAGATATTAAAGATTATATAAAAGATCAAAATTATATTTTATTACCTAAATATTTAAACCTTCCAGAAGGTTTTCCTCCAATAACAATACCAAAAGGATTTGAAGTTAGTCTTATATTCTCAACAATACCTGAACGAATCTTAGGTCAGATATTAGGGGATCCAAAGAACGAGGCAACACGATCTTTAAAGCAAAATTTGTATGGAACTTTGTTCCCTGGTGTGCCTCCTTTTGTCGCACCAATTTTAGAAAACGCTTTTAACTATAATCTTTTATCTGGTCAAACTATTTTAAACCCAAGTGAAATTCAAAGAGCAGAAACATCACCTGAAGATGTAAAAAGATTTACAGATAGTAATTTGGCTAATGCTTTGGCAGGTACGGCAGGATTAACAGGACCTGAGTGGCAGAATTTAATTAATAAAATGTTTGGAAAATTAGGAGAATATGCCGTCATGGTTGTAGATCATGTTATTCCAAGTGATGTTGTAAAACCAGAAAAACATTGGTCTGATTACCCTGTAATAGAAAGGTTTTTTCAGCAAAATAGAGGGCGTGGATTAACAGAAGATTTTTATGCGACAAAAAGGCTTTTAGATTCTTATAATAACGCTTTAAATTATACTCAAAAACAATACGATCCACAGCAATCAGTGAGACAAAGAGAAGGTCAGCCTTACTTTAATGCTCAGTTTGAAATAAGAACGCTAGGCAAAAGAATACGATATATTAGCGATCAAATATCAGGAGTCAGAGATCTTCCAACAAGAGTTTATAAAAATCTAGAGCCTAATATAACGAATAAAGAAATAGCAAAAAGAAAACAACAGGATATTAATGATTTGCAAAGAGAGTTAAGAGGGCTTCAGAGTGATTTAAAGTATGTAAGAAAAATAATAAGTGACCAAGAGAGAAGACAATGAGTGGATTTCTAGAAAAATTAAAAGACCAAATAAGACTCCATGAAGGGGTAGAAGAAAAAGTTTATCTTGATACTGAGGGTATAGAGACTATTGGAGTTGGCAGAAATCTGCGGGATCGTGGGCTTTCTGAAGATGAAATAGATTTATTGCTAGATAATGACATAGCAATATGTGAAGAAGAGTTAATTAATAATTTTGAGTGGTATGCTGAGTTAGATGAAGTCAGGAAAAGAGTTTTAATTGACATGGCATTTAATTTAGGGATGCCAAAGTTAAAGCAATTTGCTAAAATGCTAGATGCAATAGAGAATAAAGACTGGGTTAATGTAGCAAGTGAAATGCTTGACAGTCGATGGGCTGAACAAGTGGGCAATAGGGCAAGTCGGTTATCTGAAATGATGGAAACTGGCGAAGATTATATAGGATAAGTATTATGGGTGGTGGTGGAAGTTTATTTTTTGGAGACACTGGTTTCAAGGGAACAATCCCTCCAACTCCAAATCAAAGTGGATATCCTTTTAATACAGGAGAATATTCTGGACCTAATCCAATGGGGCGTTTTCCTCTTCAGCCTCCAGCAGGTTACGGGACTGTAGCACCTGGCTCTTATGGAGGGGGCTATGGTATTGGTGGAATGACAGGAGGTCCCGGAAATTTTGGGATGCAGAATTATGGTGGCTTTGGTTCGTTTCAACCTAATTTTTACACACCTTTTCAAACTCCATATACACGATCAATGCCTATGCAAGGTACAACAGGTGTTGATTTAGATCAGACAAATAGAGATTACGCAAATACTTTTAATGCTTACAGAGGAATGGGTGGGTCTGAAGAAGAGTTTATTGGCAGTGATCAGTTTAAAGATTTTGAAAATACACTAATAGATCAAATAGGATCTTTGTCAGATGAGGATAGACTGAGGTCTGATCTTGATGCACAGACTGCACGAGCAGGAGAAAGTAGTATATATGCTCCGTCAGCAGGAAGGATTGCAAGCGCTTTGCAAAGGAGATTAAACAGGCTCCAACAGGCACCAAGAAGACAAGAAACCTATGGGGGAGTTCCGTCCTTTAGATCACAATTTGGAGGCTTTAGTTCTCCTATGATGAACTATGGATTAGGAGGCATCCCTTCCCCTTACAGCGGCATCCCATCTCGTTTTGGAAGCAGTATGTTTGGGTATGTGCCGAACTACTATACAAGGGATTACACAATGCCGGGTGGTTTATACTCTACAACACCAGGAGCCTATCGTTACACAAGAAGAGATCCTTCTGTTGACGCTACGGGAGTAGCTCCAAGCGGAGTTGATGGTGCTGTTGTTGATCAAGATATCCCAAGTCCACAAGACATAAACGAAAAGTCACAAGGTGGTAATTTTGCAGGTGTTCCTGGTTTAATGCAAAATGCTGATGGTTCTTATACATATACAATGCCTGGTACTGTCTTTGAAGATTTAGGTATGGGTAGTAATACTGTAAATCTACCTGCTAATTTTGACATCACTCAACTTGGAGCGTCACAAGCAGATGTTGATAACGCTAACTCTAACACAGCAACAACAGATACTACTACAACAGAAACAATCGCAACATCTTCTGACCCTGCTAATCTCCAATTATATGGAGCTGATAACGAAGGGTTAACAGCAAGATATACTCAGGAGATGGAGGACTTTACGAAAGACGGCACAAGAACAGAGGAAGATTTTGTTAACAGCCCTCGATTTATGGAGTTTGAAAATGCTTTAACACGGTCTTACTTGAGTAAAAATCTAACAGATATAGAAGATGAAGCAAAAAGACAACGTGAGAGGGCTAATGCAGGAGGTATATATGCTGCGTCAGCAGGTCGTATAGCTGACTCTTTAGAAGCTTATGCCAACACTCTTTGAGTATGACAAAACCGTATGACATTGTTAAGGATTCAATAGAAAAGCAGATAGAAAATATAAAAAAACAGGAATTAGAAATAAAAGAACAACAAGATCTTATACAAAAACAAATAAAAAACTTAATTTTTTTTAAAAAAGGAAGAAGAACATGAGCTGGTTAGAAAATGTAAGAACTTTTTTGTTTGGTGAACCTACGGGTGAAAGATCCAGAGATAATAAAGGTCGTTTTATTCCTGACAATCCTGACACTCCTCACATTAATGAGGCATATGAAGATGGCAGAACACCAGTGAGTAAGAATTAATGAATAAAGATCCTGAGTTTGATACAAAGAAGCATCAATCAAACAGACGTTATATGTGTTGGTTCTTAATTACTCTAATGGGGCTGACAACTATTATGACTTTGTTTCAACCTGAGAGAATGGCTGAAGCAGAGTCTATTATTATGACACAGTATCTTGCTATGAGTGGGTGTGTTGGTGGATACTTTGCTTTATCAAATAGGAAGTAACGAATGAGTCTATCTGATTCAGAAAAGAGTAGATTAAAGCGTGTGGGATTGACGGGTTTAAATAAACCTAAGAGAACCCCTGGACATAAAACTAAAAAAGCAGTTGTTGCTGTTCGTAAACCTGATGGTAAGATAAAGGTTATTAGGTTTGGAGCGCAGGGTATGGGGCATAACTACAGTCCCGAAGCCCGGAAGTCTTTTAAAGCACGGCACGGTAAGAACATTAAGAAGGGTAAGACAAGTGCAGCATACTGGGCAAACAAAGTATTTTGGGCAGGGAAAAGTGGCAGTAAGAAATCCCCACCTAAATCACAGAAGCATAGGTTTGGTTGATGTTTATAGATAGTTATCCTCAGTATATACAGAGAGTTACTAATGCTAAATTAGACTTAACTGGGACAGGTGTAACGGTTCTTTACACAGCCCCATCTACTGTAGATTTTGTAATCGTAAACTCTATTCTTGTATCAGAGGATACAGGTAATGCAGATACTATTACTCTAACACTGACAAATGGATCAGATGTATTTAGTTTATTTAAGGTTGCAGCCGTTGGTGCAAATGGGACTGTTGAGTTATTAACAAGAGATCTTGTTCTTCAGCCAGCAGAGATATTAAAAGCAACTGCTGCCACAGGAAACAGGCTTCATATTGTCGCTGGTATCCAAGAGTTTGCTCGTTCTGTTTCTGGCATGGTTCCACAGTAGGATGAAATCAATGCAACCATTTATATATAATTGTACACTTGTCAGAATAATAGACGGGGATACTTTAGTCGCTGATTTAGATCTTGGTTTTGGTGTGTGGCTTAGAGACCAAAGGGTAAGGCTACATAATATAAATACACCAGAGTCTCGGACTCGTAATACAGAAGAAAAGAAACTAGGTCTTCTGGCTAAAGCACGGTTATCTGCTTTGGTCAGGACAAAGTTTCTTATGAAGACAGAGAAGGATGAGAGAGGTAAGTTTGGTCGGATCCTCGGCACTCCTCTTACACAAGACGGTGTCAGTGTTTGTCAGAAACTAGTCGAAGAAGGTCATGCTCGTTGGTATGACGGTGGTAAAAGGGAGCCTTGGGTATGATATTCAGTGGAATAATTAATGCTGTTGGTGGTGTCGCTACAGCATGGATGAATAATAAAGTTGAAGAAACTAAAGCTAAAGGTGAGCTTAAGGTTGCTGTTGAGAAACGTAAAACTAAGATGGCAACAGGTGAGATTGACTGGGATCAGACAATGGCTGAAGCCTCGAAAGATTCTTGGAAAGATGAATGGATCCTCGCTCTTTGGTCTATACCCTTAATACTTAGCTTTACAGGTCCTACTGGCGTACAGATTGTAATGGATGGGTTTGCGGCATTAGATAAGGCACCAACCTGGTACACTGCAAGCTTGGGAGTTATAGTGGCAGCAAGCTATGGTGTAAGAAGTGCCGCTAAGTTTTTTAGAAAATAGGAGTTAAATGTGGCTAGAAAAAAGAAAGAGAAGATTATTGAGGGTGTTGTCTTAGAAGATAAGAGCATCCTTCAAGAATATGTTTTAGACAAGACTGACTTTGATGAGTCAGCTATGGAAGCTATAGATAATGTTGAGAAGTTTCTGCGTGAAAAGCAAGGGAACTTAACCTTTGTTTGGGAAAAGTTTAGGTATGCTTCCATTGCATTGCTTGGCATAGGTGGGGTTGTTGGTTTAATTATAGGTTATCTTATTTAAAAAAGGGGGATTACTCCCCCTCTTTTATTACCCTACGCAGCTTCTTTGTTTTCATTTTCTTGATTCTTCTTTCCTTGTTGGCAGAAGTTTATCATTAGTTTTATAAAAGCATCGTCTGGTGTAGTTGTTAGTAACAATGCTTCATTTGAGTATACATTTTTAAAGTTCTCTATTCCTAGCTCTCTTTTAAATTTTTTAGCATACTGCATAGCTACAACCATTTTATATTCAATTGTATCATAATAAGCTTTTCTTAAAACAGATTGGCTAGTGGTAATTTTTTTAAAACTACCATTTTCCAATACCAACTTTAAGTTTTCTTCAAATATGTGATAACATTTATTTCCTCTTATTAAGTTAGCTTTTTCAGAGTAATCAGCAATCTTTCCATCCAGCCATTCTTCTTTGTTCTCAATCCATACAAATTTTATAGTTTTATTTTTAAAAGGTAATGTCTTCTTTCTTTCAGCTCCGGGTTTAACAAGAAGGTTGTTTGAAGGATTAGGTGGGACTGGATCTGGCTTCGGAGGGTTTGGTCTTGGGTTCTCGCTTTCGCCATGATAATTACCATGCGTTACATTATCACCTTCTGAAACATTGTCTGTTTCTTTACCCTTAGAATGTAAGATAGCATCTATGTTTGCCTCAAGGTCTTTCATTCTTTTTTCAAAATTTTGTATCGCTGCACTAACACAAGAGCTTGTGTTTTTTATTCGCTTGTTTATTTTTTCTTGAATATGATTATGTAATTCAATAGGCATATTCTTTTCAAACTCTTTACCCCAGATTTCCCAAGGCATTAATTTTTGTTCATCTTTAGATAGTGTTCTTCTAAGTTCACATCGAGACATATGAGCTTTAAATCCTGTGTAAGATTCTGGCTCTACTATAATATGAATATGTGAATAATCCTCAATAACTCCAAACATTTCCATACGGTTTGTGTTTTTGCTATTTAAAATATAATACAATTCATTTTCAAATAAAATTGATGTACCGCCTGTTTCGGGATAGTGTCCAGCTTGTTTTTTATTTTGTTGTAAAATCCACCAGTGTACTTTTGCATCATATTGCTTATCTTCAAACTTCAAGTTTAAAGTTCCGCTACTCTTTTTGTTTATGTCTAAAAAATATTTTTGCCCTAGTATTCTGTCACGCATCATAATAGAATTTTTTTCCTTTCTTCTTGATGAACAGAAATATGCTTCTTGAGATATTACGTAGTAACGACTGTTTAAATACTTTGGAATCCAATTAACATTTATTTTTTCGTGAGGATTTGGATTGTCAAAAGTGTTATCTTCTGCGTGTTTTCCATGCAAAGTAACAGATGTTCCATGATCTTGAATTAAACATTTACCTCTGCTTCCTTTAGGTATGTTATTTTTTTTATATCCATTGAGTACAGTTTGTGGATTATCTTCATCATCTATCTGTGTTTGAATACCAGGTTTACCTTCATTCACATGCAAAATCAAAGACCTCCCAACATTATCAACCCATGATGTATACACAATTCCTATAGGGCTTCTTTTTAATCCGCTAATTTTTGCACCGATGCCATAGTTTTGATAATCGTTAGTGGTTTTTTTTGTAAAAAGATCAGACATTTTGTTCAGAGCTTCTTCATCCATTCCAACTCCATTGTCTGTAATTCTAATTTTGTAAACAGGGTTGTTTTTCTCAAAAAAACTTTTTTCAAGCTCTGCTGTATCCCAATCAATTATAATTTTTCCTTTTCCACTAGGTGTATTTTGTATTGCTTCAAGACTATTTTGAAAATATTCTCTTAAAAATATTTTGCTATCAAAATCTTGTTGTAAAAGTTCAACCATATACCCAGGGTCATATACTTTTAAACCTACTGTATCTTTATTTTCCATTTACTTCTCCTAATAAAAAGGGGGTCCCCCCCCTCTCCATGTTTACTTATTAAGTTTCTTATCAACTGACTGAACAATGCGGTCAGCTACATACTCAGAGTATTTCTGTCCATCAGGAAGGCTTTCCCCTATAATCAAAGGAGACTTTTTAATCTCATCAGTAAAAACTTTTTTAATATTTTCAAAAGTTTTATCACTAATGATATCATCAGCGGCCTTTCTAAACATATAACCAAGACTATGTCCTTTTAAATCTCCAATCTCACGGAGTTTTTCAATAATCTCTGTTTCTATTTGAATAGAAAATGTTCTGGTTTCTTTTCCAATCTTACGGACTCTATTTGTACCAGCCATTATAGCCTCCTAAAATGGAATCTCGTCATCGTTTAATGATGATTCCTGTTGTGCGTTATTCCCTCTTTGATATTTCTCTTTAGGAATATGTTTTTGAATACTCAAACTATAAAAGTCTTCGCCATCTTTCTTTTGTTTTGTCCAGGCAGAAACTCTGATCTCAGTCTTTTCTTTGTCTTTAAACTTCTGACTTAGATCTTGCAAGATATCATGACCTAGTTCTATCGTTCCTTGAAAATCAGGTTGAGTTGGTTTTTCTTTTCTGCTGTTCTTCCATAGTACACCAGAGTTAGTGTTGTCGTATGTTGGCATATGTAATTCTCCTATGCTTCCTGTTGTGGGTTATCTTTATCTTCAGATATTTTACTCTGAAGTTCTTTCCTTTTGGCTGCAATCCTTTCTTTCATGTCATTATAAGCATCAATATCGAGACCTTTTATTCTTTCTCCACTTCGCTTATTTGTTTTGAGATAGGCATTGAAGTCTTCAAGGTTATCAAAGTCCATCTTCTCATCATCAAACTTACTTAGATGACGTTCTAATAAGGCTTTGTTTTCTTTTTGAACAGCAACATTATCTTCTGCTAGATTTGCATCATCATCTTTCTGATGTCCAATACCACACGCTAAACTCAATGAGTATCTCTTTGCGTATGTCAACCCGGATCCTCTTCCTTGAGGAGTTCGGTCAGTAGGAATTGTCACCTTACCAGT
>Ga0080013_1006109_pt1 | contig 10862 bp, 14 predicted proteins | sample ETNvirenome_6_85_FD_69236 | JGI IMG/M metagenome (GOLD analysis project Ga0080013, IMG submission 69236) | Marine viral communities from the Pacific Ocean - ETNP_6_85 (SPADES assembly) (version 2) | ecosystem: Environmental > Aquatic > Marine > Oceanic | place: Pacific Ocean | collected 2013-06-19
ATGCATTAGCATCCATGGTAATTGTAATAGTTGTTGCGGAAGGAATGGACGTTGCCATAAATTTTTTATCTTCAAAATCTGCATCGTTGTAGCCTGAGCCCGGAGGCGCGGTAACTGTATCTAGTAAAACAATATCATCTTCCGACATGCCATGAGGCGTTGGAAAAGTTATTGTAACAGTAGGTTGACTTGAAGTTGTAGAAAAATCACAGCCCGTGATCGTATTGTTGATAGGATGAATGTCGTAGTACTGACCTCCTGAATAGAGGTATAAAATTCTGTTAGTGCCGATCGCAGCATATTTAACGCCAGCGTTATCGTCAAAATGGTGAATGGCTCTTGCGGCTCCCGTAAGATTATCTCCACCTAATTGGTCCCAGCCACCTAGTTTCTCAGGTGTGCCATATCTAAAACGGACATAGTCTCCGCCTGTCCACTGCCCTTCGGCACCAGTAGGTGTGACTTGTTTATTGAATCCTGGTAAAAAGTTTACTTTTTGTAGCATATAAAAACCTATTCATTATGGTTTATATCAGATTCTAGGGGAATTCAATACGTTCTATCGATATAAAGATAAAGAAGCAACTATTCTTCCTGTATTCGAGGACGCACAATGAGGAATTCCGCTGGGAATATAAAGAGCATCTCCTGCATTGATAAAATACGATTTTTTTATCACCGGAAAATAATACTCTGTTATGCCACATAACCCAAGGATAATTACATTTTCTTTATCATGATGAGCACACCCTTTAACTGCTTTAAATGAAATAAATAAATCAAAATCACCAGGAGTAAAATAGTTTTTAGTTCTATCAATCAATAAATTATATACAGGGTTTAAGTAGCTTGTGGTCTCTACCTTTTTGACTTGGTAAATATGCTCAAATACTTTTCTAAAATTAATTGTGTCCGTGGGCTCGGCTTTGATATACTGATGAAGCTCACTTGTATTTAAAATGTCAGTCAAGGTATCAAAATTAAAATCTAAATCAGATATAAAATTTTTAAAATGTTTAATTTTTTTAAATTTCATTACTTCGTCATTTGAAACCAACCAGTTACAATATATTTAGTTTCTGTTGGGGATACAATACCTCTATGCCGATGAGTAAAGTCTGAGGGCCATATAAGTAGGTTTCCTTTTTTAGCTGTTGTTTGGATTTTTTGAAAAGGGAACTCAGTTCCACCCCCATCTGTTACATCGTTTAAATAAAGCATATATACTAGTTGTCTTCTAGACCCTGCTGTCGTTCGTTCGTGGTGAAATGCTTTATATCCCCCTAGAGGAGGAAACATAGATATTATATTAGTATACTCCGTTTTTAGAGCATAACCAATTGCGTATCTCTTCATGTACTGTGTGAGACAAGGTGTTAAAACTTGAAAAAATTTTTGAATTGTTTTGTGCTGTGTATCATTGTGAAAAGTAACGTCGATAGATTCCTTTGATGTAGTATCTATTTTTGATTGATTTTCAAAACCTACACAACCTGCCTTTTTATAACGGGTGTCTTCGTGATAATATTTTATTAAATCATCACATACTTTTTTATCGACATTATAGGTTTCTATAAAAGAGGGTATTAGATCAACATTATATATTTCTTTTGAAGAGGGCATTATTCAACAGTCAGTCTTTTAATTGTACTTCTTAACTTTCCTATTTCTATTAAAAATTCATAATTAAGTTTTGACAATTGTGTAATTGTTCTGTCTTTAACTTCAACCACGTCTTTGTAGTGACGGTTAATTATTTTTTCATTCTCTAAAACCTTTTTCATTTCTTCGTGTTTTTTTCTTAAGGAATCAAGATCATTAATAAGTTGATTTTTATGTTTCTCCTGATCCATAGATTTTAATACATCGTAATCCATAATCGTTATCTATCACACAAACAAAGCATATTCAAATTGAAGCGATGTTTGTTTTTAATAGGGGGTGTTCCTTTATGTTTTATATTACTGTTAAATATAATAGCCTCCCCTTCTTGGGAGGGAATAAATTTATTTTCTATAAAAGTTCCTCCATCGTTAGAGTGTAAATTGTATACTATAGATTTATAATGACTTTCTGGTGCATCTAAATGATAGTTTCCTACAGAAGAGTTGTCATAATAGTTCCAATATATTCTTGAAATAGTGTGTAGATTAGATTTTAATTTTTGTTTAATAAAATAAAATATTATTTCAGCATACAGATTTAAATCTGTTTCAAGGCGTACCTTCCTAACCTTATCATAAGTAACTAAAGCAAATCCAGCGTTAGGTCTACTTTTATCAAGTACCTCATTAAAAAAATCTTCTCTAGTTTTATTTTCAGTATCGTGTGGAAAGCCCCAGTTCTGTTGATTACAAAGTTTTGTAATAATATGTCTATTAATTTCGGGGGGTAATATATTTTTTATTTTATTTATCATAGAAATGTTACAACCACTATAACTCTTGCATGTTTCTTTGGATGTACAACTGCATGAGATTGTTTATCAAAACACAAAACCCTGGCTTTTTTTGAAGCAATCTTTTTAATTACTTTATTTTTATCGTTAAAAATATGAGTCGCCCCTCCATCAGTTAAATATATAATAATTTGTTTGTGATCAAAAGGATGGTCCACATGAATGGCCCCTCTTGAAGGAGACTGTGGAAAGGTTAAATTAGCAGCAGCTCTTAAAGTTTTTTTTAATTTAATATTCATTGTCTTACACAGCCTCGTAACAATCTTTATTACATCATAATATTTGTCTGATGTTATTTCTTGATCTCTCCTATCTTGTAGAGTATGTGTAAAATTAACCCTGTCGTCGACAATTGTTTGACCTATCCTTAGATAATAAGGACAGTCTTTATTTAAAAAATTATTGCAGAGAATCATAGTTTCTTCTGGTTTAAGTAGGTTATCATAAACTTGTATCATGTGTAGTTTATATTAATGTTTAATCTAAATTTTGCATCGGTGCATGTTGCTGAGTTGTGTTCTTTAGAAGCATCAAATAATAACAATCTATTTTTAACAGAGCCTACTTTTTTATTTTCAACAAAGGTTGGTCCATTATTTGTATTTAAATAGTAAAGAGCTCCTTTAGTGGGATAGGTAAAATCAACATGCTTTGGATGCTGGATTACTTTGCTTACGTTTGGATATAAGTTAGCTTTGACTCTTATAAGTTTTTTATGTTTTATCTTTTTTAAAATAGGTATTATTAAATTAAAACAATTACTTTGCTCCCCATGAAGATAAAGGTTATGGGTAAAATAAAAATTATCTGTATCAAAATGAGTTGCCACGCTATTTTGATAATACCAAGGAAAAAAATCCCCTCCTACTGCATCTATAATATGCTGTGCAGTATCGTTATCTAAAAAGTTATCTATTATTTTCATAGTGCAGAGAAGTTAAATGATACTATTATTTTTTTAGCTTGGTCCGTGATTAATGGGGAACGATGTAATAAAAAAGATGGAAAAATTAAAAGATTACCTTCTTCAACTGATAAATCCATCTTATTAAATTCTGTTTTATATTTTTTATTGGATAAACTTATATAATATATTCCTGAAAAATTGCTTTGCGCATGAGTGTGCCAATCAAACTGAGAGTCTTTTTTATAGATATGAAACCAATGATTATGGTGCCATGTTTTTTTACGTACCTTTCCGTACAAATCTTTTTTTAATACGTCGATACATCTATCGGCTATCTCTTTAACATAGTCTTCCCAATAACTTCTTCTAAGAAGAGAGTCGGTTTCCCAGTCTGTTTTATGCACACCCTGTGTTGTATTAGCAGGTGTTTTGTTTATTTCTTTTAAAATTTTATTTTTAAATTTTTTGTGACTGTTCACTTTAAATAGATAAATGTATTTATTCTTCTTTAATATTAAAGGGCAGTCCCAAACGTGTGCGTCCGTCATATATATTTTTAGATCCTCTCTTGTTATAATGAAAAAAGACTTGTGTATATGTTTCTCCGTGAAACTCTTCTCTCCAATGTTCATGCTTACAACCATCATAAAGGAGAATGTCTCCTGGGTTTAATACAACTTCATGAATTTTTTTACTAGATTCTTTTAAATAGATGGGCCACAAGATTCCCCCCAGGTTCAGCGTTCCTGAAACAGCACAAGAGGCTCTATCTATATGTCTTTTTAAGATATCTCCTTTTTTGTAGAGTCGTGCATAAGAATAAGTTGGGACTAATTTTAATTTTAATTTACTCTCTATAATAGGTTGTATATTCTTTAAAACTAAATCCATAGCAACATCTCCATAAAGAACAAAACTGTTGAGCACTTGTGGGTCTCCACTTAATATTCCATGTATTTCAGAGAACGGAGATATGTATTTAACCTTTCTTAAAATTTTTAAGACTTCTCTCTTTTCTAAAAGATAGTCGTTTAAAAAGTTGCACAGCTCTTTGCTTATAATATTTCTAACTACTAAATGTTTCTTCATTTTACCGTGATATCAAAAGCAATACTTATTCGATCTTGTTTTGATCTGTTCCTTTCTACAGCATGTTTAAGATTAGACGGAAATAATAGCAACATGTTTTCTCGTGGGGTATGTTTATAGGCACTGGCATTACTGGAGCTATAATTATTAAATTCTTTTAAGTAAAAATTATTTCCTTGAGTAAATGGATTAGTAAATACTACATTACCAGATTTTTTTGGAACTTTTAGATAGTATATTAATGAGAAGTGTGTGTTAAAATGTTCGTGTGGCCAATTAAAATCACCTGGTTTATTAATGTTTATCCATGGCAAACTAAAATCAATGTTTCCAATTTTTTTTAAATCATAGATTTTTAATACATTTAGAATATGTTGTTTGGTTTTATCAAATAGATCTAAGAAAACAGGATGTTCATTTGGATCTAACTTAGGAGATTGATAACCCTCGTTAGAATGATCTGCGCTTGGCAGTTTTCTATAAACTTGCTTAGATAATTTTAATAGGTGCTTGTTTAATGTACCTACGTCCGATAGTTCCATTTCAGTAATATACAAATTAAAGGTAGACATTAGCGGACCGGCTGTTTCAGTATCAATGCTCATTGTTCTCTTTCTGTAAAAAAGAATACAAACTAAGGTCTTGTGTTATTTGTTTTCTGTATTCTTTTTTTCTCAGGTTTAATTTTTTAATAAATGGTTCCCATTTTCTTTTTAAAGAAGCTGTATCACATTCGCCAATATATTCAAGAGTAAATCGATCTGTGGGAGACCAATTCATACCTGCAGTAATACAATGTAATCCTCCAACATTACTAAAATGGTAATTGTTAGATCGGTCCAAGGAGGCTCTTAAAAATCCATTGATCAAAGTGGGTTTTAAATTAATTAGTTTCTCCTCCCATTGTTTGTTAAAATTAGCTTTCCAATAAGGAGTATCTTCTCTGTGTGACAAGGCGTAATGTAGTGCAACAAACTCAGCAAAATTTCTAAATAAATGTTTACATTGAAAAGTAAAATTATCTTTATCCCATTGAGATACTTTCTCTCTTTGTAGGTTTCTAATTAAATAAAACAAAAACTCATGGACAGAATATAAGCCGTTACTTTCTAGCGGTTCAATAAATCCAGCAGACAGTCCTATTGCACAAACGTTTTTAACCCATAATCTTTTATGGATACCTACATTCATTTTAATATTTCTAAATTCTAATTCCTTAGTTTTTAAATAATTTTGAAATTGTTTTAAGGCATCCTCATCAGAAATATATTTATCTGAATAAACATAGCCTGTTCCAATCCTAGACCACAAAGGTATGTTCCAGACCCAGCCATTCTGAATTGCAGTACAGTTTGTATAAGGTACTAATTGCTTTTGTTTATCTTGATAAGGTATCTTGGTAGCCCACGCAGCGTTATTAGGAAGTAAGTCTGCGTAAGATTCAAACGGTTCATCTAAAGTTTTATTTAAAAGTAAAGATTTAAACCCTGTGCAATCTATAAATAAGTCTGCTTTATGTTTATGGTTTAATGATACGATTCCCTCTTCATCTTGTTCAATAGTTTCTACATCTTCTTTTATATGTTTGATTCCTCGAGGAATACAATACTTGTCTCGTAACCATATACTAAATTTAGTTGCATCAAAATGATAAGCATAAGCTGTCTTTTCTTTATTGAATTTATTTTGATTTACATAGGCCATTTGTAATGGATAAGTGCAATCTGCGTAATCACTGTTTGGAGTTTGTGGATATACAAATTTTTTAAACCACCAATCATTTAGTCCGGACAAGTTCTTGTGAGTGTTGGGATCCCCAAAAGGATAGTGAAAACTTTCACCTTTTTTGTAAAAGTCTGTAAACTTGATACTTAATTTATAGCTTCCTTCTGTTGCGCTTAAGAAATCTTTGTCATCAATTTCTAAATATTTTATCCAGTTTCTAATTCCTTCTATGGTGCTTTCTCCAACGCCAATTGTTGCTATGTTAGGTGATTCTATTAAAGATATATTTTTGTTAGGAAAAGCTTTTAACAAAGTAGCGGCTGTCATCCAACCAGCAGAACCTCCTCCAACAATAGTTATATTTTTCACTTAAAATTTTCTCCACGCGCCCAAATAACCAGACTATGTCTTGTACCAGATGTTATAGGTGTGACTCTGTGACGTAGAAAGGAAGGGAACAGTATAAGAGTTCCCCTAGGTTTTTTACTTATCTTAATAATTTTATCTTCAGGGGTTTTAATTTGTAACTCTCCTCCTGTATATTCTTTTGGATTACTTAACGTTATTATTCCAGACACTTTTCTTATTAGTTGATCACTAAGATAAGTATCAGTGTGCCATTTGTAGAATTGATTTTTTTTATATTCTGTAAATTGAAAATGTTCAAACTGATTAAATTCAAAATTCCAACCTGCATTTCTATTTGCGGTGTAAAAATAACCACTAAACGATTCTCTGATCCAATAATCAGATAGAAAACAAACGTTAGAGTTACGTACTTTTGTATCGGGAACATGACTCTTTCCTACTGAAGCTCTTCTTTTGGTAGTTTGTCGCCCTAGTTTAACGACATCATCACAAAAAAAATCACCCAATTGGTTTTCAAAAATCCAGCTATAGTCTTTTAAGATCATATTACTTTCGCAATATGATATATCATGATTTTTTTAATAAATCAATTATGATTAGGTAGATTTGATTTAGATCAATTATGACCAGGTAGAAGTATTGGGATCCCAAATTTCAGTTACTGGGGGTTCTTCATCACAATTAAGATGCTGCCATCTTTGATTATCTTCATCCCATGATGGCTGTTTGTCTTTTCCATCTTGAACGATATTGGGAAAAGCTACTGGGGCTTCGTATGCGCCTGTAGTAGTATTTAATGTCCAACTTGCATAGTTTTGTGGTTCACAAAAAATTTGATGTTCCTCGTTCCATGTTTTACCTAGGCCTGCGTGTTGGCCTCTTGTTCCATCTGTAAAAGTTTGAACCCATTTAACACCGTTGGTACTTAAAGGACATAATGTGGTAAAATGAATAGCTGCTTCTGGAGAACCATGACCTCCATGAATTACACAATCAGCGTCGTCTGCTAGTAAAACTCGTAGCACTAAATTCTCACTATTTATTTCTGCAAAATAAGCCATTAGAAACTAATTGTTCCTGTTACATTGAATATTGCAACACTATCTCCAGTTCCTGTTTCTACTGTGTTACTTCCTGGAGCTACTGTTAATGTGGTATCGGAAGGACATCTTAAAACAACTCTTCCATCACCACCTGTTCTTGATGTAGGGGGAGAGGGTGCTCCTTTAGTTCCACCGGCTCCACCGCCATTACTACCATTACCGTCAGCGCCACCGCCGCCACTACCTCCAGGACTTCCTGGATTAAATTGACTTCCATGACCACCTCCGGCTCCGCCACCAGAGAATGCAACTGGTGAACCTGTTATTGAATTTGAAGATCCGCCGCCGCCGCTACCAGCATTACTAGTATTAGCCGCTGTTCCAGCGCCGCCAGCGCCACCGCCGCCACCACCTTGGCCTCGACCATTGGGTGCTCCATGACCACCATTATTTCCTTCAGAAACTGGATATCCTCCGGCATTTCCTGTGCCTCCAGCGCCATTACCATACGTTCCTCCTCCACTACCTCCGGGATTGGCAGGATTCGCTCCTCGCCCTCCTCCAGTAGAAGAAACATCACCGGCAACACCTGCTATGGTTGAATCTGCACCATTAGCTGAACCTGCTCCACCAGAACCAACTGTTATAGTTGCTCCAGACTGGATTTCGATAGCAGTTCCTCCTGGGTAAGTTGTTCTAAAACCTCCTCCACCCCCGGGTCCGGGACTCGTGGAATTTCCTCCGCCGCCAGCTACAAGTAAATAAGTAAACTCTGCTATAGCCGCAGCTCCTCCAGAACCAAATCCTAAAATTTGGTAACCAAAAGATTTTGTTTTTACGGATGTTTTATTTTTTGAACCCTTACCAGGCGTAATAAATGGTAAATTGTCTACGTCTCTCATACTGTGACCCCCTATGCGTCGTTAGCAGCGTCTGTTGTATAGAATAATTTAATTCCTAATAATCTTACATCACCTGTAAAGGTATCGCTGACATTTGTTGCATTTCTATGTACTTGAAAATACGTGTAGGTATCAGCTGCTGCTGATGAGATTGTTACTGCTGAACTTACTGGACTCACCATTACATCTTCAACGGCACCGCCGCCCGCGTCTGTAACATCTATAGCTGTTCCAAAAACAACGTCAGAGGTTGCATCATTCGCAACACTAACGCCTTGAAGTCCAATCATAGCATTTCCAGTATCTGTATTACTTGGAGCCCAAAAAGCTTGGAAGGTTACTGTACCCTCATTCCATGATTTAGGCATTGCAATAGAAAATTGTGCATATTCAATTGTACTTGGATCAAAATCTAAAACCTTCATTACAGGTCGAGTCGCTGTCGTTTCAACTGCATTTGCTTCAGCTCCATTTGTTTCTGTTCCAAACATTGCTTGTGCGGGAACAAAAATAGTTTCTAAGCCTGCAATTTTTAGAGCACCTGTTGCATCAGCTGCGTCAACAGCTTTTGCGATTCCTGTGCCATGAGGAGTAATGATAATGTCACCATTAGCTCCATCCGCAATTGTTATATCACCTGAATTCGTTCCGTTATTTGTATTTAAAATTAAGTCGCCGGTACCTTGTGTAGTAATTGTGGCATCAGCGTTATTATCACCAACTTGAACCGTATCTGCTGATAAATTAACATTCCCAGTTCCGGCAGGAACGAGATTCATATCAATATTGGTATCACTACTTCCTGTAGAGGAAAGAGTTGGACCAGCTCCACTACCTCCAGCCGCCATAGTAAATTCATTTTCTGCTGAGCCAGTAACTGTAATTTTCATTAACTCATTTCCACCAGTATCTAGAATAGATGTACCAATAGCTGGTGAAGTTAATGTTTTATTTGTTAAAGTTTCTGTTCCAGTAAGAGTTACCATTCCTAGATCAACAATATCTGGATTAGTTACATCATTAGCAGTTGCATAGATAATTTTAGTTCCTTTATCAGCAGCGGCCCATGTAACACTAGAGCCTGAACCAGTGACATATTTAAATTGAACTGTGTATGCGCCTGATGAGGCATTTTTAATTATATAAAAAGTTTGAACATCTAAAGGAATAGTTACTATAGTAGCTTCACCAATTGACCCTGTAAATTCTATTATTCTGTGTGCAAGAGTTGCACCTGCTGATCCATCCGATACTGCTAAAGTAGTAGGAGTTGAAGTTATAGCTTGTGTTGTATAACCACCAGAAATCTGTTCGATAATATCCCAGTTTGTATTTGTTAGTGTTCCCCATGTACCGGCTTTTTCGCCAGTCGTCATAAGTTGAATTCCGAGTCCTGTGTAATTTGATGACATAATTTTCTCCTATGCTGAATGTTCTACATATGTATAAGAAGTATTTCCCGTGATGTCAACATCTTTATAATGTAATGGTGAAACTCCCCCAGAACCTAAAGATGCAGTAGTTTCAAATCCTGAAACTCCAACCTGCATATCAGTAACAACCGGAGTTCCTAATGACATAGTTCCAGCTATTCCAGATAGCGTATAAGCAAACTCAAGAACAGGAGTACCCAGGGATCCTGTAGCTCCCATACCAGTAACATTAATTATTTCTGCATTGTTGGCAACTGCTGTACCCAGACTCAGTGTAGCTTCTATGCCAGTTAACCCATATGTCATCTCATGACCAAGAGTACCAAGGGATCCTGTCATAGCTATTCCACCCAGTCCTTGAGTATGATCAGCACCATTATTAATGGATAAAGATCCTCTACTAGCTGTCAGCAATAAAGAATCAGAAAGTGTAAATATAAAATCGTAATTTAGTGTTGGAGTTCCTAAAGAACCGGTCATTTCTAGACCGGTAAGCTCTGCAATACTTAATTGAGTTGTAGTAAGGGTTAAATCGCCACCCCATCCAATCATCTCGTCCCAAGGAGCCGATCCCCAACCATCTGGCCCGAAGCCGCCAGTCATTTCTAATCCGTCTGGAATAACTGTAGTAGTATTTTCTCCCCAGTTACCATAGCCCCATTCATCTCTGCCCCAACCGTCTTCTGCTTGAGCATAAGCTAAGGTTCCTAAAGCTCCTGTCATGGATAGGCCTGTAAGAGCTACTGTTGGACTGTAACTATCACCCCAAGGTTCACTGCCCCATGTATCTCTGCCCCAACCTTGTTCTGCCGCGCCAGCGGGTGTACCAAGATATCCAGTCATGGATAGACCAGTAGGAATAAAACTTAAACTATCAGTACCCCAGTCATTATCGCCCCAAGCTAAACGACTCCAACCATCAGTGGCTGCAGCATA
>Ga0080013_1006111_pt1 | contig 10859 bp, 8 predicted proteins | sample ETNvirenome_6_85_FD_69236 | JGI IMG/M metagenome (GOLD analysis project Ga0080013, IMG submission 69236) | Marine viral communities from the Pacific Ocean - ETNP_6_85 (SPADES assembly) (version 2) | ecosystem: Environmental > Aquatic > Marine > Oceanic | place: Pacific Ocean | collected 2013-06-19
AAAAGAGAATATCTGCAAGAGAGTTACCGACCCACGTATGCGGTTCTGGATCATGTTGAAACACGGCAAACGGTAGGTCACCCCACGGCTCATAATCAAGCAGTTCATCACTTCCACCGCCAAGCAGAATCTTGTGCATCGACGGTACGCCTGTGCCGTCAACGTCAATCTTCATGTAGACCTCAGACACGATGACCTTACGCATTGAGGGGTCTAAAGGCTGCTCATCATCATCTAAACTAAAGTTTTGACGCTCAAATCGCTCCTCGTCTGAAAAGTTATCAGTGTCGTTACCCGTTAATTCAGACACGACATCAAAGTCATATCCCATCGCAACCAGATCACCTACTCGCATCTCGCGCTTATGGACAACAGCATAGGCGTCTTCCAGGCTTGTCGCTTCTGAAGAAATAAAGAACTCTTCAGGTGGCAGGCTTTCTATTACAAGGTCGCCGTACTCTTCGGTTAGAGAAACCTTAACATCGTGAGTAATGCGCTCAAATTCTACGCCGGTCTCGTCAATTTCAAGCTCAATGTTTTCAGAGTGTTCAATGACTTCAACACGCGGATCGTTGACGATTAAGCTAAACTCCTCTTCAGGAAGGTCTTGGTGATCATAGGTCTCTGACTTCTTTTCCATGTTCCAGTAGCACTTTACAACACCGCACTTTTTCAGCAGCGAGTCAGCAAAGACATCGGATAGAACCTGGTAACCACCTAAGCTATTAAACTTATAGTTAACGTACTTAGTGGCCTGTTCAGCAAACTGCGCGTCCTCGCGCCCTGTAGGAGCAAACTCAACCGGCTTATCAGTTGACAGAAAAACACGCATTAAACTTGGCTTTATGGCCCGTATCTTGTCGCGTATCTTGGTTGACACTACCCGGCTTCGGCCCTCTTCCTCACCAATATCGACCTTACCGTCATAGTATCGCTGCGCCTTAAGTCGATCATCTACTAACTCTGAGTTTACAAAATCTTCTGCGTTATCTACCGCATCCGCTGCAATTGACTTAATGTCGTCTTCTGTTAGCTTTTTAAGTTCCATATATTTTTTCCACGAGAAAGACCGCCAGTTAAGGCGGTTATAAAAAAATTGTTTGCGTTACAGTGAGTCGATGAGACCTTGAGATTGGCGCTTTACAACATTATCGCCTAATTCTACAACCGCTTGCGCAACTTGGCTTATCTTGCGATTTAACTCGCCCATTTTAGTAGTATCGGTTAATGCTGATCGTACTAAGTCTGGGTCTTTTGAAAACAATATTTCAACAACCTTTCGTGTCTGCTGATCATTTAAACCTAATTGCTTGGTTGATATTAAATCTGTTACTAAGTTAGCTGCAGCAAAGATATCACCTTGAGCAGCACGACTTGCATTTGCAGCGGCTCCCACGGCACTTTTTTCACCACCTGCTGCCTCTGTAAATTGTGTTATTGCTGCGCCGGCTGGCTTTACCTTGACATTGTTTTGCGCTGCACGACCAGCTCTTGCTAAATCAGCAATTACATCATCAGCTTGGTCTTCAGGTAAAATTGTTTGCATTACTTGATTTGGTGTTCTGTTAGATACCTCAAGCCCACCTGCTTGTGCGCTGTATGTGCCACCTCGGTCAGACATTTTTTTACGAATAGATATTTGCATACCGGCTCTGAAGCCTTTTAACTCTTCAGGACTTAAACTATCCATAGCCACTTGAATTTCATCGGGGCTTTTACCTGCCATTGAGCGTCCTTTTTTAATCGCCGCATCAACAGCCTCTCGACCAGCAAAATCTGACCTTACTGATTTTAAAGTTGGGCTTGCTTTATCAATTTGCGCTCTTACTGCTTTTTCAGCTTCAATATAATTAAAGCCTGGCGCGTTTCTTTTGTTAGGAGATTCAAATATCATTGACGCTGTTTCTTGCAGGTTGCGCCTAAAATCTTCTGCGTCCTTAAGTGTAATTTTGCGCAGCAATTCCATTCTTTCACTGCCATCTTCATTTTTAATCATTGTAAACAATGGCTTTAAATTAGGATTAGTAAGGCGAGCAGATAAAAAATCCTCATAAAACATTTTTCTTACATCGGGATTGACGTTCATCATCCCGACAATACGATCACTTAATGATTTAGGAATATCAGGCGCATCAGCATATATTTGCTCATACCGCGTGCCTTGCGCTAACTTTAATTCATCACTCTGTCCTGACACTGCTCGCAATACGTTTGTATCATCAACATCTGGCGCTAACGCGTTTCTAACAGACCGTTCAGCTTGTTGCATTGTTTCATCAGCGCGAGCACTTGCCGCACGTTTAATGTCACCAGACGCATCACCGCCCTCTGCAGCAATATTTCTAAGGCTTGCCACTAAGGAGTCATCTTCAGCCATTACGCCGCCATTTTTAATGTCCTCAATTGTTTCCTCAATACTTTTTCCTGTTCTGCTTCGTAACTTATTAAGATATTCTGACACAGGCCCAACGTACTCATTACCGTACTTATTTCTGATAAACGTATTAAACGATTTGTAACTACCACCTGCTGCTTTTGCTGCTTGCCTTAGCCCTTCAGAGCCAAGAACACCTGCCAATCCACCAATAGCTATATCTGAAACTGCACCACCTACATTACCCTCTGTCAGATCAGCTTCTGAGTAACCAAGTCCTGCACCTGCGCTTACTGGCGCGGCATTTAATGCTCTTTTAGCTACCCCCATCATGCGACCTGCATTAGCAGTTGCCGCTGCACCGCTTGACCCCCCAGTTAATGGTGTTGCGATCATCATAGCTACCGTAGGTATCAAGCCGCCAACGATCTCGCTAGTAATTGCTGTTTTAGGGTTTTGCGCCTGAAACTGTTTTAACTGCTCACGTACACCATCTCTGATTTCTTTGTACGTTTTAGGATCATCTGAAAATCTTGACATTGCTGCTCTAAAACCAGCCTCAAGCTCATCACCAAAGCCAAGCAACAAGCCCTGCCCAACGGTAGTGCGACCTAGATTCCCAAGGTAATTTCCCTGAATATCTTGAGGTGAATTTACTGGAGGTACATTAGCGTTACGCTTTTTTTCGCGAAGTTGTTCTAAAGCACTGCTCATAGTATACCTGCCTCTCGCATAAGCGTTTCGCGCTCCTCTAGATTAAAATCTCTATACTCTAAAGCTGTCAGGCTAGGGTTTATTTTCTTTAATTCACTAAAAGCATCTTGTGCCGCGTCATGACGTTTTCTGTTATCGATCTTGTAAGCAGCGTAGGCTTTTAGGCCAGAGCCTCCAAGAAGCATTTGTATTTCAGGCATTAATGCATTTCTAAGTTTAGTCTGGGCAGCAATCTTGTTTTGGATATACTGAACAAGGGCATCGCCTTTTAGGTTTGCATCAAAACCTGTTTCTAACGCTAGCCGCAGCTCAGTAGCACTTAGCGCACCGAATGTAGCAGAGTTGATGATATCAATACCCATCTTATTGGTAATATTACGAAGCTCAGAAGTTGCTGCATCGGTTGAGGGCAAGAACTTACGAATAAAGCCAGTTTTTGCGCCTTCATCAACCAGCTCTCCCACTCGCTGAAAGTCCTGTATTTGGCGATCAATAAGATTAAACTGCTTAAATACTTCCTCGCCCTTTTTAAGCCCTTGCGTCATATCCCACTCAGCTTGCTGCTGCGCTAAAATATTTTTATTCTTGTCGTCCTCTGTGATGCCAGAACCACCTAATGGGACTAGGCTGTACTGCTGCCCTGTTGTAGCGTTGGGATTTAAACTATAAGTGTACTGCCCACCTTTTTTAACAATAACTTCACCATTTTGGGCGATATCCTCTTGTGCAATCTGTATAGAGCCAATGTTTTTGTTCATGTGCGGTGACTTAAATTGCCCAGACAAGTATGCGCCCATGATGTCTTTTACCATACCTGGGTTTGCTTGGATGGCTCCTAATGCTTGCGACGCCATTGGATCAGTCGCTGCTCTTGATTGCAGAAACTTCATCGTTGCAGCAGCATCTATACCGCTTTGCCTGCGCTCTTGCGCCTGCTGAATGGTATTAGCTGCAGATGCCGCAATCCCTTGATCAGGGTTTAGTCGCATCGAGTTTAGGCCCATTGTTAAACGCGCCATCTTTTCAGGATCATTTTTAAAGTTAGTAATACCTGCGCCAAGGCGATCCAAGAGGCCCATTTCTTTTTCTTCGTCTTTATTTATTCCGCCAAAATTCATGTTACAAGCCTCCCATAAACTTCATTGCCATCTCTGCTAGTTTTGACTTTTTTTCATCATCAGCACTAAATTCTCCAATACTGTCCAGCAATCCTTGGCTTACGACAGGCGTCATTTGATGCGCAACTGGGTTTATTGCTTGTCCACCTCTGGTTACTTGACCTACAATCGGCTGTATTGGCGCCATGCCTTGATAGTTCTTAAATGCGTCCTGCATTCGGTCCATCACGCTTACTTCTTGAGGCGGTGGCGCAGGCACAGGAACGTCAAGATTGACCTGTGGCATTGTGCCGGTCATGTCATGGTTTCCAGCATCTTTCTTAGCTTGCGCCATCAATAATTCAGCAATCTTGCGCTGCTGCTCTTCTTGATCATTGCGAGGATCGTACATTTAAAGCTCCTGTAGGATTTCGTTGTACTTAACTGCCATGTATCCAGAGTCGGTATGCACGATTGCGCTTGGCATGATCTTCTCTACCTCTTGAGCAAGGACACCAATATGCATGTTATTTGCCAAGCCCTTCTCTACTGCCTCGTCGGTCCAATCCCATGTGTAAATACCAAGGCCATTTGGTAGGTCACCTACTTGGTTAATATTGGTCTTTAATCGCATATCAGACATTGCTGATGCGCCGAGGCTTAAATAATCGAACAGGCCAGGAGTTTTTGACGTAGTTGTAGTCTGCGGTACTGGCGATTGACCTAGTGCTGCAGAGATAAGGCCAACATCACTGTACGGCTGATTCCTGTAGTTATTAAATTGATTACGAGCCGCATCAATGAGCAATTGATTGAGACCTTGTCGCATTGCACCGTCTTGTGCCATGTTGCGGTTTAAGGTCTGACCCATGCCAAAGCCAAGGTTACCTAGATTAGCAAGCTGGTTACCTGCATTAAGGCGCTGCTGTGATCCGGCAAGCTGTCCGTTCTGGTTAGCCATTTGCGCTGCCATTCGCTGCTGTGCGTTGAATTGACCCATATTGTTTGCTTGAGACTGATTAGCAAGGCTTGAGTTATTCATTGCGTTAGCAGAGAACTGTCGAGCGTTATTGACAGCGGCCTGATCTGCAAGGCTACCCGTGTTAAACGCTTGCGCTCCAAATTGTGCAGCCTGATTAAAGGCGTTTTGATTTGCTAGGCTTGAGTTATTAAATGCATTTGCACCGAACTGTCCAGCCTGGTTTAAAGCGGCTTGATTAGCAAGATTAGCCGTGTTCGTGGCCTGTGCTCCAAACTGACCGGCTTGATTTAAAGCGGCTTGATTAGCAAGCCCTGCGGTGTTGTATGCACTAGCGCCAAATTGGCCAGCTTGATTTAATGCTGCCTGGTTGGCAAGTGCAGCAGTATTACCTGCCTGTGCACCGAACTGACCAGCCTGATTTCCTGCGTTTTGGTTTGCTAATGCCGCTTGATTTGCTGCAGCAGATGTAAACTGATTACCTTGGTTTGTTGATGCTTGGTTTGCCAAAGCTGCTGCATTATTTGCACTTGCTCCAAACTGACCAGCCTGATTGTTCGCTGACATGTTTGCTAAAGCTGCATTGTTAGATGCGTTAGCACCAAACTGTGATGCCTGGTTAGCCGCTGATGCATTAGCAAGTCTTGCTGCGTTACTTGCGCCTGCACCAAACTGCATCGCCTGGTTTTGCGCTGCCTGGTTAAGATTACGTGCCTGGTTAGCAGCTTGCGCCCCGAATTGACTAGCCTGTTGCTGTTGAGCAGATGCTTGCATAGCCGCCTGATTAGCTGCCTGTGCGCCAAATTGATTGGCTGTGTTGCCTGCGTTTTGGTTTGCTAAAGCAGTCTGCTGTGCAAGATTTGCTGACAGACTGTCTGCCTGCAGATTTGCTCCCTGATTTGCTAAATCACCTCGCATGGTGTTCTGAATATCAGAAAGACCCATTTGTTGTGCGTTATTAAAGCCAGTTTGACGCAATGAAGCTGCTGTTTTTGCTGCTTGGTCGTAAAAGTTTCTGTTGTTTTCCGCTTCTCTTAGTGCGTGGCGTGAACCGCCAAAAGCACCTGCGGCTGTGGCGTTAGCGCCAATATTTTGCTTCTGAATTACACGCGCCCGATCTAAGTCAGACAGCGTATTATCAACAACCGCGTCATCGTACTGGTTTATGTAGCGTGATAAGTCAGTATCGGCCAAAAGACCAGACTGCACGTTATTAGCACCTACCTCTCGACTCGGACCTGCCCTTTCTGCACCGTATCCAGTAGAGTCAACACCGGCTGCTGTAAATCCTTGCGCTCCAGTTAACCGTGCTGCATAACCGTCTGATCCTGTATTGGTTGCGTTGTAACCTGTACTGCCTGTGTTATCTGCTCTGTAGCCTTCTGCGTTAGCCTGAGCGCCTGTAAATCCTTGCGAGCCTGTACGTTCAGCATTGTAACCTTCGCTATCAGTACCGGCTGCAGTGTAGCCTCTTTGATCTGCGCCAGCTGCTGTGTAGCCAGTTCCTTCAGCACCAGCTGCAGTGTAGCCTTGCGCGTTGTTGCTAAATGCATCATAGCCACGAGTGTCTGCACCACGAGCCTGATATCCTTGACTGAAGTTTCTGTTAAACGCCGCCTGGTCTGCGGTAACCGTGTCAGGCTTAAAGCCCATTTCTTTACGCGCCCCTTCAAGCGAGTCATAGATAGCGTCAGCGGCAGCGGAGTTAATGTTTGGTCTTTGTTGTCCTGTACCAGTTTGCTGGCCTGTACCGCCAGTACCAGTGTTACCACCAGTTAGCACAGGATCGTTAGCTATGCCTGTTGGTGGTACGTCTTGTCCTGTTTGTCCTAAATTAGGATCAGAGAAAAGGCTAGGGTCTAGCAATTGTCCGGGATTTCTGTCGTAAAACCCTTTACTGCCCCCGCGATAAATTCCTGTATCCACCTCATTAGGATTATATGCAGGTACGTCAGATGCAGGAACTCCAGTTCCTATTGGCCCTTGATCTCCACCACCTTGTGGTTGCACTCTACTTACTATACCACTGTGTCTGGGCATACCGTTATCCATAAAACCAATATCATCGTTTGGTTCAACACCAGTGATCTGTCGCCTGTAATTCTCAAGCCCTTGATCTCCACCGCCTTGTGATGGCATCTTACCTAATGTTCTACCAAATTCAGATTGGAAATCTTCAGGACTGTAGTACGTATTAGCCGCATCACCTGTAAGGCCAAATGCAGAGGAGTCTCGCATGTACTTGCCTGTTTCTGCGTTGTAGCTAAAAGACGGGGCAACAGAGCCACCATCTGAGCCAACCTGCGCATTCTTTTGAGCCATTTGGTTCATAAAGTCTACGTTAGCTTGATAGTTATTGCTTTGCTGCGGAGGCTGTTGCGGCATAGGCATATTAGCAACAGGCACAGCTTGGCTCGTGAATTTCTTTCTTCCGCCTTGTCCTAGTTCCATTAGCTTTGGCTGACCTAAATTAGGATCAGAGAATAGACTTGAATTAGTTTGCGTATTATTTCCCGTTATTCCTCCCATTGCTGGCTGCATTTGACCACCGCGCCTTCCCCTTCCCATCATAGGCTGTCCAAAACCGCGCTGTTGTCCTGTTTGCGCAGGCAGTAGAGACTGCTGCGGTCTTGCTATTCCGCTTGCGCCACCATTACTCATGCGAAATACCTCCCACCTGGATTAAAGTTCGGAAATCTAGGACCAGTTTGATGACCCCCTTTGCCCGTAACAGGGTCTACATAAAGCTTGTCATAAGCAGCTACCTGACCTGGTCGTGACTCTTCTAAATCTTTTACCGCCATATCAAACATTGGAAAAGAGCTATAACCTTGGACGCCACCAAAGTCCTGAGCCTGTGGCATACCATCCATTACGTTAGTGCCTGAAGGGGCTAAACCAAAGGCAGCTGCAGCATCAACATTTGACTGCATTGCAGCGGTCTGCATTGGATCGAACGCCGCTACGTCTGGCCCCATATAGGGCATGTAGCCAATATTCCCAGTATCACGCGCAATGTTTAACGCTTCTTTTGACGCATTTTCTAAATATGCTGGAATCTCTACTTTAGATTCTTGGCTTCCGCCTTTTCCACCACCTGACATGTTAAATCTCCTTAGTAAGTGTTGTGAACGCCTCGGTCCACTCATTCTTTTTCAATACTCTCGCCCAACCCTTGCGACCTGCTATAGTCATATCGCTGCATCCTTGCGCTTGTGCAAAGTGCTTTGCTGACTCATCCATATCAACGATCTGATTCATCTCGCCGCCTGCTAAAAATATGTGAAATACTTTCTTGCGTGGGAAGACAATAATTTCTGTTACTGCGCAGCCATTATCTGCAGGCCAAAATTGCATCCGACCAGACACAATGCCCTCAACGATATCTTCAAATATGTGCGTGCCGCCACAGTATTCAAGCGCCGCCTCAATCCAGGGTCTGCACCGTAAAAGCTCTTCATGTAGATTCATTACTGTTTACATCGACTTATTGACACCTGCACTGCAGGTATTGCTGGTACAGGACTTGATGCCGCCGTGTAGGGCAGCGTTAAACCCGTGTTAGAGGCCGCGTACATCACTTTTATATACTGACCAGCGGTTACATTTACAACGGCTGTATGGGCTATTACGCCATCACCATTAACGGCCTGTTTTACTGCAAAACCATCGGTTCCGTTGACGTTAATCCAAAGATACCCTGTATAGCTTGATGAGGACGTGACTTGCGCTGTCACATCAATGCTTAAAACACCGGATTCTGTTACATCAATCTTTGTTGCGTCCGACCCGTTAATCGCTAATCCATCGGCTGATGTTGCGCTGTTAAACGCTACAGCATAGGCCGTATCTGCCTGTGAAGGGGTTTGAGTTGCAGTTGCTACAAAGTGACCGCAACCGCCTTGCATTAAGACTTGTCGATACGCGTTATCTTTAGAAATCACTGGGTAACCAGAGCGATCCCACAGCATAATGCCCTCTAGCGCCGCGGAATCCCCAGAGAGATAATATTTTAGCTGTGATTGGGCCACCAAAAGGCCATCAATAAGACGTTTACCCCATATCTTCCAATCATCGCCAATTGGTTGGGGTAGCTGCGCACTCAACGCCTACCGCCCTCGATGACATTGAGACGCATTTTGCCGGCGCGCCAGTTGTTTAGCTCTGAGCCGTTAATGAGCATCCTGACCTGACGCCCCTGAAATCTTGCGCCGGTTGGGTTGCCAAGTGTAAACGGCCCGTGGCTTGTCTCATCACCATTTGGATAAAATCGCGTCTTAAAGGTTAAGCTAACCTCGCCCTGCGTTCCCTCATCTGGAATAATCTCATTGACGCGCATAACATTGTCTCCAGCGCCCATTGAGATAGGGCCAGACTCTAAATACGGAGCAGAGTCGTGCGTGTAACCAAACTCATGGTTATAGAGGTTACCCGATGCATCAAACCACAGGGGTGATCTAAACGCGCCTAAATCAACGCCTGTTGTACGGGATAACGTACCGATGTTCCAATGCCCTTCTTTGTAATCATACACAACGTAGCGGTTGTTTTCGTTTGAGTCACCTGATGGGTAGAACCACCAAATTTCACCAAATTGACTATTATGGATTGCACATACCTTTGATCTTTGCGCAGTGTTGAGGCTTGTAAAGACATGATCTAGCACATCGCACTGCATCTCTTGTACGGCGTTACCGTTGTACTGATAAAAGCCACCTGTACCCATCCAGAACGCGCCCTGGTCAACGGCGATGGCTGCCTGACGAGATACGATGCCACAGGAACTGCCAACACGCTCAAAACTGTAAACAAACGGAGGGCCAGCATAGGTTGCGGTGTGTGCATCAAGGGTTGTTAATAGTAGTGCAGACCCTTTAACACGAACGCCGCACATAATCTCGCCAGTTGTCTGTAATTCGATATCACCGGCTTGGTTTGTTGTTGATGGTGTCCACTGGTTATTGTTTTCACGATCAGACCAAGCAACCTTTTGCGGATTACCCCCTGCGCCTAAACAAAAGACAAAACGCTCATCAGTTACCATAATAGCGCTGTTATTTACCGGAGCATCTGACAACAACGCCGCAGCAGTTGATGTACTTAGTTGCCACTCATAAACCTTGCCGTCATCCGATGAACACGCAATTAAATACTGTCCAAAGCTATCTAAAGACCAGGTTGTTACTGGATCAGGTACAGCCGCATCACGCGGATAACCATAGGCGTCATTACCATAGGTCTGACCGCCAAACCCGTAGTTAGCGTTTGCATCCTCTGACCCAGAGGTAAGACCGGCAGGCGTAATATCTTGTACCGCAGAGCCTTGGTTTAGCGCATACAGCTTGTTGTATGTGCCAACAGCAATGTGTGTTACCTCGGAATGATCAACCCACGAAACCATGCCGCGTGGCGCTGCCGCTGTTGCCGATGCCTTGCGTGTGGTCCAGCCGCCAATCGGGCGCACAGAACCGTTCTGCCAGCGTATGAAGTTGCCATCAATCCAACGACCCGTTGAATCTAGTTCTGTTCCGTGATTGTAGATGCCAGCAGGCAATTCAAGAGCAACAAGCGCCATAGATATGTTTCCTTACTCTGCTACAGCGTCAGCCGTGAGAGAATTTTTTAGAAGACCGTAAAAGTATTCGTGACCGCCAACCAACTGATCAAGGTTAAACCGTGCAGACTCCATCTTGCC
>Ga0080013_1006115_pt1 | contig 10851 bp, 3 predicted proteins | sample ETNvirenome_6_85_FD_69236 | JGI IMG/M metagenome (GOLD analysis project Ga0080013, IMG submission 69236) | Marine viral communities from the Pacific Ocean - ETNP_6_85 (SPADES assembly) (version 2) | ecosystem: Environmental > Aquatic > Marine > Oceanic | place: Pacific Ocean | collected 2013-06-19
CAATGGAAATGCTGTTTAGGGCAAAATGGAATGTGCCTCAAGCAGCAAAACATTGCAATTTAACAAATAAGGAAATGAAGATTACATTTAATGAATATTGTAATTTTCATGATATTACATATACCCCAGAAGATAGTGCTATCCAATTAAGTTTGCAGGTTTAGCAATCTGGTTGAATGCTCGGAACTCATAATTCCGTAAAGGTGAGTTCGATCCTCACAACCTGCATTGGGGACCTTGTTGGAATTGGTAGACAATCGAAACTTAAAATTTCGTGCTCAGATGAGCGTGTGGGTTCGATCCCCGCAGGTCCTATTAATAAATAAACTATGGATATAAATCTCTGGTATTCCAAATCAATGAAGCAATGGCGATGGACTTTGATGGATAAGTCCCGGCCAATTGTAAAACAAGAATCGGGACAGAGATATGACCTTCGTGAAGCAATGAATGATGTTGCCACAACAATAGAGTATATGATACAATCTAAAGAATATGACGGAGAAATTGAAGATAGTGAATGAAACTCAATTAGAATTGGAACGACATTTTGATGATGACTGTGAAGTTGTTAATCATTATTACATAGCAAAGAAACTGCATCCAGATATTCCTTTTTATCTTCAAGATGAAAATGGAGAGACTTTTGAGTTTGGGTGGAATTTAATATATCAATATATTGCTAAACTTACACAAGAAGATGAAGAAGAATTATTTTCTTATCCTGACTACTAAATAAGAAAGTGTGAAGGAAATGCGCTAGGTATCTATAGATATGGATGCCTTTTTTCTTATGATAAATAATCTATAACAAGAACTATAGTGCAAATAAGATGGGTCTTTCTAGATTAGATAATTTTCTAAAGTCAGCAAGAGGAACTATCCTCTATGTTAACCCAAATGATTTAGATGCAACGGATAGTGTTGAGAATCAAGGTAATTCTCTTACTCGTCCTTTTAAAACTATTCAGCGAGCATTAATAGAATCATCGAGGTTTTCATATCAAAAAGGTCTGGATAATGATAGATTTGGTAAAACTACAATTTTAATATATCCAGGACAGCATTTAGTAGATAATAGACCAGGATTTATTCCGGATGGGGTTAATAATTATAGACTTAGAAATGGCACCACTTCAAGTGATATGCCTGCTTTTGATCTAAATTCAAATTTTGATCTTGCTTCATCTGATAATGAACTTTATAAGTTGAATAGTATCTATGGGGGAGTTATTGTCCCTAGAGGAACTTCTCTTGTTGGTATGGATCTTCGTAAGACTAAGATTAGACCTAAGTATGTTCCTAATCCAACTAATAGTAGTATTGAAAATTCGTGTATATTCCGTGTAACTGGTGATTGTTATTTTTGGCAATTTAGTATATTTGATGGTAATCCAAATGGTAAAGTTTATTTGGATTATACTTCCAATGAATTTGTTCCTAATTTCTCACACCACAAATTAACTTGTTTTGAGTTTGCTGATGGTGTTAATGATGTAAGTATAAATGATGATTTTATAGTAGATTACAATACAAATCGTACAGATTTGGATATGTATTATGAGAAGGTTAGTTTAGTATATGGGCAATCATCTGGTCGTGCAATTGAACCAGATTATCCAAGCAGTGGTCTTGATATTCAACCTAAAGTTGATGAGTATAGAATTGTAGGACCAATTGGAGAATCTGTTGGTATTAGTAGTATTAAATCTGGCGATGGTGTAAATGGAACTACTAGTATTACAGTTACTACTACAACTTCCTTAGCAGGGTTAGATGTAGATACTTCTTTCCGTGTTTCAGGAATTGTGGCTACGGGATATAATGGACAATTTGTTGTATCCGAGAGACCAACTAATACAGAAGTAGTATATACAGTTCAGAATGTACCTGCTACACCACTTCCATCAGTAACTGGTGCAAAATTAGCACTATCTTCAGATACTGTAACATCTTCTTCTCCATACATCTTTAACTGTTCATTAAGATCTGTTTATGGTATGTGTGGTCTTCTTGCTGATGGTGCAAAGGCAACCGGATTTAAGTCAATGGTTGCTGCTCAGTTTACTGGTATTGGGTTACAGAAAGATGATAATGCATTTGTAGTTTATAATGAGAGCACTCCTCCTACAGGTCAATATGATGATAATACTGTAGGTGGAAATGAAGCAATTAGTACAAATTCAAAAGCAAAATATAAGCCATCATATAGAAATTCACATATTAAAGTAATAAATGATGGCGTTGTTCAGATTGTATCTGTATTTGCTATTGGATATTCAGAACATTTTGTAACAGAGTCTGGTGGAGATATTAGTCTTACAAACTCTAACTCAAACTTTGGTGCAGTAGCACTTGCTTCTAAAGGATATAGAAATACTGCTTTTACACCAGATAATGTTGGATATTTTACTCATGTTATTCCACCCAAAGAAATATCTCTTGTAGAGAATGCTACTGAATTTGAAGCCATTGATGTAAATAAGACTGGTTCTGCAGTAGGTGTGGGATCAACAGGAAATCTTTATCTTAGTGGAAAGACTAATGTTGATGTTAAACCTGAGAATGTTTTAGAAGGATATAGAGTTGGTGCAAGAGATAATGATAGTTTAAAGGTTCTTGTTTCATATGCAGGAACTGTTACTGAATATGAGTCTCGTATTGTAATGCCTCATTCTCAGTCTAGTGCTAATAAGATTTTTACTGTTAAGCAAAGTGCTGCTGGTATTAACAGTATTGGTACTTATAGTGTTGGTGGAACTGAAAATGTTATTACTTTGACTGGAGCACATTCATTTATTAACGGTGAATCTGTTCGTGTTCTTAGTGATAATGGTAGATTGCCTGATGGATTGGATGAAAATACCATTTATCATGCGATTACTTCGGGATCAGGAATTTCTGTTAATACAAATATTAAACTTGCTAAAACTTTAAATGAAGCAATTAATGATACTTCGTTATCGATTAATGAAAAGGGTGGTCTTTTAAAGGTTGTAAGTAGAGTAAGTGATAAGAATTCGGGTGATATTGGACATCCTATTCAGTGGGACGTTACAAATTCGCAATGGTATATTAAGGTTTCAACTGCTAGTACTGATAATACCATTTATCCAATTATTGCTGGTCCTGTTGGATTGGGATCGACTGGTCTTGGAGGAGCAACAACAAGAACTTATTTTAAGAGACAAACTGATAATAGAAATACTCTTGATACACTTTATCGGGTAAGATATGTAATTCCTGCTTCTGCTGGTGGAAGTGTTGGAAGACCTCCAAGTGATGGATTTATTGTTCAACAATCAAATACTTCTATTGGATCAACTAATAGTGAAATTGAGACTTATTTTGGTAGTGGTTCAATTGCAAATATAAATCAGCAAAGAAATTATAGATTTATTGCTGATGCAAGTTGGGATGGTACTTCAGTTAATGTAACTACTGAAGTACCACATGATCTTAATGTTGGATCAAAAGTTGAACTTGTTAATATTCAGAGTAGTTTGAATACTACAGGTGCTGGTAATACTGGATATAATAAGACTTGTGTAGTTACAGGTATTAGTAGCTCTAAATTATTCTCTGTTGGATTAACAACTAATCCTGGTACATTTATTAATGATACATCTGCCAGAACTGTTGCACTTCCATACTTTAAGAAAAAAGAATATCAAAATGTTTATTACATCTATAGAACTTCAGAAGAACAGAAATATGTTGCTGGAAAACAGGATGGTGTTTACTACTTAACTTTAGTAAATGCGTCTAATGCTCCAACTGTTGCACCATTTACGGGTGAGAATTTCTCTCAACCAGTAAAAGACCTCTATCCACAAACAAATAGAGATAATCCAGTATCTGACCCAGAAGAAACAACTTGTTCTGCAAGTCCTTCTCTTATTGGATTTGTTGCTTCTAATGATCCACAAAAGAGTATTAGTAAGGAAACTATAGTTAAATTTAATAAAGATAATGTTATTGGTGTTGGAATTACTGATATTGTTTCGCGGACTGGATCTGCTCATACTATTCATACCTCTATTGATCATGGATTAAATAGAGTTACTAAATTGAGTATTACTGATGGTGCTGGGGGTTATGGATCTGGTGCTGCAGGAGACCTTTATAATGCAAGGTTAATTTCTATCGGAAATTCTACAACAGGTCAAAATGCAACTGCTAAATTGACTGTTGATGGTAGTGGTACTATTACATCTGTAAAGGTAATGGAGGGTGGTAGTTCCTATGGTATTGGTAATACAATGCACGTTGTTGGTGTTGGAACTACGACTTCATATACAACACCGGCAGTACTTACAGTAAGTAGTATCTATAATAATGTTGGTGATGTAATTAGAATTACTGGAGTTTCTTCAGAGAGTTATTCTGAATATAATGATCTTTATAGGATTACAAGTGTTGGTATAGGAACTTCACATACATCTCAAGTTACTGTAGATTCTGCATCTTCTGTTTCTGGATATTCTACAACGGGTGTTGGAGTAACTTTAACTTCTAATGCATACTTATATCAAACTGGTGAAGCAGTAAGGATTAATAGTCTTGTATATGATAAGGATACTGGAATTGCTGTTGTAGTTACTGATAATCAATCGCATGGATTTGGTGTAGATCAGAAAATAAGATTTACTGGGTTTGATCAATCTCTTTATAATGGGTCATTTGTTGTAACAGAGATTAATGATAACCTTACTGCTATTCCTCCAACATATTCTTTCTCTGCAAATCTTGGTATAGGAACTTATGCGCCAACTGCAACTACATCAACGGCTCTTTATGCTTATCCAGAAGGATTTGTTTCAAATGGTGGTAATGTTACTCCCGGATCTGAGAATTTAAGTGGTAGAATGGTCCCAACTTATGCAGGAATTACTACTACATTAGCTGCTGCAGTTTCTGATGCTACTACATCTGAAGTCAATCTTACTAATCTTTCAACTCTTGATGTTAATATTGGGGATTATTTGTTTGTAAATGATGAACTTGTAAGAGTTAAGACAACAACTACAGGAACTAATCCAATTTATGTCTTTAGGGGTGTTCTTGGAACGAAGAGTAGGAGTCATTTAATTAATTCTACAATTAGAAAAGTATTTGTCAATCCAGTTGAATTCCGTAGACATTCTATTATTCGTGCTTCTGGTCATACATTTGAATATGTTGGATTTGGTCCTGGTAACTATTCTACTGCATTCCCATCTAAGCAAGATCGTGGTATTACACCTGATGAAGAATTATTAGCACAATCCACTAAAAGAGAGGGTGGTGTTAACTATTTCACTGGTATGAATGATAAGGGTATCTTCTATGCTGGTAATAAGAAGGTAAGTACTGTTACTGGTGCGGAGGAAATTTTTGATACTCCAGTTTCAACAGTAACTGGTGAAGATATTAGTGGTCTTCCTGGATTGAATGTTATTAATCCTATGGAGGGTACATTTAGTCGTTCAGTTAGAGTAGAAGGTGGACCTGATAATAAGGTTTCATCTGAATTTAATGGACCTATAATTTTCAATAATAAGGTTACATCTACTTCTAGTAAAGGTTTTGAAGCAAGTAGCATATACTTGCAAGGTGATACAACTGTTTCGAGAAAGTATACTGTAGGTATTGCTACTCCATCTCTTGCTGGTAACCCAGGTGATGTTGTTTATTATGCTAATCCTACTGATGGTGGATATATTGGTTGGGTTTATAGTGCAAATAATGCATGGCGACGTTTTGGTACTGTAAGTTTAGGTTCTGATAATATTAAGACTGTATTTGATCAGGTAGGTATTGCTACTACTACACCTGGAACTCTAAAACTTCAAGTTGGTAGTGGTTCATCTATTGTTGCTATTGATGCTGATGGTGTTGGTATTGGAACTACTGCTAATACACTTGAATTTAGGGTTATTGGTAATACTCATGTTACTGGAACTTCTACAGTTACGGGATCTGTTGTAGCAACCGCATTTACTGGTGATGGATCTGGTTTGACTGCTCTCAATGTTGCTGCTTCTGGATGGACTAATATAATATCTAGTGGTTCGTCAATAACATATAATACTAATGTTGGATATGCTGGTTCGGTTGGTATTGGCACTTCAGTTCCTAAGTATACATTGGAAGTTGGAACTGCTGGAACTACATTAGGATCATTATATGTAAATGGTCAAGCTAAGTTTGTTGGATTCCTTACTACAAATGATTTATTTGTAAGTGGATTTACAACTTCTACTGGAGGATTTAATATTCAAAGTTCTTCCGGTCAGTTTACATCGGGGGTTGTAACTGCTACTACTCTTCATGTTGGAAGTTATGGAAATGTTCTTTTTGCGGATGCTACAGCAGGTATTGCATCGGTAGGTATTGGTTCAACACAACCTAGAGGAAAACTAGATGTTCAAGGTCATACTAGGTTAAAGACAGTTGCTAAGAATCTTGTATATTTGACTAGTTCAACTAATATTGTAACAGTTGATCTTTCTGCTTCTCAAAACTTTGTTTGTACTGCAACTGAAAATATATCGAAGTTTACGCTTACAAATATACCTACTGGAACATCTGATTTTACGATTAGAGTAGATCAGAATTCAACTGGTAACTATGGGGTAGGTATTGATACATTTAGGGATAGTAGTAATAATATTATTCCTGTTTATTGGCCTGCTGGAGGAGTTTTGCCTATTGTTACTTTAACCGCAAGTAGGTCTGATATATACTCATTTAAGATATTTGACGGATCAACCATTACCAGTGGTGGGGTATATGGTGTGGTTATTGGCCAAAACTTCGATAATTGAGGTAAAAATAAATGTTAAAACAGTCTTTTTTCGATTTAAATGGCCCTTATCTTTCATTCATTGAACAACCTGTTGGAGTTACTACAACTAATGGCGGATCTGTAACTCTTGTAGGAATTGCAACAGCATCTTTTAAGACTGGTGTTAGTACAGATTCTCCAGATGCTCCAGATAATCCAGCAACTGGTAGTGGTTCACTAACTTATCAATGGTATGAAGTTGGTGTTGATGGTGCAGCAGATAAAGTTGTAGTTGATGATGTTGATATTAATGGAGTAATATCTGGAGCAGGTACAACAGCTCTTACAATAGCACAAGCAATATCTCCTCAAGATGATGGAAAAGAGTATTATGTTGTTGCTGATTATACACCTTCTACAACAACAGGTAATGCACCTAATGAACCCATTTCCTCAGAAATAGCAACTATAACAGTTTATAGTCTGCTTGAAATTGTTGATCAACCTTCAAATAATAGTAATTTCATTGATGTAGATTCTGAGTTTTATGTTGGTGCAAGAGTTAGTGGAGGTAATATTGGCGATAACGTTGAATATCAGTGGTATATGGATGAAAGTTCAGATACTTATAATACACAACTTTTATATAGATTTTATGATTCAACATCTTATGATCATTATTGTAGTGATAATGAGAATCCGGCAAGAGGATATTATTCAGAGGGTGGGTTGTGTTATCTTTTTACTGAACAGGCACCTGGAACTATTGGTATTATAGATGCAGAAGCAGACAGTAGAGGTGTTGATAGACCTGATACTGGACTTGTGGGATATGGATATCCAAATTTAGCAGCAGCTCAGGATGCAGATAATTTAAATGTTATTCCAATATACAAGATGGTGAGGGATGATATAACTACGATTGATGAGATGTGGTCAATTTCACCTTTTGAGGGAGAAAATCCTACTACAGCAACAATAACAATAACAGGTGATGATGGATCAACGAAAGTTATTAAGTCTTCTGAGGTATCATCATATAGTGATTTTGAGACTAATGTTACATATACTATAGTATCAAATGCTCAAGTAACGGCTCAATTGACTGCTGCTGGTGGTGGAGGAGGATCTTCTCTTGAAAGATCGGTTGATGGTGGGAGCGGTGGTTCAACATCAGGAACATTTACTTTTTTAAAGGATCAAGAGTATATCTTAAAAGTGGGTGGCAGAGGTGAGAACGGTGGTGGTGGTGACACCAGTGCCACCAGGAACGGTGGTTCTGGTGGATATAGTGGCGGTGGCGCTGGTGGCGGTGGACATGGTAAAGGTGGTGGTGGTGGTGGATTTACAGGACTTTTTCTTAAGTCAAGTACATCAGTATTAGATGTTTGGACTACAACTCCAGGAATATCAGGATATGGTAGTTGGTATGGAGTAGCTTATGGAGACGGTAAGTTTGTAGCAGTTGGAGTGAATGGTGCTATGTATTCCACTGATGATGGAATTACTTGGAATTCAGCAACACCAGCAGAAGCAACTGAATGGAGGTCCGTAACTTATGGAGATGGTAAGTTTGTAGCGGTTGCACAGAGTGGAACCAACCAAGTTATGTATTCCACTGATGGAATTACTTGGACTTCAGCATCAGAATCACTAGCTACTGATTGGCAATCAGTAACTTATGGAGACGGTAAGTTTGTAGCAGTTGCAACTAATGCGTCCCTTGACACAGTTATGTATTCCACTGATGGAATTACTTGGACTACAGCAACAAACTCGATAGCGGCAAGTTGGCTGGCAGTAACTTATGGAGATGGTAAGTTTGTAGCGGTTGGTAGCGACGGCAGCCTACCCAATACGATGAGCTCCACTGATGGAATCAATTGGGCTCAAAACTATCTTCGGAACTGGGGAACAGACCCTGATTATTGGAGGTCAGTAACTTATGGTGTAGACAGTAATGGAATCGGTAAGTTTGTAGCTGGTGCAACTAATGGAACCAACCGCCTTATGTATTCCACTAATGGAACCAATAATTGGACATTAGTAGCAAGCCCATCAGGAACAGAATCTAATGGTTGGTATTCAATGGCATACGGAGACGGTAAGTTTGTAGCGGTTTCACCATCATCGGCAACCAATCGGATCATCTACTCCAATGATGGAATCACTTGGACAGCAGCGAATCCAGTAGAAGACTCTGATGATGATTGGAGGTCAGTAACCTTTGGAGCTGGTAGGTTCTTAGCGGTTTCAACTGAACCACGTTCTGATGGAAGTGGAGCCCATGTGACGTACTCTGGTAACATAGCGCAGAGTAATGCTATTTTAATTGCTGGCGGTGGTGGTGGTGGCGCAAATGATCCTGCTGATGGTGGTTCTGGTGGTGGTACAGAAGGTGCAGATGGAACTAATAGCTCTCAAGCAGGAAAAGGTGGAACACAATCAGCAGGAGGAGCAGCGGGAACCTCTTCTTCTACTGGACAAGTTGGATTAGCACTTCAAGGTGGATCAGGTGCTGCTGGCGGTGGTGGTGGATATTATGGTGGTGGAGGAGGTGGACCGGCCACTTATTCTGGTGCTGATGGAGCAGGTGGAGGTGGGTCAGGTTTTCTTCATCCAATATTAATTAGTGATGGAGAGATGAAAGATGGATGGGCATCTTACGGTGGATATGGACATGGTTCATTTAAAATTGAAATAGCTAATTATGCTAGTGGCACTACTTATTCTGGAACATATTACTCAGGTACACCTGCTAATATTTTTGATGGAAATACAAATATCAGTTTACATGGTAGACCAAATAGTTTTACCATAAATTTTACAAATCTACCAATACCAACCACATCTTTAAGGGTATATATTGTCCAAGAGAGTGGTACTTGTACTCTAAAAACGACAGACACAGTAGACACAGTTAAAACGGGAAGATTTGGGATGGATACCAACCCGCGTGGTGGTTGGGTCACGATAGCAAGCTTGAATCTGGATATTCAGTCCATATCTTGGACTGGAGGCAACTCGGGCGATGGTTGTGGATTATATGCTATTGAAATTGATGGTGTCATAATGAATGATTCATCAGCAGTAAGTTCTATTATGGGATATGCCTATCCAGATTTAGAATCAGTTACTGATGCAGGTTTAACCGAACCTGATGTTAGACCAATATACAGATTAGAAGGTAAAAACCAATATGGATTTTATGATATAATGTGGTCAATTCATGATGACGAAGGTTCTCCTGTTTATACTAATACTGGTGTGGAATTTTATGCTCCATGGCGTAAATTAACAATCAATGTTCTGGATATTCCTATTGGGTCCTCTGACAATTTGTCATTTCCTGATATTGTAGTACAATCTCAACCAGAAGAATTTTATAAAGATGAAAGAGGAAGAATTCTTATTCTTTGTTCTCAAGGAGTAAGTGATCCAAGGACCATGACTAAAACTACTGGTCCTGTGATGCCTGGAGATAAACATCACTGTATTGATGATTTAAGATGGCAACAATTTCTAAAACTTGCTTCAAGTGGGGCTACACATCCTGAGATTAGAACACCGAATAATATCTATGAAGATTGGATGGTTGGTAATCCATCTTCTGCTAGTTCTTCAGTTTCTATTAATTCGGATTGGCCACTTAATTATATGTGGCTTTCTGATAATGGTTGGTTTAAATCATCTGAACCTCACTATCCACCTGGTTTTGGTGGATCTTCTTCAGTTCCAAATAGTCCTTATCGATTTTCTGGTGGTACTCAAGGTGAAACAAAAAAAATATATATTAAATGGGCTGGAGAAATTATTTGGGAAGGTGATGAATCTCAGTTAAATAATGTTTTGACTGAAAATGGTGGTGTAATTATAGGAGAATATGAATATAAACCTGGAATACTTTATGATGAGTCTTATATAAATTGGTCAAATGATCCAAGGAATCCTCTTTCCACTACAGACAGAAAGAATGAATATCCATATGAATATATTTGGTCTCAAAAAAATGTTGGTTGTTCTTGGGCTATTACAAGAACTAAATTTGCTAATGATGGTTGGAGATTAACGGCAACACTTGC
>Ga0080013_1006116_pt1 | contig 10850 bp, 22 predicted proteins | sample ETNvirenome_6_85_FD_69236 | JGI IMG/M metagenome (GOLD analysis project Ga0080013, IMG submission 69236) | Marine viral communities from the Pacific Ocean - ETNP_6_85 (SPADES assembly) (version 2) | ecosystem: Environmental > Aquatic > Marine > Oceanic | place: Pacific Ocean | collected 2013-06-19
ATAAGATGTTAGCTGCGTTCTTTTCAGAACTCAATGGGCTTGCCAAGTATGCCGAGTTCACCGTCATTCCTTTCGATACAGAAGTTGGTGAAGAACATGTCTTCCAGTGGAAGAAAGGAAAGAAGATGACGTGGGAACGGGTGCTTTGTGGTGGTACTTGTTTTGATGCCCCAACCCGTTATGTTAATAAACATAACTTTGATGGTCATATCGTTCTAACCGACATGTGCGCTCCAAAGCCAGTTTCCTCGAAGTGCCAAAGAATGTGGATGACAGACCAATCCGGTAAAGACTCTCAATACTTTGTAACAAATGAACGTGTTATCGTCATAGATAGCTGAAAATAAGGCTTTAAGCCTTCTACCCTACCTGCACCCTACCTAACCATTAAAAACAGGAGATAAGCCCATGAGAGTAGATAATCATAACTATAGATTGATGTTAGAGCGAATCAGGAGGATAATGGAGGAGAGGAAAGTAAAACCTATTTCCAAAGTAGACAATGAAGAAAAACCAAAAAAAAATGGTAAATATGTTTGACAACTTAGATAGAACTTGATAGTGGATAGATGTAACCCAAACCGAGAGGTATTTTATGCCAAGTAACATTAAAAGCAGACAGTGGCGACAAAATGAAAAGATAGCAATCGCCAGAGCAACCCGACTCTCAGAGAGTCTTGAAAAGATAATGTTTGTCATTTATGACAATGAAGAGGAACGATACGACATCGTAGATGAAACCGATTTATATCATTTGATAGAAGAGTTTGACCTCGATGCAGACATCATAGCCGAGGTGGGATAGTGAAAGAACAAGAAAACACACTGGCTATTTGCTTTGCAATCGTCCTATTAATAGGAATCCCTTTTTTAACCTTTATCCTTTTTGCACAATCCTAACAACGGAAAACAACATGACAGCACTTGATAAAATCGAAAAATATGAAGATGGAAAAATGACAGATGAACAAGAGACAATAGAGTTTTTTCAATCAATAATCTGGTCTGGTTTGGTTTGGAAACTCCAAGGCCATTATCATAGAGTTGCGATAAGCCTGATTGAAGCTGGACTATGCACACTAAATGAAAAAAAATAGACTATTTATTTGACAACTTAGCTTAAACGCGATAGTGGATAGTACACCCTAAAAAACTTGTGGAGTTTTAATATGCCTATTATTTCAAAATCTGGAAACATTTCCCATAAAGGCTGCGTTATCAAATCAGAACGAAGGGAGTGTCGAGTTATGAGTGATGTTTATACCGATGCTGACTATGCGTTCCTCTGGAATCCAGAAGAGCAGAGAACAGAATGGAAAAGAATAAATGTCCTTTACATGGGCTGTGATGATCATCGCCAAATCATCGCAGACATCCATAGCGGTGAGTATGCAGAAGACTATGAGATTTTCCTCTTCCTCGCAGAAGAAGCTGAAAAAGCCCAACGGAAGGCAGAAAAAGAACGAAATGCCAAGAAGGGCTTGAAGCGAATTGCCAAAGGTCGTGTCTGTCGAGCTATTAAGGGTCGCAAGGTTCCTAAAGGAACCGAAGGTAAAATCTTTTACATTCGAGATAATCGAATCGGCTTCAAAGATACTGATGATGTTGCTCACTGGATTAATGCAGACCAGATAGAGGTTATGTATAAATCTTGGGACTATGAGCCTTCCGATAGTTGGAGGAAAGAGTGGAAGCGTTATGTAGCTCTTGACTGTCATACTGCACAAGCTGCCTATGCTAACAACGAAGCACCACAGAGCCTTAAAAACCCCTACGCTGCGAAGCAGTAAAACTATTTTTATTTATTTTCACTTTTCACCTTGACAAACCTTTTCTATCTTGATAGTGGATAGATGTAACCAAAAAACCATCGGAGATTACAATGAGTAAATCAATCAGAACTAACAACAACAACGTAGCATCAAACTGGTCAACTAACACCCCTTCCCATTCTAACAATAAGCAACTAACCACAGATGGCCAGAACCTTTACAGCTATCGTCAGCTTATCGGAATCACCCTTGACAATGGCGACAAGTTAGCCTTAAACTACATGAGCCGAGGCGGTGGCTGTTACATAAGCAATACAACCAGTCAGCATGTTAGCTTGGCTTCTCGTAATGCAGACCAGACAATGAATCCAGATGTTGCCAAAGAAGCTGGCTTAATCAATAAAATATAACTTTTTTCACTTATTTATTTGACAACTTATCCAAAACGAGATAGTGGATAGTATAACCAAAAACAATCGGAGTCTTTATGAACTTACCTTTCCTTTATTCCTACACCATCATCAATAACATCTTGACAATCGTATTTGACTTTTCTTCTATGTCTTATGAAGATTTTAGCAGCATCAGACGAGATTACTTTAGTCAAGGCTTGGTTATTAATACAACCGGATTCGATATGTATTTTGGGTTTCCATTTAACAGAACCCATACATACAAAATCGATACCAAGCGTTTTAATTGGGATGGAGAGTCAGTTATCAACCTTCGCTTAATGGGTTACAAGGTAACAGAATACAACAAGGCAACCTATGGTTCTTGTGATAATGAGTATCAAGTAAACTTATATGCTGCGAATGACTTTCAAAAGTCTATTGACCATATAACTTGGTTGAAATCCAAAGACCAGAAGGAATTAGAGCAAGTGAACCAAGACCTTGAAAAGCCCCATTACAACAAGGCAACCGACAGCTATTTGAACCGGCAAAAACAAAACCTTGAAGAGAAGATTTACGGATATGGAAAAATGGTTGATTACCTCACAACCGAACAAAACAAAGTATCATCAATAGCATAACCCCTTCCATTGGAGACACAATGAAACAAGAACAAATAAAAAAACAGATTGAAGAATTACAAGACATGTTAAAAGACATGAAACAAGAACGAATCGAAGCAGCGGTCATTTATAGTGAACATAGCGACTTTATGGTAGAGATAGATGAAGACATATTGTTATGCTCAGTAACCATCAATGACCTAACCAAACAACTTACAACCAAGAATCGATAGGAGAGCAGAATGAAAAAAGGATATTATTTTATTGTAACGGGTGATACCGATAAAGATGGAAATCATTATAACAAACCAACTTTATCAGAAGGTAGCTTTGAGAACTATGGAAGACTATTTATCCACAGGTCAACTGATTACACAAACAACCCCCACAAATGGAAAGTATCCCATGTTGAAAGCGGAGCCTGTTTGTGTGCTAATAACACCTTAAAAGAAGCCAGAAGGAAAGCAAGGGGATTGAAGGACTTCTCAATATTCAAACTGAAAACAATAGATGAACTGAAAGACGCTATTAACCACAACCCAGATTATGCAGAAGAGATAGAACAGATACAACTGTTACGATAACCAAAGGAGTGCAGAGCATGAAAAAAAAGATTATAGAAAGGTATAGAGAAAGGATAGGGAATAGAGAGACTGTATGTATAACCCTTTCAATGATACCTAAAATGATAAGAGAGAACCATGTATGGAGGGGATGCTTTTATAGTGGATGGAGTGATGATGAGCTAAGGGAACTCTATAAACTTCTTTATATGTCGGCTGGACATCGATGGGTAAAGGAAGATAAGGATTTGTTATAGCCTACCAGCCTACTCCCCTACACCCTACCAGCCTACTCCCCTACCCTACGCCCCTACCCCCCGCTCCCGAAGGGAGCGTCTGTACGTATGCACCTGCTTTAAGCAATAAGTTTAAAACGTGTTTTTTGTTTTGTTTTTTCTTATAATGGGGTTGGATTGTGAAATAGAATGTAATAATGTTGAGATAGTTTAAGGTGGTTTATGCAGGTATAGGATTATGCGTATGGGAATAAGGTCAATTTGACCCATTCTCTATATAGATAGTATTCACCTAATATCCCGTGTCCTCCGCAACTTTTTTAAGTATCACAATTGACAAAAACATATCAGTTTTGATAACCCTTTAAAGACTCGGAAGAACCTGCTCTTTCAACTATCCGTAACTATGTAGTTAAGAGCGTGTAACACTTGCATAACAGATACCCGCCTGTGTGAACAGATGTTACGAAAACAATAGCGGGTATGAGTAACGTTATGGTTACAATCGACTCCTCCAAAAAATGCTCTATCCCTGATTTACACAGAAGTCATGGGATAGTTTTAAGTTTTAAACAGTAATTGCAAAGCACTTGCATTTAGCACAGATTGTCTATTGCAATCGAATTGCATTTAGTAGTTGACTTGGTTTTGCAATCGACTTGCATTACACTTGCATTTGACTTGCATTTGCAGCCCGCCAATATACTTGACATAACTATGGAGTGTTAACCCCTTGCAAGAACCATGCCAATTCCACAAAAAATATACTTGACATAACTATGGAAGCAGCAATATACTTGACATAACTATTGGCAGCTACGCTGCCAAGCTCCAAACGCCCATCAAATGGGCGTTCTCTACATCTCCCACACCACGGGAGATTCAAAGATTATTTTTTATTTCATCAAAAAATAAAAAAAACAATAATAAACATATCCAGTTTAAAAGCCACTTATCAACAGATTCGTAAAAAAACGTATTAAAGTTATGAATAAAAAACGTTTTTTTACGTCTAAAGAGTATCTCTTTTCGAGAGATGCTTTAGAGGTTTTCCAATCCCCCAAAGGGATGCACTAAAAGTGTCGGCCTCGTGGGACTTTTCCCCCGCTCTTTGACATATCCCATACCCCACTGCAAGGCTCTTTTGAGCATAGCGACAGACTTCCCTCATAGTCGGCATTATGAGTGCTATTCAGGGAAGCTACTAAGCGACGACCTCACAAAGCCCACCAGTCCGGATTTTTAGATGATTTATTTTACTTTACAATCTATCAACCGATGCGTATAGCATCATTCTACAACCCCCCGACATTGGAGATTAAATGTCATATTATATCAAACCAAACATTGCCCTTGGAATGGGCGTTATCCTTGTGCTCAACACTGGTTTCAAAGTTGTTGAGATTCCTTGTAAGAACCGAGCCACAGCGGAGTTTGAAGCAAAACGAACCTTAAATGCACTTGACACCCTTCAAGTCGCCCGATAACAGGAGCTTATACAATGATCGAACAAGAAACCCCCTTACAGTCGCTATTTGCGGCTTTTATGTTTTGCCTTTTCATTTACCTTTTAGCATGGATATAAACTATGAATGAAACCACACTTTCAAAAACCAGCCAAATGGCTGAAAACCTCGCAGCAGCCGTTATTCTCAACCAAGCTCTAAAAGACATCGAATACATGGAGCTTTTAAGTGAACAACGAGAAGCTGTCAATCACCTTGCAACCGTTATTTTAATGGCATATCCCCCAGCGGAGGCATAAATGTACGTTATTGAATATCAAGAACCAACTTTTAAAAAATACCTGACTGGTTTTAAAACTGGTTACATAAACCGAACCGAACGGTTCCAACCTTCCCGTGTGATGGAGTTTTTTGAGAGAGTCAAAGAACTTCGTGATGCTGGGCAAACTATCACTAACACTTACTTCATCGACTAACAGGAGCTTTTATGAGCATTAATTTTTTAGACCCTATCTTTTACGACGTAGCCGACATTCATCCAGAGGCTCCCAATAAACCCCTACTCATCGAGCTTTTCAATCGCATGAATGAGCAAAATGAACGCCTTTGGGAGTTCTTCACTGAAATGACTGAAGACCCCGAATGGAAGCCGATGAAAGCAATGGCGATAAAACCTCGACAGCATCGACCTAAACACAAGAAATACATGAATCGAAAAGCACAGCTTCAAAAAGCCCGCTCAATCGATAAAGTAGACTCAGACGAGTTTATGGAAGGTTATAAAGCCTTCATAAAAGATGAGTTCGGGAACTCTTAAAAACCCAGCCCTTCGGGGCTTTTACTATTTTAACTTTTATTTTTTTTATTTTACTTTACCCTAACACAGGAGATTAAGCCAATGCAATAACATGGGGCTTTAACCGCTGTATGTGCCCTGACAACGAAACAGCCCTGCTATCGGCAGGTGACCACTTTAATTAACCCTAACCTTCGAGGTTTTATGAACACTTTTAAAATCACCATCCGCGACCAGACAACAGGATGGTTTATCGACCCACGCGGCAATTTACAGTTTACCAGTTGTCCCCGCTCTAAGGACGTTGTTGTAACAACTGACTACGTAGATTATCACAATGGCAAAACAACCCTTATGGTCGAGATTGTGAAGTGCCACAATCTTTCAACTGCACACTTTGAAAAGCGTCGACTACAACGTAAGTATAAAGTAACCCACGTTCCCACACCAGCCAGCTATGTAAATGGCTATTAATCACCCTAACCATCGAGGTTTTATGACTATCTATCTTGTTGTTGTTTACTATCGTAACGGATTTGCCCCCGACATCGACGCTTTCGAGTGTCGTGATAAAGCCCTTGTCAAGCTAAAAGAAGCAACGGCCGTATATGGCCAACTGGAGGGCGTTTCTGTTGTCCTTCAAGAAAATACTATCAACTAATCACCCTAACCATTGAGGTTTTATGACTGTTTATCTTGTCATAGTTACTCATAACACCGGTAGAGGTATTGTATCTATCGATTGCTATCAAACCCTTAAAGATGCCCAAGCCCGTAAGGGAAGAGCAGAGCTTAACTTTCCCCTAGAATCCGGCTATCGGGTGTATCTGTTTGAACAATGGCCACGGCCTGACGTAGACAGCATATTCGACAGCTAACCCCTAACACAGGAGATAACGCATGAACGTTATTATTTTTGAGAGTGCCCATCATGGGCAGGTTATCAAGCTATTTGATAAACATGAGTCTCACAGAAGAATAGAGGAGTTCAAAAGAACCCTTCGTAATGACAACACCCCCTACACTCATATGTTCGCAGTTGACGGCATTATCGGAACGAACGATAACACCGTAACATATGAGACTTTCACCCCTCAACAGGAGATTACAAATGCTAGCATTTAAAGAACACTATAACCCATCGATTGAGATTATTGCCCTTGTAACCAATGCTTCAGACCATTCGGATACTATCGAGTGCAAGGAGATTCTATGCGATGTAGTAACCGAAGCTGACGGAAATTGGCATAACTTCGGGGAAGCCCATTTAACAGAACCTCAAAAAGAAAGATGGCAAGCCATTGCCCACGCCTTCGATAAAGTTGGTTACATCCATGTAACAAGAGAGCTTGACGATGGAACCGAGTACATCGAGACTTACTTCCCAGTAACTGACAACTGCCGATAACAGGAGATACTATGCTAACAGTAACAACCGAATACAACTTTTCTTCTATCATACCATTTGAAGAACAACTAAGTCTATTTGATATAGCTTATAGACTTAAGATGAAACCGGTAGACATGCTGCGAATCATCCAAATCACAGGTGAATACGTCCTCTACGGATATGTCCCATTGCTGGGGGAAACTAAGATGACGATAACATGTTAGAACCTGCTCTCCTCCGCTGCCCTTACCAACCACACTGCCCTGCTACCCTACACTACCCACTACATGGAGGTCTTATGACCACAGACTCAATGGATTACTTCTTTCACATGTACCAACTGACAGACCATAACAAACATACTGGCCACTACTTCTTTGATTACAATACAGCATCATGTTTTAAAAGCCGTGTTCAAAAGATACCGCCTTATGGTGGCCGCGTGTTCGTAACTTCAGAATGTCATCGAGGATTGCGAACAGGCCGACGTTATAGCGTTAGAGAGATTCAACCTGATGGAAGCATCGAAACCCCATCCGGTTACCGAGCTTTCGCATCACGCTACGATGCCCATGCCTTCGCTAAAGCCTATGCGGCAGACAACTTCATTAGAGGTATCAGGAAAGGCTTTATGTATAACATAGTAACATCAGAACGCGTATAACCAAAATCGTTTAACGGGGGGTACTCCCCCCTACCACCCCCTACTCCCCGACGATGTGGACGTTGAAATAACTCCCACGTAAAGGGAGTTTTGCGGGGCGACGAAGGAGGTACACTCACACTATCTAAGAAATTTTCCAAATTTGGCTTTTCAAAATATTACCCCAAAAATTTTCCAATTTTAAGGACTATTTATATGCATAAGGGACAATTTAATGAAGCTAACAACAAAAATATTAAAACAAATGATAAGAGAAGAAATGGGCAAAGGCCCATTAGGTAATTATGTATTCCCTTATGAGCTTAAAAGCAAGTATAAAGGCAAATGGCCAGAAGCCGAAGAGGAAGAAAACACCGAAGTGGAAAATAATCTAAGGAAGCTTTTAGATCGTCACTTTAATCAGAACCTTCCTTTACCAAACGAATACATTAAGCTAATGCAAAAAATGGTAAAGGATAAAAACTATCCTGATGTTTTTCGCACCTACAAGGGCGGGAAAATTTATCGTGGTTTACGAATACCCAAATCGATGTTTGAACAAAAATTCGGTGAATTCCCAGAAAAACCCAAGTGGTATCAAGCGCCAATGGATTGGCTCAGTGGTGTTGCAAGAAAGCAATTAGATAAATCAACATCAATATCACCAGAAACAAGAGACTCAAAATGGCTTGAAAATCAAGTGGGTGATTGGCAACAACACGCATCAAGCATGGCGTCCTCATGGACAAAATCATTTGGCTCAGCTAAAAACTTTACAAAGAAAAAAGAACACCACGATGAAGACTCAGTGGGTGTTATTCTAATTGCTGACGCATCAAAAGACTCTAATCGATTCATTGATTTTGCCGGCATTTATGAATACTTTGACCTTGCCGCCCATTATACATGGGAGCAAGAAGTTATAAGCCTGGGAGATGTAAATATAGATGGAATAGCTTGGCGCTATTGACCCGTATCCCCGGTGTCATCCCATAATTTTAAGCGTTCAACATTAACAAAGTCTATGTCATAGCATGAGTGCTCAAAGTCCTCCTTATCAAGCTCTATGACCGATTCCCAGAGACATTCTCTTACATTCAGCAAAGCGCCCCAGTACTTTTCGTGATCATCCATTTGAATTTCCGACCTAACAAATAGTTGACCTTCGTCATCACAATGATCCAAAATAACGACAACTTGCGAATCCTCTTCGTGGTCATTGCAACTATAATACCAATTGTCCGTAAAATCGTCATCAAATATATCAAATTGCCTTGCTTGAACGCAAGCCGTTGTGAATAATAAAATAAATAAAAGTCTAAACATGTTTCCTCCGATGTTATGTATATAATATAACATGTTTGCAAAGTTTGTCAAGCAAAATGACCAAAAAAGATCTATTTAGTGTAAAACATGGAATCAATTAAATGAAAGTTAAAATTATCAATGAAAGTTACCTATACGAAGATTTGCTCGATGAAGCCAAAGAGGATGATGCTTATGAAAACTATTGGAAGGACCATGAAAATGACTTCCGAAGAATTCTATCCTGGATTTATGGCAAAACCTTGCCCACGTACCAACCTCCAACATTCACGAAACTCGCCAAGCCTTGGCAAATGATGGCAAGAGCCAAAGGCCCAATGAAAGACTCATTTGCACCGGAGAGGTCAAAGAGAATAAAATACTTGAATTGGATGACAAGGATGCACAAGGGGGGCGACAGCCCCCGTAAGATCATCGATGCTGTCGAATTGTTTCTTAAGTTCTCCTCCCAGATGAAAGAAAAAAACATCAATAAGTATCAATCCGCTGATCATGTTGTTGGAGCCTACAAAGAAGATGTTGTCCATCCCCGAGTCGCAAAGGCACGGAAGGAGCGAGGCGGGCGAGAAGGCACGTTTGTTGGCGAAGAGGAGCGAGATTTTATCTATAAGGATGATCATATCGAAGTTGTGCGGCCCTATACCCTTAACGCCTCTTGCGAATACGGGAAAAAGACAAAGTGGTGCATCTCCCAACAAGGAAATGAATACTTCGATAAGTATACCGATGAAGATGCCAAGATCTTTTATTTTATTTTGGATGATCGTCGCAAAAACAACGACAAATATCATAAAGTTACAATCCAATTAACAATTGATAACAATGAAAACATTATTGGCGAAGGGTTTTGGGATCGCTATGACAATGATCATATGACTGCGCCGGCAACACCGATCCCTATCCAACATCTTTATGATAACAACGTTTATGAAAAAGAAACACTTGATGCAATTATGGACGCAATTGAAGAACACTCCAAAGAGAACCCTCCTGAGCGTAGTCAAGGGGCAAAGCTAGTAAAACTGGAGGGTGAAATTTGGGAAAACAAACATGATAATCAATTTGTCTCTTTTCGCTCTCAAGTTAATCCGGAAGGAAGCACTGGGGTTATTGATATTCATTCAACTGTAGAATTTAAATTCAAGGTTCCAATGTTTGAAAAGCATAAAGACAACAATGATTTTATTATAGATTCATGGAAAAAGGCTTTAGAGAATGGGATGGAAGGCACATTAGCCGAATATCTTGGGAACGATACGGGTGATAATGATTTTGAGTATTCTGATTTTTATGGGGAGGTTCGAGATTTAGAAGACCATTTATGGAAGCTTCCCGGTAGTTGGATGAAGGTTAGACTACCTCTTGCTAACAACACTTTTAGCGATTACTACTATGCTGCAAGCTATTTGGAAATGGTAACCAATCATTATAGTGCCGAGCAAATAGATAAGGCAAAAGAGACTTTAGTTGGGATAATTCATAACTATATGAAGCATGATCTTAATCCTGGTGGTAAAATAGGTATAGAAAATTTGGCGAAAAATATTTGGCGGCTAAACTCACGGTTTAAACACATTGTTGGTCGTTTTGAAGAAGGCGATGTTAAAAAGGGCGATGAACCAACAATTCATTTTGTACAA
>Ga0080013_1006117_pt1 | contig 10850 bp, 22 predicted proteins | sample ETNvirenome_6_85_FD_69236 | JGI IMG/M metagenome (GOLD analysis project Ga0080013, IMG submission 69236) | Marine viral communities from the Pacific Ocean - ETNP_6_85 (SPADES assembly) (version 2) | ecosystem: Environmental > Aquatic > Marine > Oceanic | place: Pacific Ocean | collected 2013-06-19
AACTTTTTCTTCTGTTTCTGTAATCTCTGTGTACCACACTTGCTCACTTATTAATAGTTCCTCTAAGACAGCGTTATAGTCATCATTGACGTATCCTGTGTTCATTGTGATTCTATCTTTGCCTTGTGCTAAGAACGCTTGTTGCTGATGCTTATACGTTTTATAGCTTAGAGTAGATTGGTCGAATATAGATGCCTTAAACTGCTCAGAGGTTACGTTGGTTGACTCTACTGACTTCTTGAAAAACCACAAGTCTTGCAAAGCACCAAACTTATTTACAAATGTTACTTTGTAGGGTTCGTATTTACATTCCTCTGTGCTTAATATCTTAACTACCTCTACGCTATCGTCTGTTGCTATGTAAACCTCATCTACAAGACCTATGTCTAATTGGTTTAGGAAGTCTGTTAAACAGCTTGATGTTTCAAGTGTACCACCATCTGCTAAAACTCGTTCTTGATAAGTGTCAGTATTGTCAGAGCCACTTACTGTAACATAGTCTATCTGTGCGTTTGTGTTTGTAGAGCTGCTTATTGCGATAGTTCGTTTCTCAACACCTTGATAGAAAAATGATACGCTATTAGTATCCTCTGTATATACAGGGATTCTTACGTTGCTATCGTTTAGTCTGAATATAGTATTGTTTGATAATAGCAAACCTCTTGAAAGCTCAGGGTTTGTACCTTCGTGAAAGTAACCATAACCATCAAACGCTACAAAGCCATTTGAATTATCAGGCGTAACAGTAGCAGTAGCTGAACCACTTGAAACTGTTGTCGTGATCACTGCATTAACCCAAACAACCTGACTATCATATTCTCCATCAAACTCTATATCAAGATAATCCCTTACAAGCTCTGCAACCTCAAATACAATATACCCTGCTGTAACCACATCCTTAGTTATTGTGTACTTAGGGTTAGTTACTGATGCATTTGCTACAAATGTACCTGTATATACATATAGATTAAGTGTAGCTGTTGCTATGTTTGTCTGTGATACCTTTAAATAAAAGGGGCTTCTTACGTTTATCTTTGTTGCCATTATATTAAGTTTTCTAAGTCGATAGCAAATTGTTCTTGTAATTCTTTGGGTAGGGTTTTAAATGCTTTCTCAAAGGGCTTAGTGAAAAACATAGATGGCTTAATACCATAATTCTTTACAATCGTAGCAAGTGCAAATCCTGTCTGCTTGTAGCTTAGGAATCTACCCTTTTTATCTCTAAACTGTATGCGCTTTGCAGAAGCCCACTTACCAAACGTACCTGTCTTACTTTCTAATCCAATAAGATTAGAAGATTGCTTGTAGCTAAAGTTACTTAAAGACTTACCACCCTTGACACCCTTAACACCACGATCCTGAAACATACCATAATCTTCCATCTCAAAGTAAAGTCTAAAACCCTGACTTACTTCCTCTATGGTGTAGCCAATAGAATCGTACAACTCTTTAGATATATTCTTTTTGCCTTTAGTAAGGTTTGTTCGTGATTGCTGCACTACATACTTACCAAACGCTCTAAGAGCTTTCTGTGTTTCTTTTAGCTGCATATATTAATATCGTTTTCAATTAACACATCAAACGTACAAGCAAACCCTGCTACCTGATTTTCAAACCTATCATAAAAAGGTTCACAGGTAGGATCGCCATCTAATTGGTATTTGGTTGTGTATAACGCACCACCTCTAAGAACACCTATCAGTTTGTTGATTACAGCAAGTTGAGTGTTTAGTACATCATGTTCGTTATTGTTACCTCTAAAGATGTCTGTTGTTTCGTCTTTGCTTTGGTCAACGATATCCATAGCAAGGATAGACATACTAAAGCGTAATACTTGCTCTTCTATTGTTACGTTGTTGACAATGATATGGCATAGAGGAAAGATAGTCTGCTTGGATAGGTCAATGTCTGTTATATCGCCTGTGGTAACTGTGTTTACGTTTACATCGTTTAACAGTTGGTCTTTTATTGTTTCTGTGATTTGATAAAAACCTCTTACACCTTGATTAGCCATTGAATTTACTTTTTATTTGTCTTGCTTCTAACTCTGCTTTGTCTTTCATAAAACTTAGGGCATATAAACATTGATGAGCATTTAGTTTAGTGATATCTTCAAATCGTCCAATATCCCCCTGAGCGAGTGCGTAAAGTGATTGATACCACCCCCATTTTCGTCCGAAATTAGATGCAGAGCTAAGTTCATCTCCTCGTTCCCCAAATAGTTCAGCATAGCTTTCGATAAGTCCATCCCTAAATTGTAAAAAAAAACAATAGAACCTAAGACTGCACTCATAGGCATATCCTTCATCTTATCTGCATTATCTACGCTATAATCCTCTACGTTGTACTTATCGCCATACTGATTCGTAATTGGTCTGTATAGAACATTCATAGCCCTGTGCATATTATCCCAATCGCCAATAAACGTATCTAAGTCTATATATTCGCCAAAGCTCATATCATCTAACTTAGGTATGAACCCATACTGCGTACCTTTCATCTTGAACACAGTTTGCAGCTTAGGTGTTTTGTTTAGCATCTCAGTTAATATCTGCACTATGCTGTTAATGTCAGTAGCCCTCATCAGCAGGACGTGATCTCCACGAATCCCACAAAAGATTTCTATCATCTTAACAGCTAAAAACTTCTCGTCCTCGTTTTTGTCTTGTATCTTTAGATATCTCTGATATTGGTCTAAGGTTATCTCATTAAGTGATTCAGGGATTTCTATATCTACTTTCATAATTATATATCGTAAAAAAAAATGATTTTAGCGAATAGCATACTTACCCCTATTAGGGTTTTGCAGTTGGTATCCTACGCTATAACGTATCGCATCAATAAGATGGTTGTAAGCATCTATTGGAGTATTAGACTTACGCTCTAACCATCTGTAATTGTTTAGCTCTTTAATAAGGTTTGTGCTATCAGGGCTTACCACAAGGTCGTAGTCTTGTAATAGTGAGATGCCATAGGTAACACTTCCCTGTCCTTTGATTGATGGCTTTACGTTGCATCCTTTGGCTTTTATTTCGTGTAGTAGTCGCACCTCTGCACTATCCCCTACGATAAGACCATCCTTAGCGTGTTTAAGGTTGAGTTGTGCTATCTGTGAGGTTGTAAGTCGTGGCAGGTAAAAACATTCCCTTAGATAGATTATTTTGTTATCAGTGTCTATGTTTGTTTCTACAAGGGTTGAGGGGTCTGCTGCAAAACCATAATCCTGCCCCCACACGCTTACACCCTTCTTTCTAAACTCGCCAATAGTCCAATTATCAAATATCACACCCTCAGCTTTACTCATCCAAGAGCCAAGCATTTGTTGTTTGTATTTCTCAGGTCTGCGCTGTTTCATTTGTTCTATCTGCTCTATGTAGCTTTCTGATAGATTGTCTAAGTTGTCTAAGTATGTAGTGTGAATGTATGTGGTGTTCTCTTTACTCGTATTGCTACCTTCCTGTACACCCTTATCCTCAAAGAATCGTGTATAGACAAAATGCTCTTTGGTTGTAGGGTTAAGTATTAGGATAACTCTATTCTGTTTGCCTTGCTGTCTTACTGATAAGTCAATAGTGTCAAACTTCTGTTCGTCTGTTAATTCCTCTGCTTCATCTACTACCCAAGTCGTTATGCCTGTGAGTGATTTAAGACTTGCTGTCTGATCGCCTGAGCTTGTCTTGATACCCCTGAAGATTATCTTGCTGCCTGACTTTCTATTTATGATTTCGTCTTTAGTAACGTGGAAGTCTGCAATACAATCCATCAGTTCTAACTTCTCTATAAACTCAGGTATGATTGAGATACGAGCAGATGTTAAAGTATATCGTGTAAATAGGATTGTATGCCCACGCTCATAGGTAAGTATAACAAGCAAAGCATTTATTGAGAAAGACTTACCCGAACCCCTACCACCTGTTACAACAAAGTATCTACTATCGTTTGTGGATATTGGTAGGTATTTCTTATGTATGTTAATCGACAAACTTAATTAAGTCCTTAAAGTTTATATTCAATCCCTCAGATGAGTTGATATCCATACTCTCTTTAGGTTTACCATATCGATAGCTTAGGTATAATTGTATTGCCCTCATATCGCCTTTAGATACGAGTTCCCCTAACTTAGCGAGAGCTGTATCGCTATCTATGATCGCATCTAAGCGTTCTACTAATTTAGCTTCGTCTGCTTTGGGCTTTCTACCTGCCCCCTGTCTTGCCCCTCCGTGCATCTTGAAAAAAGTTGATTATTCAAGTATATATCGTAATTATTTAGGATTTTGTGTACCCTTTAATTTCTGTACCTCTTTAGATAATTGATTAACCATTAAGTAGAGTTTTGTTGTAGCTCTTTCTATCTGCTCAATCTTTTGAGCTTGAGTCCATTTTTTTGTTTTCATCTAATTGTTTTTCGTATAGTGCGCAGTCGTTACATTGGGACACGCATCGTGAGTAGCTAAATTCATCGTCAAGGCATATAAAGTTATTTCTTTCCATCTTCATATCCTTTTAGGTATCCTATAAACCAAAAGAAGGCACATAGTACTGCTGTTGTTAAGAACCCACTAAAGTCCATATATAGTATCATTAGAATAGTCTTTGTTGTTGTTTATGTTGTTCTATTCGCTTAATGGCAGCTTCGTAGTAGTCTTTGTCGAGTTCGCACCCTGTAAGCTCATATCCTAAATTATGACACGCTATTGCTATTGAGCCACTACCTAAATGAGTGTCGAGTATCTTATCGTTTTCTTTTGCATAATTCATAAGTAACCATTCATAAAGTGCAACAGGTTTTTGCGTAGGATGAAATTTAACCCCTGTGCTTGTATTACCTTCTAAATTACCATAGTATCTATAATCAAATTGTTTTGCGTTTTTATCAAAAGAAGTCCAAGCTAACTCGCCATCTGCAAAATTTTCAACAGGGTTTCCTTTATGCCAATAAATAAAACATCTACCACCAAAACTCCATATAAAAGAAAAATAATTACCACCCCATATTATTTGGTTTTTACTAACCCTAAATAATTCTATAAAATAACTATCGGTGGGTGCTGTGTTCCAATCTCTATGCTGCTCTTTTTGTCGAAAGTTTAGAATATTAGTTTTTTTATCTCCATAACCATAAGGTGGATCAACAATAGCAAGGTCGAAGTAGTTATCCTCATACCTCGCCATTAAATCCATACAGTCCTCGTTTGTTATCATTCTGTTGAGATTGCGTTTGCATCGTATATGGTCGCTTGTTGGTTTCTCGGTTGTATATTAAAACCTACTAACATAGCTTCTAAGCGTATTTTAACGTCGTTTCTACGTTCCTCAGGTACTTGGTCAACCAATGAGTAGAGAGGGTTGCTTATTCGCTTCTCAATCGTTTCTATCGGCTCGTCTTTTAGGTTGTAGAATATCTTGTAGACTTTATCGTAGTCTGCTTTAAATTCTTTATCGTGTTTGTAGTAATGGGTAAACCTATCCAAGTGATACAGGACAGTTGCGTGGTTTTGTTTAAATGATTCTGAGATATGCCTTTTAATCACTTCCTGCTCTCTCATTATTCTATAAGCAATCATCCTGCCCTTTACTGTTTTGTGTTTGCGATTGTTCTCAGTTATATCTATACCTAAGTGTTCTTTGATGATTTTCTCTAATCGTGTCTTGATATCTTTTGTGTACGTCATATTTATTTTAATTCATTATGAAAAGGCACTACTGAGTTTTCAAACCAATATGTAAATGCTTTCTCGCCATCAGGTAAAGGTTCTTTGTTGGCTGTAATGTAAGAGGATGCTACTAACAAAAATGCTTTTAATAGTTTTCTTTTATTGCCCTTAAACATTAATACCCTGTATGCTGCATTTGTTACAATTTTTGAGTTAGCTTTTGCTTTACCAAACTTATCTACAAAGTTATAAAGCTCGTTTAAAATATAATCTGATAACTCTTTATCTTTTATCTTAAATTTTCCTTTTCGGATTTGCTGATGTAATCTTAAATGCCCATCATAGCAAGTAGATATACTACCCACAGATAGATTTTTATTATACTTTGCTATTTGCTCTTTGAGATATACATAATCTTTTTTATCATCATCTGCCCACGATTTTATGTAATCATACAAATTCCAACCTTTGTTGTGAGCGTTTAAGTCAATTATATATCTTTGTACATCATCAAAGCTACTACTTACCCAATCAATAATGCTACAAGGTATTTTCTTAATGTTGTGCATTTTAAGGGCTTCTATTCTGTGTTGACCTTCTGCTGCATAGTATTTGTTTCTTAACTTAATTACCTTGATGGTATCTACAAAACCATTCTCTTCTATAAGATCGTACATTCTTTGCACGTGGTTTTCGTATAAATCTCTATTACCTTTAATAAATTGTATTTTAGCTATTGGTAATGTTTCTACTTTTGCTGTTCTTATCTCTGTTCTCATGTTATAAAATTCCTGTTAAACAATAATTATCTAAATCTGCGCCATGTATAAAAAAGGTTTCAAAAACTTCTATGGCTTCGTGTGTTTTTCTTTTACCCTCATTGTAAAACTCTTCTGATACATCGTATATCGCTATGTCAAGAGTCCCCTTATCCATTACACCGAATTTAAACTCGCTATAAGGCACATTGAACAATGAGCAGTAGATGTAGACTTGTATATCATATCCATACTTACGAGCTGAGTAGGGGAAGCCCTTTATGTCAGTTGTGGTCTTTAGGTCAACGATTTTGTTTTTGCCTAACACATCTGCTTTACCTCTAAACGGATAACCACCTATCATACCACAGGCAGGCACTTCAAACTCGCTATTGTCTAAGAGTCTTAATGCCTGTTCGTTTCTTAGGAACGCATCAGCTAATCTTTCAGCATCTCGTTTCTCTTTTATCGTAAACACTTTGCCATGCTCTGCTAATGCTTCCTTATACTTCTTTGTGTTTTTGCTTTGCACATCTACAAAGATTTGGTCGTTAAAAACTGAGGGTTCGAGGATGGCGGTATGAAACAACCACCCATCACGCAGGGCTTGACTATCAGGCGAACCATAGTCTGTAACAAACTTATACTTCTTTGGGCTTTGGTGTAGCATCTTGATTGATGATGAGCTTAGAGCTGCCTTAGCCATATATCCATAGTAAAACTCATCTTCCTTTAGTAAATCTATGAGGGTGTCTTTCTTAAAGCGTTCCCCATTTAGTAGTGTTATCTCGCTCATCTTTGGTCTGCTTCAAAACAAGTTCCACTACAATACAATTCGCTTTCTCGTATGGGAGTTCCACACATTGAGCATTGGTTTGACTCTTCGTTATACTTTAACCAATCGCTATATTCCATATTTATTCTCTTTTAAATTCTCTAACTCTTTCTCTGCTCGTCTTGCACGTTCCACAGCTCTAATAACTGATTGACGTTCCTCTCGTAAGATACGCTTGAAGCTGTATCGTTCTAACTCTAATTGATTGATATAGAACACGAGTCGTACAGTTGCTTCTGATATCTTTTGTAGTTCCTCATTATCTGACTTCTTTTGCCATTTGCTGATTGTTTCTAAAATCTCAGCAGAGTCAATCATATATTGCAACTGAGCAAAATCCATATCAAGCATATAATAATTCCTACAAGTCCTATCTGTGCAAAGTCTATCTTCATAATCCTAAAAACTTTTTGGCTTTAGACCACCACACATTCTGCGTGTAGTATAAGTTAAACTCTGTCTGAGTCATTACTTCTATCCTATCGCCTTTGTTGACGATGTATAATCCTGTGGGTGTTATTTTAAAAACCATGCTCTTAGTATATAAGTTAATAATAAGATATCTAAAATCGCAATCCAAAAGCATAGAGCTATCAATGTTATATACATTGTACCCTCTATGTCATTAAAGTAGTTGAATAATTTTCTCATATAATCGTTTTAATGTTATACAAATATAATTAAAAAATGTTAATAAACAAATTTTACTTTTTTCTGTACTGAACAGCACACACAGCAAGTCTTTGATCTGTGTTAGGATACTCTTTAATCATTGTAGGGTTGCCCATACAACGAGCCATAAAGCCCTTTCTGTCCTCTCCTGTATTTGGTGTTGGTAATGGCATATCTATATGTTTAAGTGCATTATTGTATTTATCTTGTTTATCGTTTCCTGCTTATCTACAATTCCATTGTTATCGTAGTAAACATAAACGTAGGGGGCAAACATACGAGCGTAGTTATCGTTCTTTTCTTTGTGGTTTTCTTTTGCTCTGTTTTGGTAAGCTGTGTTCATCATCTTGTAGGAGATAGGTTTTATCTGTATCCCTAAAATAATGTAATCGTCTTTTATGATCTCTGCATCTATGCAGTAAGTATGGTCTTTCTCAAAGTCTGTTTTGATTATATCTATATTGGTAAACTCTGCTTTGAGTTCGTCTATGATGCTAAGCTCTTGTTGGTATCCGTTCCAAGTCTGTCCTATCACACGATAGAAAACATACTGCTTAACATCTTCAAGAGATATCCATTGATTCTTTAAGTGTATGCGTTGGCTTACATAGGATAGTTGTTTAAATCCTACTGTGCATTTATAAGAGTACTCCCAATCCTTATGCGTTTTGCTTTCGTGGTATTTGTGGAAGTCGCTTATTAGCTTCATACACTTACCTACATACTTGGTCTGAAAAAAGTGATTAACACTCTTGTCTTTGTTTAGCTTACGATATAAGGCATCGTCTAAAGGTTGTTTATACTTGTATGCCTTTGTCATATAAAGTGTTTAGTTCGCTAATGTATTTTTGGATTACCCTTCTTGCTCTGTCGTTAGGACATCCACAGGGTTTGGGTATATCAAGTTTGTGGTCAAAGTATTTAGCGTGTAGCTTTGCTATCATCTCAATCTCGTGCTTATTAACTACACCCCTGAGATTGCCTTTAAACTCAGTCCACTTATCGTAATCTTGTTTATTTAGATTTTTCATTGCGATTTATTTTGATGGAGTTCCACTCTTCTCTACGTCTATCGCACCCACAGTCAGGGTATATCTTCTTATATATATAGCGAATCCCTGTGTATTTTGTAAAATAATATACTAAATCTCCTAATCCCATTCTATATTGTTTTTGATTAATTGTTTAACATTCTTATAGGTGTTGTATAAAGAATAGTAAGATATGTTTGTTTTTCTTGCTAACTCTGCAATAGGCATACCATCGCTAATTATCTCAAATACAGTCCTATCGTACCAAAAGGTTTTGTCAAGCAGGTTATCCATTTGCTTCATAGCACCACAGACATCCACTTGTTTTGTTTCTCCTTGCTCGTCTATAAACTCAGACAGAGTATCTATGTTGGTTTTTATGATTTTCTTTTCCTTTCGGTGCAAGTCTATAAACAAACCCCTGAGCTGTTTGTAAATGTAGTAGTAGTTTATCTCGTCATTGTAAGATATGTCTATGCCCTTCTCGATATACTTGTGCATCATAAGATACATCTCCTGCACAATATCTTCTGCTACTGATTCCTTGCACCCAAACGATAACACGATTCTATGCCAATCCTCGTGCTTCTCTGCAATCTTCTCTAATGTGGTTTTCAAAATGGTAAATCTGTTTGTTCTTTGGTGTTGTAAGTTACTAAATTTTTTCCATCTATTTCAAAACCTACATTATTCAAGATACTTCTAAACTTCACAGGGTCATCTATTGGTGTGGGTTTGTACCCTAATTCTTGGTTTTTAACTTTAGCTGAATATAGGTTTGAGTATATCCAATCCGTTTCGTGGTAGATGTATCTGTGTATGATTAAAAAGTCATCAGCTCTGTTCATACTCATACCCCCCATCTCACTATCAGAAGCCATAGGTGGTATCGGTTGGTTTGCGTAGTAATGCCCTTGTGGGTGTTTTTTTCTTAGAGCTTCTGTTACAGCGTGTACACATATCCAAGTTGTGATGTTATGCTGTTTGCAGAAGATTCGTATATCGGTAAGACTTTCATAGCTGTATTCATAGCTGTTTGAGTTCTTGGGGATATCCTTTTTTAAACTATTAAGTGGATCAATCAAAAACCCCTGATAATTCCACGCCTTTTTTACAGCAGTTGCAAGTTCTAAAAGGTCTTTATATGTGTACGCTTTCTCAGTATCTACAAACTTAAAATGATTAAATACCCAATCGTATTGCTTTTCAAAGTCCTCTTTCTCTATTTGGTTTATTGGTTTACCCTCTGCAAACTCTATGAGCTTACGGATAAGTGCATAGGGTTCGTTCTCACTGCTGAACACAAGCCAACGGACATTATGCTTTAGTGAGTACAGAAACATCAAGTAAAATACTAAGTGTGTTTTACCTGTATTGGCATGCCCCAAGACAAAATTTAAATTGCCAAATACGAGTCTAAAGTGATTATCTAATCTATCTACTCCTAAGCGTAAACCCTCGTTTACTTTTCCTGCTCGTATATCGTTAAGTTTCTTGAGATGTTTGTCAAAGTTTATTAGCATTTGGTAAAGTTATAAAAAAAAGGGGGTGGTTAGCCCCCTTATGTTAAAATGGTAAATCTGCTCTATCAGGTGCGTGTTCTTTGGCTTCGACACCCTCTGCTTGTTTATGGATTTTCCACGCTTGGATTGTGTTAAATACTTTGACTTCCCCCTGTGGATTAGTCCACTCACGACCTCTAAGGTTATACTGAACCTCTACATGATCGCCTTCATTGTATTTATCTAAAGCGATGCATTTATCATTTGAAAACATAACGCTTAATATCTGAGGATATTGCTCTTTAGTGTTTAATACAAGTTCTCTAAATTGATAATTACCTTTTGTAGTAGTTTGACCTACTCGTTTTACTGTTCCAATAATACTACCCATTGTTCAC
>Ga0080013_1006118_pt1 | contig 10850 bp, 2 predicted proteins | sample ETNvirenome_6_85_FD_69236 | JGI IMG/M metagenome (GOLD analysis project Ga0080013, IMG submission 69236) | Marine viral communities from the Pacific Ocean - ETNP_6_85 (SPADES assembly) (version 2) | ecosystem: Environmental > Aquatic > Marine > Oceanic | place: Pacific Ocean | collected 2013-06-19
ATCCATAAAATTGGATTCCTGAATTCTTATTCGCCACCATACATGCCCGTGTAGAATGAACATGAACCATAGTATGGTTAGAGGATGATTGTAGGTTATTTGAGTTGTTGAGAAGTGTGTATCCCGAAACATCTAAAATGTTGTCGGTACCTTCTAATGTTGGTGGTTTTACCAATAACTGTGAGCTGTCTTCTACTAAGAAAGGGACTCCAAATCGAGCTGATTTAGTAGGTCCTGTAAGTTCAACTACAGCGTTGTCAGTAGCCATCACACCATTACTAATCCAACTTCTAAATTGACGTTCAACGTTGTTTACAGGGTAATAATTGTGAGTTGTGGTACATCCAGAGGTTCCTCGGAATGCTAAGGTTGAGCCTTGAGAGGCTATACCTACCCGACCTTTACCTGCATCCATAGAGTCTACGGTGTAAACAGAGTTTACTATGTCTGCAGTGGAGTTCTGCGTGGCAATTATTCCTGGCTTGTTTTGTAAACGGTATGGTGTTGCTCCAAAGTGAGTTGCTGGAAGTGATAAAACGTAAGCACCGTAATCATAAGCGCTGCCATACTTGGAATCATTAGTCCAGTTAGAACCACCCCATCTACCAAAGTACTTAGGGATGTTGTTCATTCGTTGTGGTGTTAATGTAGAATTCTTCGTTACTAATATATTTTGATTATTACTATCAACGTGGAAGTTAGCGCGGTTCCTAATCCGAAGTGCCTTGTTAGCTGCACTATTCGCACCAGCGAAGGATTTTGTATACTGAATAAAGTCGCCGTATAAATCCGGACGTTGGTATAGCGAATCTAAATTAAACCCATACGTAAAGTTAGAACTTTCTAAACTTATTCCGTACTGGGAGTTATGATTAGATGTAATTTGAGGAACTCTGATTTGACTGCGATTAGCGTGAATTCCATCCCCTACATTTAGAAACGAATTTAATCGCCCTTTAAACTCAAAGTCGGTACCTTCTAAATAAATCCCGTGTTCGTTACAGTTTCCAGTATTAATTATGGTTGTTAAGGTATCTCCTCCCACCCCAGAACAACTAGTTAGAACCATCCCTCGTGGGCTTGGATGTCCCTTGCTAGTCTTTTGTTGAGAGCCGGCATTTGGGAGAGCAGAGGTTTGGGCGCCTGCTGGAAGTGTTGTATCCCAAGCAATACCTCCCCGCACTGTACAGTTACGCAAATCCATACCTCGCTTAGACTTACCAAAATAATTTAAATATTTCCGGCTATCCGTGTAAGCAGTTTCATCCCATTGAATATCCGAATTAAGTGCTAGGAAGCCTGTACCGTCTTGAAGACGAGCAGTGTTTGTGCGACCAGTTTTTGTGTAATTTCTCCAGCCGACGCAATGTCCTGTAATCTTAACTCTAGAGTTTTTGGCATTGTACCCTGCTTCTACAGCAAACATAGCAGTCGTATTATCTAATATTACCTCTGAGTTTTCTATATCAAAACCATAAGTTGCGAGGTGTGCTGCGCCTGTACCTCCTTCGCTATCATTGGCACCTGTAGAGCCATCAGTTAAAACATTACGGAGAACGATTGTGCCTTGGCAATCTTTTAAAGACACCGAGCTAAACCAGTTTCCGTAACCGAAAAGAGTAGCTTGTCCTTTTGTAATTGACCCTTCTCGTCGGTACAACGTTCCCGTGTACTTCGTCGTTTCTTGCATAGCGGATGCGGTGGAAGAACCCCAAAAAGCCATGGCATCACCAGTACTAGCTGAGATAGAATGGTCCATAACTGCGTTCCAAGGATTAAATTTGAAAAGACCATAATTACTGCCATCCCCTATATTGTCCTGGGATGCGGTTCCACTTCCAACATGAACAGAAATATTATTAAATTGACGGTCAGTATCTGGTCCTATAGTAGAAATCATATGGGCATTAGCATTCCAACTGGCTTGGCTAAAGAAACTAACCCCTCCACGAGTAGCGGACACATCCATCATTATGGACGACGCATCAATAGAGGATACTTGAGTAAGAAGTGCTGCCGCTCCAGCGGGACTTGAACTTACAGTTCCTATAGCGTTTGCAGATGCATCAACATGTTCAAAGTACGCTTGGTTTCGCACTTCCAAAATACCATCACCTTCACATGTGATGTTAGCTAGTTCAAGTTTTCCTAGATTTCCATAAGTACAAAGCTCAATCAGAACCGGGAATTTTAGACGTTTAGGAATACGTTCGATAATATCTTCAATATTATCATAAATAGCTTTGCTTTGGTCTACATTACCAGCAGACGACAGGGTAAAGGTTATACCGTCTGGGTTTCCCCCTGGATATCCCATAGATTCATATAATGTATCAGTACGGTCCTCTAAGTTCCATAAAGGCATATTGTCCTGCTCCCAGTTATAAAAAGAACTTGGGTCATATTTAGGGACATTATTTGCCCAATTGAGAGGAATGTATCCATTTCCTCCTTCACTAGTAATTGTTTTGAAGCTTGCCATTAGAAATCAATAGTCCATCGTATGACTAAAATAAAAGAATCTGTTTTCGCAATAGGAGTAAAGTACCTATATGCGCAAAGTAATGAACCCTCAGGGTTTGTGCGGTATGGATTTTTACAATAAAGTCCGACTTCGTCTAACTCATGTCCGTTTGCAGATTGCTCATCTATCACGAGCTGCCACATACATTTGGTATTTGTGATTCTCTTGATGTATGCGTGAGGTACTACCGCGAAAGTTGTTTGGTTGCCCGCTGTACTAATTACAGCACCATTAGCAACTAGGTTGTGTACATCAATATCAATCAAACCGTTGCCGTATTGAGCTTGGGTAAGAGGGGTTCCTAAATCATTTGTTGTAGAAACCTGCAGTCCTGTACTTCCCCCAGTACCAATCTTAAAATAAGTTAATTGGTAGTCCTCTACATTAGCGGTGGGAGGTGCGTCAAACATCTCAGAAAGGTTCGCTCCCATGCCACTACAAATAACATTTTTATCTTCGTAGTGAAGTTCGCGTGTTCCATCTGGAAATTCTTTCCAGACTTCAAGATGTCCTATCGGGCTATAGTTTTCGTAAAATTTCATGTTAGACAAATGTTGTATCCCATATTATAGTAATATAATCTGTATTTTCCCAATCAATTTTTAGTCCAGGAGGGAACATAACTTTTTTATTGCTTAGATTAAATACAGGGTTTTTATCGGGATTATCTACTTTATATAGTCCTCCTCGGTAACCTTGTGAATATGAAACTCCCGTCCCACTTATTTGGTAAGCGGTATCCAGTTTTTCATATGTTTTTTTATAATCAATGGTGTGTAAACCCATTGCGCCTATTCCCCCCATATAGTAATCCAAGAACATCCAATCATCCCTAGTAAGCTTTAATACATAACGAATAGTTTTATGTGCGTAGGCTGTAGATGCAGGAAGAGTAAAGGACGAAGCGATGAACCCTGCACTTGCGTCATTAATATCAGTAGGGGTATGAGGATGTTTATAAATATACCCATCACTATTCACCACTCCCATTTGGTTCAAGGTTCCCGAAACCAATCCTTGTCCGCTATACGCTAAACCTGCTCCTCCCGCTCTCATGTGGCTAGTCCGCCCAAATGTGCCAGACCCGAAGAATAGCCCTGCGGAGGGTAGGTAGGCTCCCATGGTAATAGCTTCTTCAAATGTTTGTTCGCCCGTAGGTGAAGGAGCCATAGGATTATTTATTTCTAAAGTAGAACTTACACCATCAGAGTACATTATTGAGCTGTAATCAAAATAATTAATCCTATTTAAGAATTGACCTAACTCACCGGGAGAGGTAGCTGGCGTTGCAGGCTGTAAAGTGTGGTCGCTAGGTTGGGGGAATTCAGGGAAGGCGAAGGTCTCTCCTGATACACGCCAATCACTTTGAGATTGCTCTTTGTAGGAATACGTTTTAAAGGATTTAATGTTTATTGTTTCGTTGGCGTCAACCCCGTTAGGAAACTCTAGTGCGGCGATTATCTTTGTAGTAGGTCCAAAGGTTGGCGCCTTGAACACAGGGGAAAGGAAGTGAGTGTAATTAATAACATCATTAGTTGCGCTTACACTACCCCACCCCCACGTAGCATCATCGCTTGAGGACGCCGCTAACTGGATTGAACTTGTCCAAGTTCCTCCTTGAGCATTAATTTGGGCGTTGCTTCGAATAGCCCCCCAGTTCTGTGCATCAAAGTTATAGGTGTATGTGTCCCCATTATACATGGCGTACAACCTCATCTCTGCTGTCGGGACTTGACCGGCTTTTATTTCAGTTACATTTGTATCCCATCCCACAGCCATGTACTCAGACCCCGAAATATTATAATCCTCTAAAAGAAAATTATTAATTATTTGTGGTCTATGTGTAGTGGAATTAAAACCAGAAACTCCTAAAGTAGGAACTACAGCTGTGTTTGGCACAGTGCTATTAGTAACCACTCCAGCCGGAGTAAACGCGTTTGCTTTCCATTGTTTATATGTTGAACCCCAAGCTGTTGGAGTAGCTATATCAGAAAGGATGCCATTGTTAAGAGATTTAACAACCATACCATCATTATATTTTGTAATATGGTTATCAGCATACGGCTCACTTGTAAAAATACCAGCATCGCGTTGCCATATATCATCTCCAGTATTAGCTATTAAAGCTGAGTCATTTAAAGCAACATCGTATAATGCGTAGACTCCTCCAGAAGAGTCCATAATATTTACCTGGTACTGAGTATCTCGGTCCATACCGTTTAGCGCCATATTAGATATCATTTGAGGGGTAGTAGCTATAAAACTACGAACATCTCCCGACTGACTACTGTTAACTTTTAACTTCGTGTAATTATAATTAGTTCCCCATGTCTGATTATCAAAGTCGTAATACTTCTCAATAGAAGGAGCTATCCCAGGGTTGAGAGAGCGTCCGCGAAGACTAAGGTTTTTAACCATAACCTTTCCTCCTAAATCCCCGCCCGTAGAAGGGGCTGCCGCTAATGGACCAATTAACAGGGCACCAATACGGTACCGTCCAATCAAAGGACCATCCTCTATATTGTCGAGGCGGTCAGTATTTATAGCTATGCCTGTATCATCATTCATCTCTATGAAGTTGTCATACTCAAAAGAAGTATATTCATTGGGAGATGACGGGAGGGGTAGCATATACAATCCTGATAGAGTGCGGGCATACCCGTTTCCATTAAAGAAAGTATCACTTATACTACCAGTTTCCGGGTCAGTCGGTCGCTCAAATTTGTTAGTATTCCAATTATAATATAGTTTTGAATTACTTGTAGCCGCTACCCCACTTAATATAAAATGGGCTCCTGTCCCTAAAGCATTGTCATATTCACTAGTAATATCCATAGAAAGTCTATACCTACCACGATTAATAGGAACGTCTGTTTGACCGATACTGTAGTTCGTTTGTCCCTTATCATTTACTTCTATTCCCCAATCCGTAGCTTTGGCGTTCGGATTTGCTATAGGGTATGAGAAGGTAGGTATTGCCTTTCGTGTGACGGTACTACCATTTTGACCCCATGTAGTATCGTTATAAGGAGAAAAGTTTCCTGGGAGTGTAGTGTTAATCGTTGCTGGGTTGACGGTACCATCTGGCTGTACAGTAGCAGGGTTGGGGGTGAAGTAACTTCCAAACACATTGTAAGAATCGTACATCCTTACTTCTTTCTCTCCCCTAGACTTTGCTTTCACAGATACTACGAAAGCGGGGTCGGTTGTGTCCTTAGTACTTCCTTTTAAGGATAATCGATAAGATTTGGTTGGCTCTAAACCAACAATATTTTGAACTAATTGGTTGACGGGTAGGTTTACCGTTGAATTATAAATTGCATCTCTAATTTGATATGCCTCTATGGAAGTTGGGTCGTACTTCTGAGAACTAAAGCTGAGGGCTGAAAATATAACGCCTGACGTTACCTTAGACCATGCTCCGGAGCTTAACGACCAAGAAGAGTACCTAGTACTGTTGCTAGTTGCGCTATCCCCCCTATTGTAAGAGTAAACTCTCCATTCACCTAGGGGACCAAAAGCAACATCTTTTAAAGCGTAATAACAGAATCCGTTAGCATCAGTTCGCCCGCTTGCTTTTATTTCTAAAGTATAACCCTCACCTTCAGCGGTAGGAGGTAGAGTTACTGGAACACTAAATTGAGTCCATGCATTTTTCGTATCAAAGGTAAACTTTTTAGATATTCCCCCAGCTTGGAATTCGTCCGATATACCTGTGGTAGGGTCGGGGTAAAATGCGTAAGAATTTCCTTGGGTATCTTTAAAAGTAACTTCGATATAACCACAATTAGCAGCTGTGGATGTGCCCGATACCATAGCATTGAAATATAGCATGTAAGTAGCGTTATTATCTGCTTGTCCCCTTACACCTTTTCCTAAATTATTAGGTGCGTTGGTGTTTTCATTCATAAAAGCAAATAAGTTCCTGTCAGTATATGGAGGAAGAAAAACTTGAGATATAGAAGCGGCGCCACTGGACGTTAGGTCCGCGGAGGACGCATGTAGGAGCACTCCATTATAAACAGAAGAAAAAGCTTTATTTTCTTGCAATCCTTCCGTTAAAGGTTGTACGTACCCTAACCCCGACGCACTTTCTTTAAAGGTCGGGTTATCAGAAAATTTAGCTAAAGGATTTACTTGGCTCCAACCTATTAACCCTACTAGACCTCGTTGCTCTGCCTTCACCGCGTTAAGGGCGGCAGGAGAAACCAAAGGATAAGAATGATTAAAATCACTATTTAGGAGTCGGCTTTGATGTTTTAAGAAATTAGGATTTTCTAAAATATAACTTGAATCATTTAATAATTCTAATTTAATAATATCAATAAAAGGATTAACATATCCAGATTCCCAAGGAGCAAACGTCCAATCTTTATATTCAAGAGCTGGGAAACTGTACTCTATAAAATACTGACCGTTTTCATTGAAGTCCTCCATACGGGCGTGACCTTCTAATTTGAAACGGAAGCTGTCTACCCCATAATTGTTCGGAAGCTTTCTTACTTTTCTGGTTGTTTTTTCGGCGTCCGCAAATAAAACAAACTGGTTTTGGGTAAAATCGTAGTACTCAAAAATTTGTCCTTGTCGCCCTCTTCCTATACGTACGTCAAAGGTAGCTTCATACGCCTTACCGTGAGTAAGAACATGATATACTTCCCCTAAACTCATATCCACTTGCTGAGAAATGATAGTATGTACCTGCCCTTGTTTTACTTCGAATCGGGTAACCTCCTTGTTACCTTGCGCAAAAGGGGTATTCTGTCTAGAGATAGGGTCTTTGTCAGCGCTTGGTTGGTCGTCTTGTCTAAACGTCCATTCAGAAAAATCCTCTAACGTGCTATCCTTAATAAGATTAGCTTGGTGGGATTGAGTGGACATCCACTGATTATTACCTATAGAAGAATAACAATCGAGCATCTCAAAATGATTATTTTTATTTGGGGTGAGGTATTGATATCTTACCCCGGACTGTTCCATAGAGCTAAACCAGAACCGGGAGTTTCTTGCATTATAGTAATACTTCGCGCTTCCTAAACTCATCGCCTGAATTTGATAGCTTGAAACTGAACTTGCACCTACTTCCATACCACTACCCCCAAAAGGATTTGGCATGTAAGTCATTACATCGGCTATCGATTTTCTTACACCATCAGTAACCATATTACTTCCTTTAAACAAGGTAGTATTTTTATTGCCGCAGCTTTGAATTATTTCTATATTGCCTTTAATCATTACTAATGTTGTTGGTCTCTAAACCCATATATTCCGTTAGTTGCGGAATGACTACCGCCCCAATATTCTAAATACTCACTTCGTGAGCCACCAGAGGTGTGATAAGTTCCAGAGGAATCTCTAGCATCACGAGAAGATTTATTATTTCCTAATGTATCGAAGAAATCAAATGCTCCCCAAAATTCTTGTCTTTGTAAATCATCTGCATATTTATTATAGGTTTCATTTACTAAACTAATACTTTTTATTGTAACTCCATTATATTCCCCAGTACGTTCTGGTTTGGCTATTTCTACATAGTATACAGATTGGTCGTCATGGACAGGTCCAGCGGAAGCAAAGTAGCCATTCATTGGACCTTGTACTGACAAGGAGTTGTACGCTAAAGGAGTTCTATGGTTGTGTGTGTTAATATCAAATTCAAAGAATTGGTCTTCTTCGGTTTGGAACCCACTTGCATCTAAACGGTTCGCTGTGAAAGGTACGCGTAACCATTCGTCTTGTGGGTCCATTTCTTTTGCTGGATACCAGCGACGGTCATTCCAGTTATAAGCCCAGGAACGACAGAGGAAATCCTCGTATCCATTTCCTATGAAAGGTTTTTGTTCTACCACAACCCGTATAAATACTTTTTCGTTTACAGGGGTTTCTGCAGCCAGCTGAGCTACTTGCCCTCTGAGCTTAAGTTTGTAGTCGAAGTTAGGAAGTAATTTATTTCCTACCACTCCTAGGTTTTTAGGACTTTCACTAGCGGGAGACATTTCTTTGAATTGTACATTCCGCACTCCAAAAGTAACTTTTTGTGTCTGTGTACCTTTTTGCATAGGAGTAATCCATAGTTGATGGTCATCAGATTTTTGGAAGGTGGATGAAACAGTAACAGTTCCGCTATATGTTTTCCAATCCTTTCCTGCATCTTCAGTACTACTAAACAAAGGGTTTACTTGGTTTCCTGATAAATCGGTGGTGGTATTAATCCAAGTTCCTCCTGTGCCGTCTGCCAAAATTTGTTTCCATTGACCTCCGGCTTTGCGATTGATAACGCTATAAGTAAGTAAAGGCGTACCCAGACTGTTAGAAGAAGCATCTAAAGTAATTGAATAGGTTCTTCCTGGTTCTAGATAGCGAAGGTTAGTCGGGGTATATCTACTTTCTGGAGTGGAATGGGTTGCTAAAGAAGGGTTGTTTATAAAACCTAAAATACTGCTGGTAGACAACTTACCTCCCCCACTACAACTAAGAGTAACAAAGTTGAGAGCACTCGAATGGGTCTCCACTAAAGTAGCTCTAGCATCTAAATCGATACTAGTATCAGCAGTTAATTCTTCCGAGATTCCAGAAGCTCTATACTGGTCTACCAACCTCCATCCGGCAATAGAGGAAAGGCTTCTGCTTAAAGAAGCGTCGTCTCGCGGAGGAAACTTAAACTTTCCGTTGTAAGAGTAATTCATATTTCCATCCAAAGGGTACCGGACTCTTACTGTTTTCCGTGGGTTAGTGGTGTTATGTCTTTGAATTAAAGTTATGCCAGAAGGTCCTAGTTTGTCTGCGTTATAAGTGGTGTTGGTTTTCGAGTTGTAAACAGCTAATGAATTTACATTAGGAGCGACAGTGTCTACTCCTGACAATAAGGTTCCGTTGGAGAAATACTCTGTGTTGGGAGCTTCGAAAAGGTCTAGTGGGTGTCGGTAGGTATTATATGCATTAGCTTGTAAAATACCTTCTTCTAAAACTCTAACATTTCCGTCAGCCGCAACAAAAACAGGGTCATTGTTTACGGCAGGGGCTGTAGCTATAGCACTCCACGAAGGGTACGAGGCGGAGACTGTCGTTCCTCCAATAGTGGGGAACGCCACAGTACCTACATTATCAACAATACTTCCTGGTATGTTAAAAGAATTATTAAAAAGTATTGGACCAAATACATGAGAAATTAAATTAAATCCTCCCCCATACTTATCCCCTACTTGCTGGGTTCCTTCATATACCACGTTACGTAACTGTCCTTTGAAAATATCGTTTAATGCGTTGTGCAACAACATCATTCCATTTCCCCATTTAAAATTAGTGTAACTTTCGTCAGTTTGTAGTTGCCATCGATTATCTTCTTTTCCTCGTCGGGCAAATATATCTGCTAAAGTGTGAAGTATTTGAGAACCGAAAGTAGCACGTAAGGTGTTCCATCCTGAAACGTTGTTCTCCTCATCAGGTACAGCTCTTGCAGGAAAATAACCTTTAATAGTATTCCCTCCATACCCGGGGAAAGATGGGATATCACCGCTGGAATCGTAATATGAATATACTGAGGATAGGCTTCCACTTGCGGTTACGAAGTTCTGCGAAGAGAAGTTGAATCCTTTTGGTAGGAACCCGGAGGCGTATAAACCTCTCGCAGCATCCGTACCACTAAACGTAAATAAATCCGTATTAATCGGTTGGTTTAGCCCTCTTCTCGTGTATGCCCAACCTGTAAATTTATATTTATTACTTCTTCGACGTCCGGCACTTCGGGGGGCGTTGCCAGTTTTCTTATAGCCAATACGGATATTGTTTTCTGCACCGTCTCCTCCTCCACTCCAAAAATACGGAGCTGTGTATACAGTAGCGGAAGGTACCCATCTACCATGAAAAGGATTCGTAATGTTAGGGGCTATTCCCGAAAAGATTCCAGTTCCTATTGTGCCTGGGAATGCAGAGGTAACGAAACTGCTGTTCCATTGGTCCGCATCGGTTTGCAGGGTTTGAATAATCTCTATCTCCGAGTTATCTGCAATGCCTGACCACATAGGGTAAATATCGTCTACCTGGACCCCGACGAATATTTTATTAAGGACGTGGAAAGGGGAGAACTGACGGAAGATATCTATAACGCCTGGCAGCGCTTGGTTGCCAAGCTTAGTCTCTCCTAAATTATGGAAATCATCGACGTCCCAATCGAAGGACGACGTCATAAATTTACTATTCACAACGGAAGCTTTTGAGCTCCACAAATCAAACAAAGACATGTTCTCCAGCTGTCCTTTTCTAATAATTCTTTCGTAGTTATAAGGTAAGTTAAGCCCTGATGAATTAAATAGAAACCCTAAATTGACAC
>Ga0080013_1006119_pt1 | contig 10850 bp, 9 predicted proteins | sample ETNvirenome_6_85_FD_69236 | JGI IMG/M metagenome (GOLD analysis project Ga0080013, IMG submission 69236) | Marine viral communities from the Pacific Ocean - ETNP_6_85 (SPADES assembly) (version 2) | ecosystem: Environmental > Aquatic > Marine > Oceanic | place: Pacific Ocean | collected 2013-06-19
AGTTTGGCTGTATCAATCCATATTTATAATAAAAAATTATAGGAGAAATTGAATGGCAGAAAGAATAGTATCGCCAGGTGTATTTACCAATGAAAAAGACCAAAGCTTTTTACAGCGAGGTGTTAGTGAAATAGGAGCCTCGATAATAGGTCCAACAATTAAAGGCCCAGCCTTAATTCCAACTAAAGTAAATTCATATTCAGAGTTTGAAGAAATATTTGGTTCGTATACAGAAGAATCATATGTTCCATATACAGTAGAAAGATATTTAAACAATTCTGGAGTAATGACAATTACAAGATTGTTGTATGAAGATGGATATAAATTAACAAAAGGAGCATTAGCAGTAGTCGCAGAATCAGGAAGTACTGCATACGTAACACATATTTTACATCCAACTATTCCAGTATCAACAGATGGTTCTGGAAATGTATTTGAATCCTCTTCATTAAATACAGACAACGGAGGAAGATTCGAAATAAAAATATCAGGTTCATTTGATACAGATACATCCATACCTGGATATTCTGCTTTTTTATCAACAGGGTTTATTTCATCATCAATTGATTCTTCCCAAAATGATTATTTAACTAAAGTTTTTGGCACCAATCCAAAAAGTGTAGATTATCCAGTATATGTACAATATGAAAATTCAGCTGCAACTAGTTTATTTGTATCATCATCATCTAAAGTATCAATGTCATTAGCAATAATTGATAACTATGAATTTTTACAAGACTATCAAGCCGCATCAACACCATGGGTTACTTCACAAAAAATAGGAACAACCACTGTTAATTTATTTAAATTTCATACATTATCTCATGGAGATGTTGAAAATTATGATGTAAAGGTTGGAATTCGAGATATAAGAATTGATTCTGAAGTAGTAGATCCGAATGGGTATGGAACATTTACAGTAGAAGTAAGAAGAATTAATAATGTACATCTTCCTAATTCACCATTCGATTCAGCTGACACTGACAGAACACCGGATATAGTAGAATCATATACAGGGTGTAATTTAGATCCAGATTCTGTAAATTATGTTGTAAGAAGAATAGGAGATCAATATAGAACAATTAATAGCGTAGGAAAAATATTTGATAATGGAGATTATCCAAATGTATCAAAATATATTAGAATAGAACCCACTGAAGGCGTAAAAGCTAAAACAATTAATAAAACATTAGTACCATTTGGTTTTAGAGCTCCAAATTCACCAATTCCAGATGTATCTGGTTCAGCAGGAAATTTAAATCTACAGCCAATATCATATAATACTTCACAAGTTGTTGGTAGTTATAATAGTAAAAATTATTTCGGATTTGATTATACAAATATTCAAAATTTACAATATTTATCACCACTACCAACATCAGGATCAAATACCGGAAGCAATGCAGATTTCTATATAGGAGATATGTTACAAGATGCAGAAGTAGGATTTCCTAGTATAGTTAGCCCATACTCAGGATCATTGCAAGATGCATTAACAGGTGCTAGTGGTTCTTTTACTAGCAATATTGCAACATCAACCAGGAAATTTATGGTTCCAGCACAAGGAGGGTTTGATGGTGAAAAACCAAATTTACCTAAATTTCGTGGGACTAATATTAAATCTACTAATACATTTGGATTTGATTGTAGTAGTGCAACATCAACAGGTACTAAGGCATATCAAAAAGCATTTGCAGCATTAAGCAACACTGATTATTATGATATGAATATGTTAATTACACCGGGCATTATACATAGATTACATAGTGCCGTAACAGCTGATGCTAGACAATTAGCAGAAGATAGACAAGATACTTTTTATGTAATGGACGCAAATGCATTAACAGATAGTATTTCATCTACAATAACTGAAGTTAATAGTTTAGATTCAAATTATACATCGACATATTTTCCATGGGTTAGGATTATAGATCAATCAAAAAATCTTCCAATATGGGTTCCACCATCTGTAGTAGTTCCTGGAGCTTTATCATTTAATGATGCAATTGCTGCACCGTGGTATGCACCAGCAGGATTAAATAGGGGCGGATTATCAGGAGTAACCGGAACATATGAAAACCTAACTCAATCAGACAGAGATAATTTATATGAAGCTAGAATTAATCCAATAGCAAATTTCCCAAATGAGGGAATTGTTATCTGGGGACAAAAAACACTTCAAGCAAAACCATCTGCGTTAGATAGAGTAAATGTTAGACGACTATTAATTACAGTTAAGAAGTTTATCGCTTCTGCAACAAGATATTTAGTATTCGAACAAAATACGACTGCAACAAGAAATAAATTTTTAAATATAGCAAACCCATATCTAGAAAGTGTTAGATCACAACAAGGATTAAGTGCTTTTAGAGTAGTAATGGACGCATCAAATAACACGCCAGATTTAATAGATCAAAATATATTATATGGACAAATATTTTTACAGCCAACTAGAACTGCAGAGTTTATTATATTAGATTTCAATATACAAGCAACGGGAGCAACATTCCCTGAATAAAAATCTAATTAGATAATATTTATATTAAAAGAAGAAAGATTAAAAATGCCACATTCATTAGAAAATTACGCAGACCCACAATCAGATATAGGACAAAATGATTTATTTCATTCTGCGTTTTCGTGGGAACCAAAATATCAAAATAGATTTATCATGTACAGTGATGATTTACCAGCATATCTTATTAAAGCCTCTGCTAGGCCATCCATGACAAATGGAGAGGTTGTATTGGACCACATTAATATCGATAGGAAAGTAAAAGGTAAGTCTAGATGGAATGATATATCAATTACATTATACGATGCAATTACAGATAGCGGAGCAGCATCAGTAATGGAATGGATAAGATATCACCACGAATCATTAACAGGAAGAGATGGGTATTCAGATTTATATAAAAGGAATATTAGATTACACGCATTATCAGCATTAGGAGAAAAAATAGAAGAGTGGGAATTGGTTAACGCATGGATTGGAGATTCAAATTTTGGATCACATGATTGGGCCACCGAAGGAGCTGTAGAAATAGAACTTACATTAAAATACGATTACGCAGTATTACAATATTAAATTCATCCCTCATTTGAATGAAAAGAGACTCCTTTAAGGGGTCTTTTTTTTTTGTGTTCTTATATTTATAATAAAGTTATAAAGGATAATAAAAATGGCAAAGCACACAGATCGTTATGATAAAAATATAATTGAATTAGCAAAAAAAGAGTATCAATCAACCCAGCGAGGTAAATTGCCTGTAGAGCTTGTTCGGCTAGCTTCTGGCGGAGATATATATCCCGAATCAAATCCATTAAGAAAAGGAATAATAGAAATGCGGTATATGACTGCATATGATGAAGATATATTAACTAATGCTTCATTTATGCGTGAAGGCGTAGTATTAGATAAATTATTGGAAGCATTAATTGTTAGTGATATTGATTATAACACAGTTGCAAGAGTAGACAAAGATAGTTTACTTATTACCGCAAGGATTGTTAGTTACGGAAAAGATTATCCAGTAACAGTAGCAGATCCAAAAACAGGAACAGCATTAGACAGGGTAGTAGATTTATCTAAATTAAAACCAATTCCATTCAAGTTATCTGCAGATAAGAATGGAGAATTCGAATATGAAGTAAATGATACTACTAAAATAAAATTCAAATTTGCTTCATCTGATATATTAGAAAGCATTGATGAAGCCGAGTTAATATCAGGTTTATTGACAAAAACAATCACACAAGTTAACGATAGCAGAAAGTCAGCTGATATAGAAAAATTTATTCGGTATGAATTTTTAGCTAAAGATGCTAAAAAGTTTAGAAAATATATAGCTGAAAAGTCTCCCAAGATTAACTACGAATACGAATTTGAAGGTGAGGCCGGAGGCACCTTCTTGGCAACATTTCAAATTGGATCAGACTTTTTTTGGTCTTAAGCCAACAGACAGAGTTTATTTACACGAACAAATATTTGATTTAATATGGCATGGAGAAGGTAGATGGGACTGGGATACTATTTATAATATGCCCGTACATTTACGAAAATTCTATATTAAAAAATTAAATAAAATATTTCATGACGAGAACGAAAGAATCAAAAAACAACAATCTAAAAAAAGTTCTGCACCTAAAATTGCAAAACCTCCTAGGTAAATATTTATAATAAAATATTCCTATGAACTACAATAAACTTCAAATAGAAAAACTTCGTGAATTGCCTAAACATGGAATGCCAAAGGTCCCTGATAAATTATCAGGCCTTGGTGATTATTATAAAGCGTTGAAAGACGGCTCAGAAGCAGCAGCGAAAGGTGCATATGGCCTAATAAGCAGACTTGATGACTTAGCAGAGTCTTCAATTAATACTTCAAGGGGCATAGGAGAATTATATTCTACACAATTAGATTTAACTGCTGAATTCCAAGAACAAGTTAAGTCAATAACATTTCTAGAACAAAAATATGCATTATTAAATAAAACATTTGGAGTTTCGTCTAAAGCAGCTGCTATTTATGGTGCTAAGTTAGATAAAATTGGTGTAGAATTAAAAATTGGTGGCGAACACGCAGCTATGTTTGCAGCTGGATTACGAAAGATATTACCAGGCCAAATAAAGAATATAACAAATAATGAAAAGTTAGCTAAATCACTAATAAGAACGCAAAGTACATTACAATTAAATTTAGGATTAACAGAAGACCAAGCTACGGCATATGAATTATATGCTGCAGTAAGAAGTGAAGACTCAGAAATACAATTAGCACAACAAGCAATGATTGCAGAAAAAATAGAAACTGCAACCGGGTTAACTGGCGTGTTAAGAGATGTAACAGGAGAAATTTCGGGACTTGCAAGTGACACAAGAATTCAATTCGGAAGAATACCTGGAAATTTAGAAGTAGCAATTTTAAAATCTAGAGCATTAGGCACATCTGTATCAGAGTTAGCTAATATTGGTAAAAATATGTTAAATATAGAACAATCGGTTACGGCAGAATTAGAATACCAACAATTATCCGGTAAGCGATTAATTAAAAATGGAAAGAGTTTAACTGCAGAATATAGAAAAGCATATTTAACAGGCGACGCAGAAAAAATGGCTGAAACGCAAGAAGATATTTTACGATCGCAAGGAAGTGTTATTGAAAAGAATGTTTTAGCAAGAGAAGCACTAGCAAAAACAATGGGAATCGAAACCAGCACATTGATGAAGCAATACGAACAAATGAAATTGATAGATAAATTAGGTACTGGTGTAGACGGCCAAGTTTTAGATATCAAATCAGAAAATTTAACAGAAGAAATAGAAAAATTTCGGATAGGTGCAAATGATGTTCAATTGGAGACTTTAGATAAACTAGAAAAATCAATGGATGTTAGAACCACCGAAGAAATATTATCTACCATGTTAGATACGATGTTAACTGAGGGAATAATAACGCAAATAAAGGCGGTAGGTACATCTGCAGAAGATATTGTAAGCGGGGCACGAAAACAAATTACAGGACCTATGTTTGATGACGTTGCTAAATCGATAGCATCGTTTAATAATGCATCTCCGGAGTTTGTACAAGCAATAGGACGATATACAACTGTTACAAATTTCATGAAAGATCAAAGTACCGCTATTTTAGACTTTACAAAAGGCGTTCCAGGTATTAGTATCGCTGCTGGCCTTGTCTCCAAAGCAAAAGACTTACTAACCACCTTTTTTGGAGTCGCAGTCCCAGACTCAGAAAATATCGGAACTTCCGATAGGCCAGCCTTTATCACAGGTACTGTTGCAGTAAAACCAGAAGATGCATTTGCAACAGGTGGCCCAGTAAAAGGAAGACTTCCATACTTGGTAGGAGAAAGAGGACCAGAATTAATAATACCAAAAAGTTCCGGTACAGTGATACCAAATTCACAATTAACTTCGGGCGGAGGAAATAATAGCGCCACAATAGACGCAAATAGTATTGCAATGTTGGCGAACGCATTAAGCAGCATAACACTAGTATTACCAGAACAAGGAATGAATCAAACTTAGGATAACATATGCATTTATTTAAAAATCATTATGAAATAAGACCAGCAAAAGATATAATTTCATATCTGTCGTCTACTCGTGAAGTCGGATTAACTCCCGGACAATTAAATGCAGCAGGCGTTCCAAAAGCATTTGAATCGGTTGTTAGTAATCATTCCAACGTACAATTAGGTAATGCTGTTAAACAAGCGGCGGCATCAGCTGGACTAGGATTAGCATCCGGATTAGGAATTCCACAAGTATCACAAGTAGGGTCATCATTATTAACATTAGGAGACCACCCAACACCAGACCAACAATATGCAGGAGTACCATTCCAAAATTTAAATAAATTACCTGGTCTTAGATATCAAGATTTTAGAGCACGAAAAGGATTAGATACAACTTCACTTATTGGAAAGCGATTAGACGGCACTGGTGCAGCTTCACGAAAATCAGAAACAGGCATTGCATACGCTGCAACTTCGGCAACAGTAGGAGCATATTCGTTATTTAATTTAGAAGCAACATATGGTTTTGGTGATCACGGAAATATTTGGGCATTAAGAAATGATTTTACTGCAAGAAGCCATGTTGCAACTAAATGGATAGATAATGAATATAAACCCACCAGAAACCCAATTGAAACAGCTACTGCATTTCGTGGAGATAAAGTACAAGTAATAGACTTTGGAGAGCGAGCACTAAAAGATGTATATAAATGGAAACCGGGTGGTATTTTAGGAGCATTTAATGACACATTTGACAAAACACAAGATTTAATTAAATTCTTTTTTACTGGACCATCACTAGTTGCTGGGTCAGATGGAACAATTACAGATGATATTATTGTATTTCGTGCAATTATAAATTCATTAACAGATACATTTAGTCCATCCTGGACTCCACAACAAATGATAGGAAGAGCAGACCCAAATTATTTATATTCAGGAGTGCAAAGAGATTTAAATATAGATTTTACGGTATATGCAACTTCTAGAGATGAAATGAAACCAATCTGGAGGAAATTAAATGCATTAGCAAGTTATACTGCTCCCGAATATGATAATAGTACTATTGGATTAAAGGCACCTTGGATGCGACTAACCATTGGAGATATATTATACCAACAGCCTGTAATAATACAGAGCATATATTATACATTAGCAGATGCAGAAACTACTTGGGAGATAAATATAGAAAAAGATCCTGATATGATGGAAGCGCCGAAGAAAATCGAAATATCACTTCAAGTAGCAGTTATTCCAGATTACCTTCCACAAAAGAAAGGAAGAATGTATACATTAGCAAAAGACTTTAATCGTAAAACCGGAGAACCAATACCAACCAAATTTGGAAATTGGTTAGCAGATACAAATAACAATACAGGAATAGCTTTAGAACCACCTTCTGATATTGACAAACAAGGTGGAAGAAATAGTACTTTCAAAGATATAGCAAAAAATATTACAAATCACCTAAAAATTAAAAAATGATTATGAGTAGATATCAAACAACAAGAGTATTAAAACCATTCAATAAAAAACGTAGATTTGCAACTACAATATATCCTGTGGTTCCTAGATCAGATAATGATATATATTTAGAAATTTCAGCACCAGATAGATTAGATAAATTAGCACTCAAGTTTTATAATGATTCACAGATGTGGTGGGTAATAGCAATAGCAAATGGAATAGGAAAGGGATCTTATATGGTTCCGGCAGGAATAACAATTCGAATTCCAGATATTTCTAATATTACAGATTATCTAGAAAATGAAAATTTAGAGAGGTAATATAATGCCCGGTGATATATTTTATTCACAAGTATCAATACAAGTTCAAAATGAATTAAAAGCGAGAGGACAAGCTGGATTAAAAGATCGAAGTACAAAAGCATTGGATTTCATGTTAGGCAAAGTTGCTAATGTAGAATTAATAGCATATCGGTCGAGCAATATTGTTACTGGAAATGAAGCTGGAACATTAGGAGGGTCTACTGTTAGAGGCGGATCATATTTACCATCTTCTGAGAATATATTAAAAGGTGTTGGATATGTAGAAGGAGATCCAAGACCATCCCGAAACTTCAATCGAAACGGCGGATTTTTAACAGATTTAAAAAGTAATAATAAACAAAGTTACAGAGTACCACCATACGTATCATCTGCTACCATTACAATTGGAGATGAAGCATTGGGAGTATTAAATAAAGCTACTATTAGTACAATAATTCCAGACCCAACAAGAGATTTAGATGATATGGAAAGAATTTGGTTTCGTCCTGGTCGTCATGTAAAAGTAAAAATAGAATATCCAAAGAGTGCAGTACTTTCAACAACAACAAACGAAGAAATTGAAGAAGATTTACAACAATTTGGAATAGTTAATCCTGGCTCTGATGATAAAAGGAAAGGCACAATAACCAGTCCACCATTAAATAAAGTTGAATTCATTGGAGTGATAACATCATTCGAATATAATTATCAAACAAATGGTACTATTGAAGGAACATTATCATTAACAGGTACTAGTAATACATATACTGATATATCAATGTTAATGGCTAATGAGGGAGGAATAACATATGATGAACTTGATACAAAAAAAAAGACAGACGGAATAGACGATGTTAAACAAGATTTCGTAGAAATTGAACAAAACTCAACACCACCCATTCCAGGCGAAAATGAATTTTTAGGAATAAATCCAGGAGAATCGGTATTTTTCGGATCTAATGCTATTGACGCGTCGACTACAACAATGGGGGGACTAGGATTCGGACCATCGGAATTAGAAAAAGAATTTTCTGATTATAATCCAACAGAAGATACCAAAACTACCATATTAACTATCAATACATTTTATCAAACATTTGAAAAAGATTATAATTCATTTGCTAATAATAAAACAACCAATCATGATACTGCAGACGGATCTTTTGAAGATGAAATAGAAGATCATACCTTACAATATGCAGGAGCAAAAAATTTTCCGAATTGGTTTTATAAAGACTCGGTATACGGATCAGCAGAATTTAAACGATATACAACATTAGCATATTTAATAAATTTCATTAATTTTTATATTATGAAAAAAGCAAAAAGTGATAATAATAATCCTTATATTATCTGTACAGATAAAGATAACTTTTGTCAGAGTAATTATTATGAAAACATTGTATCTGCTAATCCATTACGTATTTTGTTACAAGGCAAAGGGGGTGCTGGCAAAACAAATCAATATGGTATAGTTAACGGAAAAGATTTTTATATTGGCGATAGCAGAGATATAGGCGGAGCTAAAAATTGGCCAGGATACCAAAGTAAAGATGCCAATGGCAGAGGAAGGGCATACCCATCTAGGATTTGGATTTCATTAGAAGTAATAAAAGAACTTTCAGAAGCATTAACACCAAATGAGAAACAGTCTAGCTTTAGAATAAAAGATTTTTTAGCTAAAATTAGTGAAGAAATAAACAAACAAACTGCAGGAGCAATTAATTTAAAATTAATAACACATCCAGCATATCCAGATCTTTTATTATTTTATGATGCAAATTTTATTGGATTAGATACACACGATGTTACTCCATTTGAGATACCAATGTGGGCAAATAACGCAAACGGAACAATAGTACGAGATTTTAAATTAAATTGTAAAATACCTGATAGTGTTAAAAGTTTGGCATATGTATTAAACCAAGGACCTGATGAAATTGCAGATGAAGATATTGCTCCATATTTAAATTTTATGTATGCAGAAAATGATGAGACAAGAGACAAATTAAAAGAAAGGTATGAAGGACAATATAATAAATACAAAGCTTTATTGGATGTTGCTAAACAAGAATACGGATTAAATCCAAGCAGTGAGGAAAAAATTAAAGCATTGCGAATAGCATTAAGAAAGCATCTACAGTACCCAACAAAAAAAATCGATACATCAAATTCTATCAATGCTCCAATGTTTACATATTCAGCTGAATTTACGGTTGATGGTATACATGGTTTTAGATATGGAGATGTATTGCAATTTCCTGGAATACCTAAACGATATAAAGATCATACAATTTTTAATATATTACAAATAGTTCACACAATTAATAGTTCAGGAACATGGACAACAAAAGTTACATGTATAATGAGACCAAAAATACCAGATTCTCCTAAAGGAAATATTACAATATGAGACAAAATGTATATTATACCATCGATGAAATTACCAATGATTTATATACAACTGGATCTGAATGGATGTTACAAAATTATACTGAATATACAGGGCTGTATCATAAATATATAACAGGCGAAGTGTATACAAAAGCTAAATGGAATCCAAAAACATCAAAAAAATTAATTAAATATGAAAAGCCAAATAATAATACATTTGTATATAATATATTAAAACCAAATATAAAAACAGAGTATAATTCAATACAAACACATTATCCAGAAATTGGTTTAAAAGAAAGAAAATCTGGAACAATAACACGATATTTTATTAAACGTGTAAATAGTAATAATATTATAGAAATTGATGAAAAACAATTTAAAGATTTTAATTCTAAAAAAATAGATCCAAATGTAAATATAGTCACTAAGTTACAATGGGCAATTTCTGGAAATATTGATGACGAATACAAAGGAAATATATTTATGCCTGGCGTTAAAGCTAAAAATAAAAAAGCAATAGCAAAATCAAAAATTCCAAACATATCTGCCAAATTAACCAATCTATTAGAATTTTACACAGATACAGAATTTATAGTTCCCGCTGACATTAATTCAAAATAATTCTTGGATTTCTGAAAATTATTA
>Ga0080013_1006120_pt1 | contig 10849 bp, 9 predicted proteins | sample ETNvirenome_6_85_FD_69236 | JGI IMG/M metagenome (GOLD analysis project Ga0080013, IMG submission 69236) | Marine viral communities from the Pacific Ocean - ETNP_6_85 (SPADES assembly) (version 2) | ecosystem: Environmental > Aquatic > Marine > Oceanic | place: Pacific Ocean | collected 2013-06-19
CAAGGCCCAAATGAATAGGTCGTCAGCCCTACCAGCAGCTGCAACACTTGAACCATATCCTGTAAAACCTCTTTCTACCGTAACTTGTGTTGAAGAATCCACCGACAAAACTTTAATATGTTCTCCAGCACTTGGTTGGTTAATTGAAAGTACCATTCCTGGAAATATACCTGTAGTAGAATCAAAAGTTAGTTGTGTGGTTCCTGTTAATATAGCACCATCTAATCGTGTAACTACACAAGCAAGCCACTCAGAACTATCTACACCTGGTGTGCCACCATCTATATCATAACCATCCCATTTAAAATTAGCCATGTTGTTTGAACCTTCATATATTTGAATAGCTTCCATTACTATTTCATTAGATACCTCTACTCCATCACCCTTCTCACCTTTTCCTGTAGCCGCATATTGTACTGCTACATCTGTATAAACATTGTTTTTAGGTCTTTTGATTTCAGAATTATATATAGCCTTAGTTCTACCGGTTTCTACAAATCTACCATCTGATAATAAATCTGGAGAAGGTAATTGTAAACTAAGACCAAACACTTTTGGACCCGCAGTCTCTGTGGTAGGTCTAGTTCCTTTTTTAAAATAATTAAAAAACGCATTCGGTTTGTGAGCAGCCGTTGTCAATGTAAAGTTAGGGTCTACATAAAAATCATACCCAAAATCCTCAGAGTTATTGCTCGCAGAGGCATGAGGCTCTTCATTAGCGGCCTTTGATATATGTTTCAAAGCAGCTTTTTTACCCTTTCCTGATAATTCATAAATTTGGTTTTCTCTATATTTTAATGTAGAATCGGTAAATCTAGCATCGGTAGAAGCCGCATCACCTGGATGAGTAATGTTTTCTGTCATATGATTAATCAGTGATTTTATAAAACCACTTCTTGAAGAAATGTTTTGTTTCCAAAGTTTTCTCTCAACATCTTTTATACTGGTATTTAATATAGTTGTATATATTGGTGCTGTAGGTTCATATATAACTTTTGCCGTACTCGAACCATCATGTGCGGCAGCACTAGTACTTTGTGCTTCTCTTGTTACTGTAATGGAAGTAGCACTATTAATTTTAGTGATTTGCATAATTTCACTATCAATTTTAATAAAACCTAGTAAATACATTTCGGAAGTATCAGTTACTGTAAATGTAGTGTCAACATCATTTAAATTGATGGCTAATGTGGCTTCTAGAGCCTCATCTACCGGTCCAAGTGTGTAACCATAAGACCCTCTAGTTGTATTGTCTCGCAACTCAAACATGTAGTCTTCGGCTTTTATGTCTAGAACCATACCATAGGTCTCATCATACTTTTCCTGTACATCCATAGAAGCCCCATAAAAAATTAGATGTCCTGAATCCTTATCTCTAATCTTTATTGGTGTGAAATCGCTTATAACCCCTGAATATGGACCCTTAGCACTAGACCCAGAGTTCGCAAAAGGGTCAGATGAAGGGTTGCTAATACGTAATTGAATTGCAGTGGGGCTACCTAAAACCTCTGCATAATTAAAATTAATTAAGTCGGAATTACTACTGGTTGAAAAATCTACCCAAGCACTACCATTCCAATAAGAAACCATTTGCTTAGAAGCCATCTAACTTATCCCCTCTCTCCATTGAGAAACAAATTGTATACTAAAAGTCCACCTGTCTTCCATAGCAGGAGCAAGTGCAAATTGAAATTGTTGTATAGCTACTTTATATATACCACCACCAGTTGATGCTGTTGTCCCACTACCGGCGTAATCTGGAGTAGTAGCATCCCCTATTTCTATTTGGAGTAAACGAGCGTTAGAAGTATTCCAAGTAATAAGCTTTTGTTCTAAGTAGTTTTTATATGGAATATAATATGTTTGCCCTTGAATAGTCCTTGTTTCCATATTAAAAAAAGCATTAGCTGTTGTGTTTGTTGTGTCCATACCAATATTATCCACCACACCTGACAAGGTTATTGTAGGTCTATTTGAACCTAAATCCATTATTATTGGTGATGCAGAAGGTATGGGTATTTGCATGGGTTGCTTACCCACAGAAAGAGAAAATTGGTCAGTCTTTAAGGCTAACCTTATATTTGCGTTTGCATTGTCGTTGTCTCTTATTAATACAGCTAATTCACTCATTATTGCATACCATCTTGTAACATCAAATCATTATTTCTAGCTGCCGCAAGGTTTATTGATGCCGCTTGTATATTTGAAGCTCTTATAGCTTGTTGAGTTGTCTCGGCTTCTTGTTTAATAATCAAATTTATTTCTTGTGGCTTTTTTGATTCCTCAGAAAGAGCCATTTTACGTTGCGAAATCACCCTATTAAAATCCTCTTTTGTCCCACCAAAACCCATAGTTTGTCTTACTCTCTCACCTATACCAAACCTATCAATATTCCCCATAAAACCGATTATGCTTAGAATATAACCCGATATTTTATTAAGTACCCCCTGTACAAAGCTGGCAATGGGGGCAATAATAGTAGAAAAGAACGAATAAATAGCCTCTACTTTTGAGGTTACAAAGCCAAAAGCAACTTTTATTGCATCTGGAACTGTACTTGTAAAAAAGATTTTTATTCCATTCCAGGCGTTTGTTATTGCATTTCTTATCCACCCACCAATTTTACCGGAAAAATCTGCTACCCAATCAGCCACTTCTTTGACTTTATCAGGAATGTCTAATACCAGTAGCCATTTTTCTTTAACCCAATCCTTCACTTCGTTAATTACACCTTTAATAGGCGTTGATATATGGTCGTCAAACCACCCTGTTACTTTATCTATTATATTTGTAGTAAACCAAGTGGAAGCCGTGCCCCACGCATCTGTAATATGTGTGCCTATACCGGACACAAAAGTACCTACACTAGTTAGGATACCCATAACATCCTCTGGCAGGGCTTTAAAATCTGCCACCAAACCATCCCACGTATCTTTAAACCAAGAAGACATAGATGCCCACACAGACCAAAAAGTATTTACTATTTTAGCAAATCGCTCTTTAATTTCTACCCACTTATCACCCCAATCTTTCTTTAGTTTTTCCCAGAGTGGGTCAACAATAGACTGCTTAATAGTATCCCACCAACCATCTACAATTCCCCAAATTTTATTCAATATTATTTCAAGAACCTTAAATACCCAATCCCCTATCATTCCGATTATATCTGCTATAAATTGCGTTACTTTCATCAAAGCAAATGCAAGTATCATTAGTGGAGGCAATAATTTTGCTATTAGCCTCATACTCAGCATAATAAAAGGCATAAAAGGAATAAGTATAATATCAATAAAAGCACCAATAATTTGGAAAATCATACCAACTACACCAGTAAATAATTGTGATTGACGTAATAAAGTAGCTACTCCCCCAGCTATACCAGCTGCTTTACCCATAGACTTTGCTCCAGCTATAGTGCTTTTTGCTACTTTACCTAGCGTAGAATTTGAAATCGCACCACCCGCCTTTTTTGCCACTCCTACTCCAGCACCAGCAATATCAGCTATTTTACCCTTTACAGCATCAAATGCGTTATTTATTTTGTCCGATATAAGGGTGGCTTTTTGTGTTGATGGGTCTGTCGAGGCCTTCGCCACCATAGAGTCTAAACCAGCTTTTGTTTTCCCCAATATTTGGTCTACAGCTGTACCATCTTTTTTCATAGAGGTAGTCTCAAGTGCTACAGCAGCTTGCCCTGGAGCCGATTCAACACCTTCTTTCATTCTATCCGATACCATAGACTCTAAGCCTTCCATCGTAACGTCCATAACCTTACCTAGACCAGACTCCATGATTTTATATATACTCATTATAACATCCCCTTATTCATAGAAGACATTTTACTAACAGCTGCCTGTCGAGCTTGTTCTTCATTCTCTTTTTGGTTATAAGCCATTTGTACCCCCATAACTACATTTACCTCCATATCCGTAAGCTTCATTATGGCTTCCCAACTAATTCCCATTTTGAGAAATTGAAGAACTACGCTCCAATAATTGAACAAGAGAGCTTCTTCCGTAGAAACATTCCCTGCTTGTCGCCAGAAAGCCATTACCCTTTTTTTATTTCGTCAGCCTCTTGGTTATTAGAAGTATCTGTAGCGGATGGAACAAGTGCTTCTAACGCTGCACCCAACCTTGAATCAATAGATACTAGAAAAGCCTCTGAAGTTCTACCCCAGGGAGCTTCAACTACCATCTCTTTCAAGCATTCTTTAATATATAAGTCACCATTAAATGTTTGCTTATTTCCATCCCTACTTAGTTCTAAGCATTTAGAAACAATTTGGTTTCTTCTTGCCCAGGATAAAGGTTTAATTGAAACTTCAAACTCATCCCCCGTGTCTTCTATAACCACCTTTCGTTTCTGTGTTGTAGGCGTAATTTGATATTTTCCAACATCAAACTGCTTTACTTTACTTTTCTCTGGCATATAAGCCTCCTTATTCTATTGTTTATGGATATACTGGTACATTATCCGTTACTGTTATTTTCAAACTCCTAAATATCATATCAACATCAACCTGAAAAGGGTTGTCTGTGGTTATTGAATGAGGAGCAGTGTTTATAAACATTCCTTGACTGTTTAAACCACTAGCTGTAGCTGTTGGTGTACCAGCTGTTGTTGAACCTGGTATGTCGATTATTATTGCATCATCTGTTCCACGCTCAAATTTAATGGTAGCGGTAAGTCCCTTCATATTTCCAGAATTTTCTCCATAGTTACCTTCTAACAAAAGTTGCCTGAATAATTCCAAAGCACCTGTTTGAGTTGCATTAGCAGCGGTTGCAGCTGATGCAATATCAGCATCTGGTAATACTACGCTAGCTGATAGTCCATACTCTCTAGCACCCTCTCTTATTTCATAAGGACCTCGTGCCCTTGCTCCTTGCTTACCAATATAATATCTTGGTTCTTCACCATTAGCAATTGATAAAGAGAAACTTCTTATTCTTGCAAATTCTTGTCCAAAAAACTTTATAGTTCCTTCAGAAAAGTAATATGGTTGAGTGCTTGGATATCCTTCTCCAGCATTTACATTTGTTATTGTTGCCATAGAACTAGGCATTCCTATATCATTAGTATCAATAGGTTGCATCAAAGCGTATCTTGGCATATTAGCTGCAACACTTGCACCATAATATGGGTCTCCTGAAGCAGGGGCTGAACTACCACCAGAAGCCATAGTTATTTGGTTAGCTTGGTTATGCATCATATTTAGGAAGTTTACACTATCCCAAGACATGGTAACTAAACCACCTTCTTCTGCGGTTATGGTTGATGAACCAATCATGCCACCTACATATCTTCTATCAAAATCTTTAGTAGCAGTTTCTGTGCTTTCTTTCACATGTACGTGCCATGATACTGTACTAAGGTCTACTGCTTCTTCTATAACATGAGTATAAACTATACTACTACTATGAGTAATTTCATTTATAACAGCGTTGTTTGCATGGTCAAAATGTAAAGGGTAATTTAGTTTAACAGTATTTGTATTAGGCTCACTAGCTTCAAGGTTGTAATCTGCTACTGACCTAACTACTCTCCTAATTTCTGAGAGAGTTCCATCTGCTTCTACAATTTGAATATAATCTCCAACCGCTATGTCATCTTCATCACCATCAAAAGCAATAAATATATCTCCTTTGCTTGCAGCACTAGCTAATAAAATAGAATCAGATACGACAGCACTAGGACTAGATGTAACAGTTCCTATTGGGAATCTTAGTGGCCACCCATTAAGTAGCATAATCCCAGAAACAGAACCTGTTAAGCTTTGTTGTCCTCCATAAGCCACAGACCAATTTCTTTTTGATGCTGTATTTAGGAACCTTCTTCCTTCTATACTCATCTCTGGGTCTGGCGTATCTATTGTTTCATAAATACCAGGAATCCATGTAATAAGTTTAGACTGGTCTTCGTCAGCGGTTGATTCATTACCAATAGCAGTAACTTCTTTTACCTCAACATTATCTACATGATTAAATGCTATAGGTCTATCTAAAATCACGGTAATTTCATTACCTGGTGAAGTCCCAACTTGTTGGGTTCCCTCTAATGCTTCAACACGCCTAACTTCATGTGGTGACTTTGTGTTAGCATAAGTACCTTCAACAGTACCTATTCTTATAAAATCCCCTACCAATATAGCGGCTGTTGCAATTGTGTCAATTAAAATACTACGAGCACCTGTGGAATGAGCTCCTTTTAACAAAGCAGTACCTCCACTAGCGGTACCCTGCATTAATTCAGGGTCTGCTCCTTGTCCCGCTTCAGCGGCGAATGTTAATTGTGCTTGGTCACTTCGATATACTCCCATAATTTTTTACTCCATATATATATAATAGTATAAATTTATTATACTAAGATTTCTTAAGTTTCTAGTAATACCCCATTATTTTCTAATTGTATTTGAACAGTCCCTGTCCAAATTTTGGCTTGTTCTCCCACTTCTTCGTTAAAAGACATAAATTGTTGTCTTTGAAAATTTGTAAGAGAGTGTTTCCTACTATGACAAATTCTTCTTACTTCTTGCATTAGATTAAACAATCTTTGTCTACTCGTTAAGGTATAAACCTCTAATTCTATTCTATAAACCCTATTACCATACTTCCAATTACCTATAGGGGTCTCTTCTACAGCAGGGCTACCTGTTCTACCTATAACCTGGTCACCTACGTTTAAGTCAAACCTAAAGGGTTGACTTGCTGCGTTTACAGTGGTCAAGGATGGTTTTGTTACATTAGATGCATTCCATTGACCATCCAAATCTGTCATTATGTCGTCTATAGCTATTGGTTCATCAGCCATTAAAACACCTCAAAAGCTTTCATTCCGTCTAAGTTATCTTCTATTTCTAATTGCCACGACTGAATTCTAGCTCCAATATCCATCCTATCCATACCACTTACTACTGAACCACCATAATCTGCTGTTCTTGCAACATCAATAGCAGCTAATTTTTTAGCAATGTCTTGTATAACCCCACCTTGCCTTACATCGGTTTGAATATCTCTACCATGTAAGTAGGTTACCTTCACAGGCATTGTAAATTCTCCTCCACCCCATCTCCATACAGGAGCATTATAAGAAGTAAATCTAGCTGGTAGTAAGAAATATCTAGAAAACTGAATCATGTTTGTATCAGGGACTAAGAAGTAATCTTTTGTTCTACCCTGTCTTTTAGAATCCCAGTTAGCACCATTCCATATTTGTAAATCTAATATCTTATAAGCGTCCGCTTTGTCTAAATGGAATCCATTTAAATTAAACTGTTGATATTCATTGGCCACATAGTTAGGTCTCCAGGATTTTCTTGATTGCATATCTATATAAGACTGAGCTTCCATTATATATTGTTCAACTGTTGCTTTTGCAGGAACTGTTGAAGTTGTAAAGTCAGTACCACTAAGAACATTTTTAAGTTGCAATAACTCATAAACATCTTTAGTCGTACAGTAAGCAGCGTAGGGTCTCATTTGTATACGCTTTATTGTTGGGGCGGTTGTAACGCTAGCAGCATTCACTCTAATCCAATATAAAGTACTACTATTTATAGTTCTTGTTGCCCAATCACTTAGTAAATTAGCAGGAAAGATTTCTGCCCCATCTTTATCAAAAGCATACTGACCACCTTCGTTGTCATCAGGGTCTAGTTCATATCTAGCAGAGGCTGGTACAAAGGTTGTCCAAGCACTACCATTATAATATTGCCATGTTAAGGCACCTAGACTTCCAGCTGTGTCCACATCAAAAATAGCCATATCAAATTTAGATGCATGACCTAAAAGTAACCAATCAACAGTACTATCAAAAAGGGTAAATGAAGTTCCCGCTGGAGATTGAGCCTCCAGGGTATTATCGGTGAATACACTAGTATCTGTATTCTCATTAAATATTTTATCAAATACTGCTCCGGCAGTTGTTGCCATTTATATCTCCTAGGAGTTTTTTTCATCTCCTGTTTTATTTTTGATTGCTTCTTTAGCTTGTGCTACAACTTCTGGTGGAAGATTTTCTCCACCTTCTACTTGTATCTCACTAGAGTCTTCTGTTTTTCCTCTAAGGTACATTAGCACACCCTGTAAGTTTTGTACTTGACCTACTAGTTGTTCTCTATGAGCATTTACTTTGTTTAGTTCATCGACTAAAACTTCCATTTTTTGAGTAACAGCTTGTAATTCGCTTTGTACATCTATTTCTGCCATTTTTCTTTGCTCCTATATTCTTTATCCCTTTTTAATAAAGGGTCTTTATTATTATACTATTTTTTTTGTACTAATCACCATCTCCCCATCTTGAAGCTTGATAAATTGTAGCGTTCGTAGAATGAGTAGCAGCTGTACTTGGTCTATAAATTGGGGTATCGGTTGTGTGTTCAGCGGCTGAAGTTGAATTTACACCTCGTGTAACTGTTAAATTTTTAGCCGACATATTCACCCACGTAACTGTCATTTGTTCATCATCTATTTGAATTGTATCACCCACCTTCAATAATCTGACTCGTGTACAGTCTATTTCTGTTTCACTTGCATCTACCGCTTCATTAGTCGCACCATGTTGCCCCTTACCTCTAACTACGTTAATTGATGTACTACTATTTATAGCACTAATTGTCATTTCTTCAGCATCAATTTTTATAAGTCTTCCTGCTGCTAATATATGAGAATCTCCTGATTTTCGTGTCGCAGAAATTGTAATCTCGGTTTCAGATGTATCTAAGTCTTCAGTTATCCATGATTCAGGCTCTCCAAATGAACCACCATCCATAGCTTTTACTATCTCTGGGTCATCCCAATCAGAATTTTCGCTCCAACTAGAACCATCATATTTAAATTTATTTTTAAGATATCCAGAAGGAAGGGTTACATTTTCATGTATGGTTGCTGTGGAACTGTTTTTCCCGTCCCAAATATCTTCTACTCCTACCCCTGCAGCCGTCTTGACTCTAATTCTCTTAGATTCTAACGTAATAACAATATCATTATCATAAGCCCTAAACACTACATTGTCAGAATTATTTTTTATTATTTTACTCATCTATATCTCCTAAGCATATGTTCCACCTGTTATATATATTGTTGATGCTGTAAGAGCTAATCCTATCTTAAATTCTGTAGCCTCATTATCCATACTTTGGCTCATTATAGTTAGACCTCCAGCTGAGCTAATTTCATATTGTCTTCCCGGTGTTAAACTACTTTGACCTGTTCCTATACCACCAACATATGTTATGGTTCCAACAGCAGAAGCACTAATAGAAGAATTTGCAATTCCAGCAAAATTAGTATAATGTTTAGCACTTCCCGTTCCATAGGGTATTAATGGATTTAAAGTTCTAAGGGTATCGGCACCATTTGTACGTGCAACACACATAAATTGATTATTTGCAGTATCATAAAATGCATTTAGACCTAGTGTAGCAGTGGAAGTTACCATAGTTATACTAGTAGCCATAGTTTCAGCCCCACTATTTCCATCAAATTCTACATCAGCATTACTTGCATTTACTACAAAGGTATCTATATCCGATGTAGTAGAACCTTGTCTATTTGCAATTATCATTCCTCTATTACCATTATCGGCATCCCCCATGGTAGCATCTAGGAATCCTGTACCTGCTACTTGGTTAGTCCTAACCACAAATGAGCTACCCCAAGTCATAGTTCTATCTGCATTTCCCGTACCAACAGTACCATGTATTTTATCGCCATCACTACCTGTATCCGCAGCACTTACAACAAAAAACATAACTAAACGATTTGTAGATGGGTCAAAAACAATAACTCTAGGGTTGTTTGAACTACCAGAAATGTTTGTATATATATCTGTTTTAGAACCCCATGTAATAGTAGCCCCAGAAACCGTCCCCACAAAGCCCTCTAGTTCATCGGTACTACCTCCAGCAATCCCCGTAAACATTATTGTATCCGTATTTTCATCCCAGCCAGAAGCTGGGTCGGTCCACGCAGCACCAGCATCTACTTGTGTTCTAGTGACAGTTATAGAATCGTCTGAATTATCAACTGTAAAGATAAATCCTTCTAGAGTCGAACTGGAATAACTACCCCCAGAGTCATATACCCACATTCTGTTTCCGTAGAACACTTTAGCTATGCCTCCACAAGCAACTAATTCCTGCCCACCAGATGAATTAGTTCCCGTTGATGAATCTTGGAACATAATAGCGGTTCCAAAATCTACTGAATTATCAGCAGGGTCAATATCGGCTACAATAGCTTTCATTCTAGAATTATACTGATTTGATTCTTGATGTTGCCAAACAATTACAAATCTATCTTCTGAAGTTTCATAAACAACATTCGTACTCTTAACGGTATCGGTCGAATCAAAAGCAGCAGGTGTTCCAATTGTTAATGCTCCATCGTTTTGTGCTACGGCAACAGCAAATCCATCATTATTAGCCTGATATACAATTAGTGCTCTATTATTATCTGGGTCCCAAGCTACTCTTATAAAATCCGGACTATGGCTTGGACCAGAAAGGTTTTGTTCTGTGGTAGTTGTCATCCCATTAATAGTCCCTAGAGATTCTACTTTACCATCTGAATCCATACCTACTGTATCACCAGCAGATATTGCGGTTAGGGCGGTAGCATCAAATGTACCTGCACCAGCTGGTGCATCTTCCCAAGCAACAGCTGCCCCAGCCCCTCCAGAGGTTAGTAACTGACCATCAGTTCCGTAATTAGTTCCACCAACCCCAATCTCTCCTTGCGAAGTAAATCTAAATTTCTCGGTTGCTGCTTCGGAATGTCCTGTCTTGAATATTAAATCTGTCGAGTTAACAGAGGCACTAAATGTTCCTTGAGCCACCGCTTCGATA
>Ga0080013_1006122_pt1 | contig 10845 bp, 13 predicted proteins | sample ETNvirenome_6_85_FD_69236 | JGI IMG/M metagenome (GOLD analysis project Ga0080013, IMG submission 69236) | Marine viral communities from the Pacific Ocean - ETNP_6_85 (SPADES assembly) (version 2) | ecosystem: Environmental > Aquatic > Marine > Oceanic | place: Pacific Ocean | collected 2013-06-19
GAGTAAATTCAACAATAAGTACAGACAAGCTGATACCCCAGTCTGGCACTGCTTTGCAGATAGGGGAATCGTCAGACGTTATCACCATTCCCTCTGGTGCTACTATTACCAATAGCGGAACTGCGACTGGGTTTAGCAGTGGCTTCACATATGGAACGGAGCAAGCGACAACGTCAGGATCATCTGTTACTTTTTCCAGCATTCCAACTGGCGTTTCACTAATACATTTAGTTTTTAATGGCGTTAGCACAGACAACACAGCGGGTCTTTCAGTTCAGTTGGGCGATTCGGGTGGAATAGAAACCAGTGGTTATATATCAACATCTTCGAGGCTAAAAGACAGTAGCCCTAATCACGGTAGTTCAACGGCTGAATTTAAATTAGACTTGAGTTTAGCATCTCACCTTTGTTCTGGTGTTATGACTTTAATGAGAGTCAACGCTTCCCATGCTTGGATTAGTGCATTTGTTGGTAAGGTTTCCACAATTTCTGCCCAGTTACAGGGCGGTAGTAAAACTTTATCAGGCGAGTTAACGCAAATTTCAATTACATCAACTGGCAATCTCGATGCTGGCTCTGCTCAAATCTTATACATATAGGAAAAATTATGCCATATCTATCAGTTGTTAAAACAGAGAATAACAGAATATCAAAATATCAAGACTATCCATCTAAGTCAGATGCAGATGCTCATGTTGCTAAGTATGGTGGATTTGTTGCTGATGCTCCCAAGTCTGGAAGCATGAAATACTGGGTTGTTGATGAAGGATCTAAAACTATAACTCACGATTCATCAAAACAAACTGCTGATGAAATAAAAGAATTAGCCTTACAGAAGATTAGAGAATTAGAAGCTACAGTTACTCCAAGACGAATAAGAGAAATGACAACGGCTGATGGAGCTAAGTGGGTGGATGACGTTGAAAAATTAATTGCAGTAGAGAGAGGTAAATTATAATGGCAATAACAATAGACGGAGGCACAAATATAATATCAGGGTTAGCCGTAGGAGGCTTGCCCGATGGGGTAGTAGACGAAGATATGCTGGCGAGCAATGCAGTAAGTTCTGGCAAGTTAGCGAGTGGTGCTGGGGGGAAGGTAGTTCAAGTGGTGAATGTAACAGATACTACGTCTAAGACCAACTCTACAGCTATTCCGCACGATGATACTATTCCACAAAATACAGAGGGTGGTGAGCTAATGACTCTTGCCATCACACCAACAAGTGCAACTAATAAGTTGCTTATATTTTGTTCGGCAAATATAGCTTGTAGTACAGGGCCGAGAATAGGAGCGATAGCTTTGTTCCAAGATACAACCGCTGGTGCTTTAGCTTCCATTGTGCAAATGATTGCCTCAGTCGATCAGGCAGAACAAGCAACTATGCAACACTATATGACGGCTGGTACAACTTCAGCAACTACATTTAAACTAAGAGGTGGCTTAAATACAAGCACATTTGGTTTTAATGGTACGAGTAGTGCTAGACGACACGGTGGTGTTTCAGCCTCATCAATCACAATTTGGGAAATAGACCCATCATAAACTTTTAAAGGAGTAAATATTATGTATGGAGTGTGTGAGGCAATATTAGCAATCAACTCATCTGCGCAGGTGTCTGTCACTGCGGAAGATTTAGATCAGATTACTTGGCAAAATGGAACGCCAGAAATACCAAAAGCTGACATCATAGCAAAGATGGCAGAACTTAAAGCAGATTACGATGCTCAAGCCTATGCTAGAAGTAGGAAAGAAGAATACGATAAACTCAACCAGTTTGAATTGATGTATGATGACAAACAAAATTCAACTGATAACTGGGCGAAAAAAATTAAAGCAATCAAGAAAAAATATCCTAAGAACTAATGATTAGATTATTTCTTTATATTATTATTCTTTTAGGTTTTTTATATTGGGTTGTTAATATATGACCCAGCTCACTAAACATTTCAGTGATGAGGAGTTTGCGTGTAGGTGTGGATGTGGTGAAGGATTGATTAGTCAAGAATTGGTTGAAAAGTTAGAAGAGATTAGGGTTAAGTTTGGACAGGTTATGAGGGTAACAAGTGGAATTAGATGTCTTGCACATAATTTAGATATTGGTAGTAGAAAAACTTCTTCTCACGTTCCTAACAAAGAGGGGATTGGAAGAGCTGCTGATATTGCATGTAATAATATAGTAATGAGGTCTGAATTATTGCCTTTAATGTTGGGGGAATTTGAACGGGTCGGGATTTCTAAAACATTCATTCATATTGATGTAGATTATAAAAAGCACAGTGGGGTTTTTGTTTATTAGGAGATAGAGATGGCTAAGAGATCGTATATGGAAATGACCAATCTCATTCTTCGTAGAATCAATGAAGATGACATATCTACCACTGTTTCCATGACTGGTAAGGCTTCTATTATTGGAGATCTTATTAATGATGGACAGAATATGCTATTCGCAGAAAGTGATTGGTATACTCTCTATAAAGAAAGAATTTTCCAAACAAGTGATGATGTTGTTATCGTTGTGCTGGATTATTCTAATCTTTCAGGAAAAACCATAACATTCACTTATAATGAAGTTTCCTACACGATCACTGAAGGAGTTGATTTTTCTGCTACGGTTAGTGATAGAACTACCGCCCAAGCTATAGCCACAGCCTTAGATGCACTAACATGGTCCCAAATTATAGTACAGGTTAATACTGCTTCAGCTACTATTATAGTTAAAGCCGATCCTCAAAATAACAAGGGATTAACAGCTGTATCAACTACAGCTGATTCTGATGACCTTGATGTTTCTCTCTCTAATAATGATACTTATGGCTTAGCTAATGATTTTGGTCGTGGGATTTCTCTTCTTGATTTTACCAACAATAAATCTTTAGCACCCTCAAATTTTAAATCCTTTGACGATTCTAACCCTAATTTAAGTACGACAGGTACTCCGACTCATTATTCTATACAAGGTGGAAATTATCGTTTATATCCCATCCCTTCTGGGACAAATATAATGTTAGAAAAGTATTGGAAAGAACCCTTAACTTTAACCGCCAGCACAGACTATTCTGAACTGCCTTTGGAAGCAGAGAATGCCCTCCTAAAATGGGTAGAAAGCGAAATTTGGCTTTATTTAAATAATAGCCAAAAAGCACAACTTATGGGTCAAAAATTTGTACATTTACTCGAAAGAGCTATAGAAACTAATGACAATATTTTAGACGAAATGAAGGTTGTGAATAGTACTTATTTTGCTCCTCTATCTACTCCTATAGCATTTCCTCAATTTCCTGCCCACTATCCGAGGTAAAACATGGTCACTCGACTTGATTCATTACGAGCGATAGAGGGTGCAGATTCTACCGTCATCCACAATTATTCAGTCCCACGCAGAGGAATTAATTTGTATGGGAATGTTATAACCATGTCCCCCGAAGAAGCACTCCAAACTCAGAATTGTTTTGTGCGGGCTGGTTTAAAGGGAAGAATGGGCCAAACCAAATTTGAGGAAACTGAGGTTGTTGCTGATAAGAAGATTATTGGTTTGCATAGATTTTATTATGGAGCGGATAATAAACAATTGATTGTAGTTTCGGATACTAAGATTAGATATCACACTGGCTCAGCTTGGGCTGATATTGATACAGGTCAAACTGCTGGAAAAAATTCTCTCATAACAACATGGGGAGCTTTAGATAAAGTATTTATTTGTAATGGAACTGACCCTGGCGTTACTTGGGATGGATCAAGTGCTGCTGACATGTCTGGTACAAATGTTCCTGCTAAACCTATCCAAGTTTTACCCTACCGAGATAGACTCCTAGCTATTGACGCAACAAATCATGGAGATGTGCAATGGTCAGCTTCATTCTCAGACACAGGAACATGGGAAACAATATCAGCATGTGGTGTTAGACCTGATTCTAAATTATATGGTATGATTTTACATACCGATAATAATTCAAATCAAGGTGTGGAGGCTAAGGTTTTATTAGCAGGAGCTAATGGAATGCACCTATTTTCAGGTAAGGATTTAAGAACTCCCTCAACTACTGGAGATTATAGAGTAGAATCCCTAGCGACAAGTGTGGGTTGTAATGCTCCGTGGACTATGTGTTGGACTCCTGCTGGGAGTATGTATTTAGGGCGAGATAGGCAAGTATATCTCCTCCCATTTAAGACAAACACACCACTCCCTCTAGGACATAAGATTACATCTCGGCACCCGTTTTATACTGGAATTGAGAAAATACCCACAACCCAGATTGAAAATGCGTGTGCTATATATCATGACGGATTTTATAAATTAAGTTTTGCTGGGGATGGACAAACTACCAACACTATCCAATTCTGGCTCGATATTAATCACATAAAACAAGACGAATCAGGTCTTTACGGGCCTTGGTATGGTCCAATGGTAGGGCAGACTGTATCTGTATTTGCTAATCAAAATGGTCCTGGAGATTTAGGAGAACTTATGGCAGGGGAATCTGATCCTACAATAGGATCATTTATCTATCAATTAGATAAAGAAGGGGAATTTAGCGATGATGGTACTTCAATCCCTGTTTATTGGCAATCTTTCTATAATCCCTTAGGAGACGCTAATCTCAAAGATGCAATCCATATGTTAGAACTTGAATTACTAGATACATCTGGTACACTTGATGTGGAGTTCCATGATATAGATGGGGCTGTAAATACGGGAAATACCATAACTTTAGGTGGTGGTGGGCTATATTATGGAGATACATATTGGGGTGAAGCTGATTGGGGAGTTAGTGGTTCAATAGCAAGAAAGAAGTTAAATATAGGAAAAGGTGGAGGAGGAACTTCTTTATTACGAAGATGCTCTTTAAAAATATCGTATGGTAGTACAACTGAAACTATGGAATTATATAATGCCAGTTTAAAGACCATACCACAAAATATAGGATTTGATTAATGGCTGAATTAGGTGCAGGAAGTGGATCAAGTTATCCTACCAGTTTAGACACAAATAGTGTTGTAGAGGTTGATAGTCCTGCTACAGGCAAGACTAAGGTAAGAGCAGATGTACCTAATGATTTAGCAGCTGCCATTGTTGCTGTTCAAACTGAATTAGGTACTGACCCAGCAGGAACTAAAGCTGATGTCAAGACTTTTTTTCAAACAGATCATCAAACTTCAGGTAAGCATTTTCATTTAATAACTAAGAGTTCGGATTATACGACTGTAAGTTCGGATAATTGGGGGATGTTTCGGGTTGATACTTCTTCTGGAAATGTAATTATTACATTATTAGCAAGTGCAACTGCTGGTGATGGACATATTATGTCTTTCACAAATACAGGCTCAAATTCTCTCACCCTAGATCCAAATGGAAGTGAAACACTTTCAGGAGAGGCTTCTCTTCTTGTCCGTAAAGATAAGGTTGCTATTATTGAATGTGACGGGACTAATTGGCATAATTTGGCTAATAATGAAGAAGGTGGTCCATCTTTAGGTTCTAATAGTATTATAAGAACAAATGCTAAAACGGTTGAAGAGACAATTGTATTTTTAGGCACTGAAAATGGGATGACGGTGGGTCCTGTGACGGTGGCTACGACAGGTAGCGTGACAGTAACTTCTGGGAGTACTTGGACTATTGTTTAATAACGGGGGGCGTTATGGACGAAAAAATTATAATAAGGAAAGCAGTCGCTGAAGAATGTTTTATTGTTGGGAGAATGTGGAAGGCTTTAATGACAGAAGCTGGAAATTATCCTGTTGAGATTGATGATAAAGTTATACAAAATTTTTCAATTCAATTATTAACTAAGATTTTACGGGATGATGGAGAGGTTTTTATAGCCGAGCATGATTATAAGATTATTGGTTTTATAACAACACAATTAAGGGTTTATGATTATTGTTCTGTAATTTATGGGTATTGTGAGAGTGTATATGTTGATCCTAATTTTAGAACTTTTTTAGCGGGTAAGAAATTGATAGATACAGCTTTTGAATGGATGAAAGATAGGGGTGCTAAAGTAGCCGCTTTCGATACAATATATGATGAAAAATTAGTTAAAAAATGGGGTTCTATGGGATATAAGGCTAAGACTATAGGGTTTTCAAAGGAGATAAAATATGGTTAGTATGGGAAGTTCAAGTCAACGGCAATCACAAATTCAAAGTCTTTCTAGATTTGATCCTAATAATCCTACGAGTGAAGCATATCAAGGAGAAGCTGCGGGTAGAGCTAGAGCTATAGGCGATCCTATGAATATAAATCTCCCAGATCAGGTTACTACACCCCTAACTCCTGAATCTATTCAACAAGGTTGGCAAGATTTAACTCAGGCGACAAAAAATCCTCTAGATAATCTTCAATTAAATCAAGCTCAACAACAACTCCTTAAAATGACTCGGGATCAAGTACTGGGAAATCAGGCTGTGAGAGGTTTGGAACCTACAGAGTCTGCCGTATTACAAGCAGTAGCTCCTTCCCTTGTACAATATGGGACTGAAAGAAGTAAGGGGATGAGAGATTTAGCTGCACAAGTTGCCTTACCTTATATAACACAAACGCAAGTAGAGAGAGGACAGGATATTGATGCTCAACTTAGTATGGCGGGGCTTTCAACGGGTCGGGAACAAAGTGCTTTAAATGCCTTTCTTGACTTAGTTGCTCTGTCACAAGAATCACCTGTTGTTTTATCCAGAGGCTTCGGAAGTGGTAGTAGTAAATCAGGGGGTATTTCTGATGTCAATTTAAAAACTAATATTAAAACTTGTGAGGGATTGACATGGCTTTAAAATTAGATCCTGAAATAAAAACTAAAATACAACCCAGCCCTGAAGAAAGAGAAAGAAGAAAAAAATCAGCACAAGAATTAAGTAATATATTTGGAAAGGCTATAGGAGGACAAGCGGGAGGGGGAATGAATAGCATGGGTAGCATGGGTAGTATGGGACAAGCTCCTGATGCTAGTTCTTTAGCTCTGGTTGCAATGAAAATATTTGGTTTTTGATAAAAAACTTAAGAAAAATATAAAAACAGTAAGTAATTCAATGGAGATTTTGTATGGCTAGATATGGTGCTAATGAACTTTTTAATCCTGGTGGGGGGAGAAGAAAGAAAAAAAAAGAAGGAGTAACTACAGGATCTGGTCCTAGTGCTGGTTCGTTTGGTTCTATGCCTCATTCTCAAGCTCCTGATGCTTTCGGTATGATGAATAATGCGATAAATCTGGATGATAAGTTGAATGAAGGAGAGCTACTTAAAGCGATAAAAAAGATGTTCATAACTAAACCATGACCATAGACATTGTAAGAAAATTACGAGGTGTAACTTGGGAATGGAAAGACGAATTTAAAAAAGATTTGGGAGAGGGCGAAATGGGCGGTGTTATAGCACAAGAGGTGAGAGAGGTTTTACCCGAGGCAGTTGTGGAGGAAAGTTACGGGACCCGTTCAATATTAAAGGTGGATTATATGAAATTAACAGGTGTTTTGATTGAGGCTGTTAAGGAACTTGATAAGAGAGTTAGGGAGTTAGAAAATGCCTCCTAGAAATTTATTTAACCCAACAGGACGAAGACATAGGCCTAGTACTGGTATTACACGAGGTGGTGGAGCTAGTGTAAGTATGGGTAGTACGTCTGGTGGATTAAGTGGATCAAGTGCTTCTTCTCTACTCAATACCTTCCTTGGATTAATGGATCGTGCGGTTAATTATTCAAGAGAACAATCTTTAGAGGATAATGCAAGAGAATTTGGACAAAATGTACTTAAATTAAATGAAGTTGAATTGGAGAGGTTTGTTCATCCAAATAATTTACCTTATGCTCAAGATATGATGAATAGGTTTTTAGAACGGGGTGAAACTAAAAAAATAGATCGAAAGCAAGCAGAATTATTTAAAAGATTATTTCCTTCATTACAAGGAAAACCTCCCTCAGAAAATGCCCCAACAGCTCAAACAGAAGTTACACCTAGTGTAAATTCTTTAGGTACTTTAGAGAAAATAGTACCTCCATCATCAACTCAAGGTAACTTATTTAAAGGAGCTGAAAAAGTTTATGAACCAGACGCACAATTTGAAGAAGATTTTTCAGAAGGAAATCTTGATGATGTACCAGATGCTGCAAGTTTACCCCCAGGAGCTGTGGCGATTACAAAGGAAAATATAGATACTCTAGTACCAGAAAATTTTCAAGAAGGTAGTCAAAGAAAGAAGGTTGAAGAGATTGGAACTATGGTAAGTAGTGCTGCTCGTGAAGCAACAAAAACTAACCAAGAAACATCTCTACTCAAAGCTACTGAAGAAGTTTTAGCGGGAGAAAATAATATTACACCTCCTCCTGAAAATATAGCAGGTTTAAATCCTACAGAAAGAGTAGAAAAAGCAATTGGTGATAAATTATTTTTTAATATATTTAAAGAAGATGTTAATAAATTAGGATTAGATCATCCTCTTTTACAAGGTTTAGTAAAATTAAATATTGACCAACTTACGGATCTATATGGAACTGAAACAGGTCGTAGTATAATTAAAAGTACTTTTACTCAATATTTTAACACTCTTAACAATAATTATAATACTAGATTAAAACTAGGAGCAGAATTTCAATCTGACGAACAAAAAGAGGCTAGAGAACAATTAGTATATCTTCAGAAAAGAAAACTGGAGATGCAGAAACGTAGGCATAAGTTTGAATATTTAAAACAAAAAACACGCCTTGAACAAAATATTGATACACAACAGAAATTTTTGGCACAAAAAATAGAACAAGATAATGTAACAGCAAGACTGGCAGCTGAAGTACAAAGTAAAAAAGAGAATCTAGCATTATTTGAAAGTAAAGATAATACTTTCTTTAAAGATAGTGAAACAGGAAAGCTAAAGGTAGTATCAGTAGGAAAAAATACAGGTGATATTTCTGTTACAGAAATCCCAGAAACAGAAAATTTAAATAAATTACCTCTCCCTCTCAGTCTTACGGCAGGGACTACTCCAGAAAAAGGTATGTTGTCAAAAATACAAGAAAAATTTGTTATAGCTCAAGATTTATCTACTGAGTTAAGTGAGTTAAAAAATTATTTAGTATCAGATGATGGTAAAACTTCTTTAACTAGATTTGATCAAATTTCTCGTGGTATGTTAAAAAAATTGGGATCTTTTAAACATGGTCTAATGTTTATAGATGCTATGGGTAAAAATGAATTAACCAAAAACTTCACACAAGAACAAATTAAAGAATTAAGGAGATTTGAACAATTTTCTCAGAATGCTCAAAATCAATTTATCAGATTTCGTAAATTTATTACAGGTGTTGCAGGTGGTGAATTTGAAATGGGTGAGATTAAGAAAGCATTCTTTAATTTAGAAGAAGATGATTGGTTTACTTTAACAGCTAAAGTTGATGGTTTATTAGAATTACAAAAAAGAATTTATACGGGTGCTGGTGAAATTTTAGCTAATCGTTCAATAGGTGGCAAAGCTCAAATTGCTCAACTAAATCAACTCGTAGAACAATCTTTAGCTAAGAGTGGTTATTCATGGGATACTTTTTATGTTAAGAGGAAAGATAATTCTAAAGTAATGAATGATAATTTAAATAGTCTTAAGGATCTTCTCAGTAAGAAAGGTATTAAATAATGGGATTAAGCATAACACAAAAACAATATATTGAAGGTTTAAAGACTCAAAATGTTGAAGATCTTGATCCTATAGACCTTGAAATCTTAGACCGTTCTTTGAGTGGGGATGGTCCTATGGCTTTAGGGCCTGGTTTAACTATAGATCAAATAGAAAGATATGAAGATACGGTAAATAAAAAAGAAGGAAAGACAGAATTAGATCAGGGTATGTTTCATTCTATGTTGAGGAGTTGGGGTGCTATTACTGGAGGTACTATAGGAGATATCATGGGAGGTGGATTTAATCCCGTTACAACTATGTATGGAGCTATGGGTGGAGAAGCCGTTCAACAAGCCTTTGAGCATATGTTTAAAAGCGAACATGCACCGCAGAGTATGGGTGAATCTGGAAGACGAATTATAGGAGAAGGTATAGTAGGGAATATCGGGACTAGAGTAACACAACCACTTGTCCCTCTCTTAAAAGGAATGGGAAATATAGCAGTAAGAGGAGGATCAGCAGTAGCTAATACAAGGATTCCTGGCACTCAAATGCAACCTATACGTTCCATGCTTGAACGATTGAAAGCACCTACAGGAAGAGAAATGTTGCCTGAAGATCTTTTAACTAAAGAAGCAGCAGAACGAGTTAAAATACCTCTCACACCTTTTGAATTAAAACGTATGCCTATTCTTGGGAAAATTGAAACTTTCGCAACACAGGGTCTTATTTCAGGAAATATGATTGGAAGATTTCAACGAAAAAGAATTTTAGCTATAAACTCTTTTCGAGATTCTCTTACGAAAATGACTGGTGGGATTGAAAAATCACATGAAGCATTAGGAGAACATTTAGTAAATAGTGTTATGTTATCCTTAATAACTACTGAAAAATCTTTTCTTAAAAAATTAGGATTAACAACAAGAGAAGGAGTTGAATTATTAAATACTGGAGGTAAATTTTCAAGACAGTGGGGTGAGGGTGCTGAAGAAGCTTATCTTGCTATGATTCAAGAGACAAGACGTATTAGACCTGAATTGCAAGGTATTTTAAAACAAATGGGTATTTCTCCTAAGGTAACTCCCAAGGGAATGTTAAAAGAAATGCCTAGGGTTACATTGCAGAAATCAGCAACAACTCCAGGTCAAATTGTAGATAATATATTTATACCTAATAATGGAAAAAATCTTTCTGCTCTTAAATCAATGGTAGGTGATGATTGGAATATGTATCAAAGAGCTATG
>Ga0080013_1006124_pt1 | contig 10842 bp, 25 predicted proteins | sample ETNvirenome_6_85_FD_69236 | JGI IMG/M metagenome (GOLD analysis project Ga0080013, IMG submission 69236) | Marine viral communities from the Pacific Ocean - ETNP_6_85 (SPADES assembly) (version 2) | ecosystem: Environmental > Aquatic > Marine > Oceanic | place: Pacific Ocean | collected 2013-06-19
CTAAGGCTGGTGTACCAAGTTCAGCTGCTAAGATAGTTGTAAGTGAAAAAACTTTATCTTATGACTTTCAACGCATAAAGGAGGTAGATCCAAATGCAGACACACTACAAACATCTGGAAGAAAAAATCCAGATAAAAAAGAAAGAGAGAAAGTCTCTAAACCAAAAAATAACGAGACTTCTAAATGATGATAGTACCCATCCTGGTATTTCAGCTCTTTCTAAAATGAGTCATTTAACTTTAGTAGATATACTATTGTTAAAGGATGAAAAGAAACAGCTAGAATTATAATCTAGCTAAACATACCAATTTTTAACAACTTAATTGTTGTAATACCCATTTTACGCCATTTTTAATTTGCTTTATTGTCAACTTATTTGCATATATGCCATTGACATATTGACAATAATGCCTATATTAATAATGTATGGTTAATAAAAAAAACAATCACAAAAACATAGGAGGAAAAATGGGTAAACTAAATATAGTAGATTTAATTGCTCTCGCTACTTTAAAGCCAGAGTTATTCACTAAAAAACATTTAGCTTTAGTTCTTAAAGTTAAAAATAAAATCATGGATCAGATGTTTAAAGAATTAAAAAAGGAGGCTGCGTAATGACTTATACAAATATCATTTTTAAAAAAAGATATGTTCAAAACAATAACGATGATTATTTGGTTCAACTAAAAAATAAAAATTTTTATAAAATCACAGATGACAGAAATGGAAATGTTGAAGTTTATAAATATAAAGATGGAACCAACGATCTTGAATATGCCGTTTGGAATAAAAATTTTAATTCTGTGGCAAAAGCTATGAATTATTTAAACAACTTAAAGGAGGCTGCTTAATGAGTAAATCATATCAAGTTGTTTATCTCTCAGATCTTGAGAAGTTAAACAATAAATCTATTTCAATGGGAAGAAATCAAAACATCCCAGTTCAAACAATAAAAGAATTAAAAGCGAATGGCACAGTTGTTGCCGTTGTTTCAATGTCTTTTCTTCACAATGAAGTTGAGCAAAGATTGGTTTTATATGCTGGAGAAAAATACGGCACTTTGCTTTGTGATGTCAGTTTTAATGACTTTAAAAAATATGTGAAAACTTTAAATATGGAGGCTGAATGACAGTTGTTAATTTTAAAAGAACTGTAGAACACAAAAGAGGTTTTGGGTATGGTAGAAAATTACATACCTCTATACCGATGAAATACAAAGTACCTAAGATTGGTACTGCTACTGATAAAGGTAAATGGTTAAATGCTTTTATTAAAAAGTTTTTTGTCGTTGGTAATCACGACTATTCTTTTCCAACTACAAAAAATTACATCAAGTTAAAAACTACTCATTTTAACATTGTTAATACTAAAGATGCTCTTGTTGGTTTCTTTAAAAATTTAAAGAAATTAAAACAACATCAATTTGTTGGAGAAGTTTTTAATGTTCAAACTAATACTTTAAAGGAGGCTGCTTAATGAATAGTAAATTATGCTTAGTATCTACTGGCGGAGATATGTCAAAAAGAGGAATGGGAGATAAGAATACTGTTTATGTTTTTAATAGAAAATATAAAAAATCTGTGGATGCTTTTTTAAAAGCTCAACAGAATTTTAATTTATATTCTTATAATAAGAATTTTCCCAATTCTAAAAATAAATATATTTATACCAAATATTTAAAAACCTTTTTAAAATTGGAAGATTTGAATATTTTTAAATCTAAATATGATTTTAGAACGGGATGGGAAATATCATTTTTTAATAAAGATGAATTAAAAGAATATGAACCATATAATGTTTATAACTTAAAGGAGGCTGCGTGAATAATATAACTGTCTATTATCAAAATAGAAAAAACCATCTTGCTTGTACGAGATGGCATCCAAAATACACAAATGACTTTAGCAAAACTCACACTAAAGTTTATGAGGGAGTGATTAAAGATGACATTGAAAATGTTGGTCTGGAAAGTGTCTTTATGTCTTTTAACCAAGATGATGCTAATCCACTTTCATACACTAACGATTGGAATAAAGTTTGTGTGATCGGAGATAGCATTGGTACTGGTAGAGATTTCCAGGATGCTATGAGAAATAAAAAAATAAAAGTGGGTCATACTTCAATGAGCGTTGGAGATATAGTTTCTCTTAATGGAGTTAATTATCTTTGTGCTGATGTTGGATGGAAAAAATTAAAAAAGGAGGCTGCTTAATGGTAAAAAAAGTTGTTTATAATTTAGCTCCAGATCCCGTCACTTCTATAAAAATTTATGAATATGACAGATCTGGAAAACCAATATTGGTAAAAGAAAAAGATCCACAAACTGGTAAGGTTTATAAAATTACTGGTGGTCCCAATGATAAATGTATTATCAATGGCAATTCATGGAAAGAAAGCGAGGTTAAATAATGTATGTAGTAACTTATAAGCTCCCAGGAAGAGAGAAAACTTTTACGGCTCCCACTATTCCAGCTGCTCATAAACTTTTTATTAAGGATTATGCTGAGGCTGCTGGAGAAGTAAAGAAAGTTAAAATAGAAAAAAACGATGATCCAAATTTCTTAATGGTTGTAAGTTATCCAACTTACAGAGATTTTTTGGCAAATCCAAAAGTGTATGACGCAAGGGGTTACAAAAAATATGCAATTTAAAATTTGCAAAGTTAAAAGAAAAACAAAATCAGTTTGGGTTGTTCAAGCTATGGATGACCAGGGTAAAAAGAAAAACCTGGAGATCTTTGATCTGAACCAAAAGAGACAAGCTAACGCTTATGTTGAAGATTTAAGATCTAAGGATCCTAACTTAGTAATGCCTCAAGAGGTGTCTTTTGATCTAGCTTTTAAAGAATACAAGCATTCCGTATTAAAGGATAAATTTAAGGTAGAAGAGACAAAATTGGCAATTTGTGGGTATATAAACCACCATATAGCTCCGTATATTAGCAAAAAGCTCTTATCCGACTACACCTACCATGATTTTAAAGAACACTATTTACCAAAGCTCCTAGAATCAAAATGCACTAGAGTTCAGAACTTACCAGGTGGATCCAGTACAATTGTTAGAACTAATAGAACTGTGGGTAAAAAGACTATTAAAGATACAGTTGCTACCTTTAAATTATTTGTGAAGTATTGCTTGGAAAGAAAATGGGTAATTGATGGCGGTATCCTGGCTTATAAATTTAATAAAAACTTTTTCCAGGGAGAGAATACTAAAAAGAAATTTATGCCTAAGTATAAGGATATAGTTTTATTAGTAAACTCTGAAAAAGATATATTGAATAGAGCTTTATTTCATACCGCAGCTGAGACGGGTTGCAGATTGAATGAATTATTAGGTATTTGTTATTCAGATACAGATTTAAAAAGCGACCCCCCTACTATTAGCTTTAACCATACTACTGATAAATGGAATAACTTTAGAGAAAACTTTTTAAAGACAGCTAGTTCTAAAAGAAGAGTTGAAATCAGTAACCAATTATCAGTTATTTTAAAAACTTGGATGAAAGAACAAGTGCTGCCAAAAAGAGCGGGTCAATATAGATTAATGTTTGGTACAGTATCTAAGAAGATGGCTAAAAGAAGAGTTCAAAGATCTGCTGCTAAACTTGGTATTCATTGGGAAGGTGGAATATCTCCATTTAGAAAATTCAGTTATTCTTACCTTAAAGATACTAAGGCTTTACCAAAAAACCAGTTGCTTAGAAGATTAGGCTGGACAAACTCTGATACTCCAGACAGATGGTACTATAGAGATTTGGATCATAATAAAGAAAAAAGAACTAAAGCAATTAACCAATTGCTAGTTGATAATGGATGAGCAGCCAATGAGCTATCTTTTGTTTAAGTTAAATATGGAAATGAATTATCAGAATACCTTTGAAAAGGATGATCTAGTTAGGAAAGAATACAATAATTATCTACAAGGTATAGAGAGGAGCAAAAAAAAAGGCGGGGAAATAATCCCCGCTAATTCATCTCTTAAAGTAAAACTTTAAATCCCACCTATTTTATTTAGTCTCTGTTTTAGTCTCTGTTTGTTAAATAAGTTAAGTATCCCAACGATTGTCGATAGTATTTGAACCTATAGACCACAACCCAACTTTTCTCAATGTTTATACCACTTCTCTTTTTAATTGAAATCAATTAGTTGCCAAAAATCCCATTAAATAAGCATTATTTTATAAGTGATATATCTAATTGATTTATCATGAAGTCTCTGTTTAGTCTCTGTTTTTATAAGTTCTGGGTGTAGCGAAGCCTGGTATCGCACTAGCTTTGGGAGCTAGGGATCGGAGGTTCGAATCCTCCCACCCAGACCATTATTCAAAAGTCTTATCTAAGGCTCTTGTAATTATTTATTTGACAAACTATCTGGGGAAATTATGAAAATACCTAACCAGTTAGGAGGTAAAATAAATATGAATAAAGATAAATTCAAATCAGTAGCTCTTTCTTTAGATTGTTATAACAAACTACAAGAGCTATCTTTAAAAAGATTTGAAATGCCAATTAGTATGGCAAGCGTTGTATGCTTTTTTATAGATAAAGCATATACATCTTTTAAAAATTTAGTTCAATTAGCAGAACAAGCAGCAATAGAAAAGTATGCTGAAAAAGAATATGAATTAATAAAAGATTGGGAACCAAGCACCAATTAAGAAATATAGGCGACTTTGAAAGGTGGTCGCCTTATTCATAAGTCTTATCCAAAGCTCTCTGGTTATCATCTTCCTTCATACATTGATAATGAGCTTTAGTCTTATCTGCAAAGGCTACAAAACTCTCCTGGTTCGTCATATCCTTATTACAATAGCGGCACTTTCCTATATCAATTATAATTGATGTGGGTTTTACCCATGTTTTCTTGTTTTGTTTTTGCATTTGCATCTAGGTTTTTGCCAGGCAAATAGCCACTCTGTAAATGTATCTATTCCACCAAAAAATTTTAATAAAATTCTATCTATCATTACACTTACTCTTTCCCCATTTCCAAGTTTGAGATATGGATTTCTTTTCCTGGAGCTTATCGTTTTTGCTATCTGTCTCAGTAACTCCCACCTCTACTGTTGTTTTATCTGGACATACACTATTACATCCACCTAAAAACATCATTAAGGTTAAAAGAGAACATACTAAAATCATTGAAACAACATACTTAGTCATTGTTCTTTTTTTTCTTTTTTTTCTTTTTAGGTTTCTTTTTTGGTAAAATTCTTTTAGATACTTTCTTTTCTATTTGGCTAACTTTTTCTTTAATTAAAACCATTTCATTTGAAAGTTTAAATGTTTGGCTAAGGTTCCATCCACCAAGAGCTAGTAATATCGCAAGTAGAGCTGTTATTAATTTTTCATTCATTGTTATTCTAATATTAATTTTTTAATTGATACTGAACCATCTATATTTGTTTCAAGTTCAGCTTTAGTTTTGACACAAGAGTAAATTACATTTGAATTATTTTTAACTTGACGCATCGCCAGGCGTTTTCCTTTAAGGCAGCTACTTAGATCTATTTGGATACGAGCCTCCTTGATCTCATTATTAACTATCATTAAAAGAGCAATTACAACTTCCATTTAATTATACGAATACCCCGTTGTTGGAGTATCTCCTTTTTCTAAAATTTTAAATAAATCTTTATGCTGCTCCATAATCTCCTCGTCTTTATCCATCATAGCAGCCATCTTATCCTGGAGCTTTTCTACTTGTCTCTCTAATTTACCAACCTTATCTACTTGAACCGCCTGGTTTGTTGATAAAGAAAATGTTTGGGTTAATACCCAACCAGATACCGCCAACATAATTCCAATAAGAAGAGTTATAATTTTATCCATCATGGAGTAGATCCATTAGCTCTTACTTTATCTTTTATTTTTTCGAGACTTTCTTTAATCTTTTCTATATCTTTCATAGCATAAGTTATATTTACATTATTGTTTCTCATTAATTCCATTTCTCCCTGGATACTTTCTACTTGTCCCGCTATATGTTCAAGCAGCATAAATTGTTCCTGGTCAGTTGGGAGCTGCTCAGATTTTTTAAGCAGATCTGCCTGGTGTAATTCTCTTGATGTTTCTAAACTTGTTAGCCTGGCTGTTATTTCTGTATAAGCAAAAATTCCAGCAGCGACAGCTCCACATAAAAATAAAAGGTTTCTAATTGGTAGGCTGATTACTGAGTTTTCATTAACTTTCATTTTCCTTGACCCCTATATTTTTTTTTATTTGGTACTCTTTTTGAAACAGACTTTGCGTGTCTCCCTGGTCTCTTTCTAGGTTTATCTTTGACATAATTACTTACGCCATACAAAGGTTTCTTCTTAGCCATTAGAAAAAATATTTTTAATCTTATCTATTAATCTTGGTTTAACTTCCTCTGTTAAAACCAAAGGTAGATAACCAGCAGCTATATCTTTATGAGATTTATCTTTTTCTTCTTCTGTCTTTTTACTTCTTGAATCTATTTTGTTTGGTCTAAACTTATCTACCAAAACGTAACGATGCACATAGTTATCGCATCTCACACCTTCAAACTGAAAGTGTAATGTTTCTGGTGGATCTTGGTATTGTCCACCAAAGCAATGCGGATCAAAGTCTGATTTAGTTATTGTCATTTCTTCCCTCCCTTAAATATTTGTGTTCCTTTAATTCCATAAATACTAGCCACTACTAAAATCCAAAGATTTGTGAACCATGATGGAAGTTGTTGGAACTGCTCAAAGAACTCTTTTATCTTTGCTGCTGCACCAGGATCGTCTGAGAATACCCCGTAGGCAATCACTAATATCGGAAGCGTTAATACGACCAATACAAATTCGTCTTTCCAATCTGATTGTCTAGCTTCTAATAATTTGCCTTGATACGCAGTTTCCCCACGAGCCATCTTGGTAGCAGCCATGTGCTGAGCATCAGCCATAGCCATTTTAGTTTCTTGTTTCTTTTTGTATATATGCGTTCCAGCATTCAACGCTAATTTAATTGCACTTAACCACATACTATTTATTTGAACTCCTTATTTTAGCAGCAGCTTTCTCACACCTACCAGGTGTTTGCTTATGCCATCTGCTATCTATCATTTCATCGGCAGCTTTTTCCATATCGCCATCTCTCATAGCTTGCCAAAACTTTTTAAACTTAGAGAACCTTGGTCCACCAAGTTGATACACGCATTCAATGATTACGCATTTTTGAATATGATTAACTTCTATATCGCCAATTAATTTCTCAGCACTTTGTAGAGCAATATTAAAATCTTTATTAAAACACTTCTCAGCATCTTCAATGGAATAATTAACACCTTCAACATAGTCATCGGTATCCAAAACCATATGACCCCAAAAGATAGTAGGAATACCCAGGCTATCCCTGTAAATATGATCCCTATACCCTTCGTGTTCTTTAATGCTGTCTTTGAGTTCAGTATAATCTGCCATAATTCTTCAATCCTTTTCTGGGTTAAAATTAATAATTTTAACACCTAGTCTTTTTTGTTCCCCAGTTTTTGGTCTATTAATCTTAGACCCGTCTTTGCGGTAGTTTCTTGTCTTGACATCATAAGCTACATACTCCCCCGTTTTTATATTCAAAGTTAATATGTCTACTGGACCAGCTCCTATTGGTGTGAACACAATTAAATTTGGATCCTTTGCAAATTCAGCAGCAGCTAATAGTTCATTAGATAAACCTTTAGCAGCTGTAATTCTATTTCGTGAAGAAGTAGAAGATTGAGCCAAGCAAACCCCCAATAAAGATTATTATTGCGGCAGCACCTTTTCCTACATTCATAAAAGTTTTTAATTCTCTAATATCTTTTTTCATTTCATCTAGTAATTTAAAAATTGTTTTCATCCTCTCTGCACAAACCTTTTCGTGATAAGATATTCTTATTCCATTTGTATCTCCAATATTAGATAAAGCTGATTTTCTTTTTTTATGTTTCATACGCTTCTTTGCAAGTGAACCTAATATATATTTGATGTTTATTAGTATCCGTTTTACCTATTTCAGTTTGTTTTTTTGTTGCCTCCTTATAACCAGCTTGTAAGCAATCATAGTAGCTTTCATAAGTGGTTGGCATTTGATATGGAGGCATACACTCATTTTGAGTTACGCTACAAAGGATCATAATTAGTAACACCTTCATAGTGTACCTCTCTTAGTTGATTGTTATTGATTATCTAGCGTTACAAGGTACTCCATTAGAATTTACGAATGGTGCTTCTGCGAAAGCCATGTAGATGTATGTAGTCGCAACATTAAATTGTTCGGAATTTCCTTTTAATTTGAAACCATTGGATAATAAATTAACTCTATTAGTAGAAAAAGTAGTTTCTGCATCTGACGCAGATGCGTGTAAATAGTTTTCTGTTACATTACCTATATCTCTTTTACTATCAACTATAATCCAATCGGCTGTACCTCCTGTTTTTTTGCACATAAGAAATGCTGGTCTAAATCCTGTATAAATAAATGGACCATCTCCATTGTCATTATTACCTGTGTATGAGCCAAACTTGCTGAAGCCTTGTTTTTCACTCCATAGATAAGCTACATAAGTATAAGTATCTTTATTAGTTCCGTCTCCACTTCCAACACTAAAAACACTTGAAGTCGGTGCAGTATCATTAAATCTTGTATTATCATCAGCAGTTGCCACAGTCAGACTCATTTCTAAATAATCTGTTTCTGGTGCTGATGTATTTTTATGATGGTACACCATCCAATTTTCAGCATAGGTTCTACCTTTAACTATATACAAATGAGGAACTGCTGAAAGTGAATGTGATATTGTTCTTCCACTTCCATTTCCAGTGTAGGTAACTATATCAAACCCAGCAGTTGCACTTTCTTTCCAGCACCAAGCTACAAAAGTTTTTGCACTTCCATTTGTTCCAGCATCAGAACCAATCGCAAAACTATCTGTAGAAAAAGCAGTAATACCTGATAAAGTTTGTTCTGCATCACTAGCTTCTGGATTTAATAATGCTGTTGTACCTCTTACTGTATCAAAAAGTTGGTGTGAGTAAGCATGATTTCTGGCTTTCAACCAGATCATATCTGCATCTAGATCAGCATCTGTATTGTCGTAAGTGATAGTTTGTGTGCTTCCATTTCCAGTATAAAGTTTAGTCTGAAAATATAATTCTGGATCGTCTATTGTTGTATAAGCCATTATCCAAACTCCGCTAAATTTTTAGTACATAATGCGTAAAATCCTGATGGAACGCTGTATTCAAAATTTCCATATCCATTTCCATCTGCGTTGCCTGATGAGATACTAAATGATGGATTGCCAAAATTACAAGATGTACCAGAAAAAGATCCTGTTGCTAAATCTCCAACTGCAAAGAAATATGTTTCTCCACTTGCTATTGATACTGCTCCTGTGCCTGTAGCACCTGATTCAGGATCTCCTGAATTTTGCCATGTACCATTTTTTGAATAATAAATTTTTGAGTTGGTAATATCTATGGCAACACCTAAAATATCTCCAGCAGATGTTAAACTATCACCATAACCTGATGAAACTGTGCCATTAGACCAAGGCTCTCCATCATTGCAATAATATATATAAGAATGTGTATTACTTCCTCCTAGATAATTATTGCTGTCTTGTATTAATGTAGATGCAGTTGTAAAAGATTTTTCTGTAGCAACTCCTAAAGTGTGATATTGGCTACTATCTATACGAAATTCTGCATACCATTTTCCAGCAGTCATTCCAATAGTTGATATACTTTGAAATCTACCTGAATTGCTTTGTGCAGATATTTGCAAATTACCTTCTGCATAAGTAGGTATGTAACTAAGTGGTACTAATAAAGGATTTAATGTTGCAAAATTATTCGTAGGAGAATCAGAACTTTGGTCTGTTGCGGCTATATTAACTTCTGTTAAATCTGTTCCGCCATTTGCGTCATTACCCAAGTTACTACTATCTTCAAAATCTAAATAAAATCCGTTTGTGCCAAATGTTAATCCTGATACATCTATCGGCTTCCAAATTGTCGGACTATCTTCATCAAATTCTCCAAATGAAGTTGGTGCTAATTGTAATCCATCTATAAAAACTACTTCTGCCATATAACCATCAAAAGGCTGAGCATTGGTAGTTGAATTCTCAACTCCGACATAATGTGCAATTGTATCGTTAAAAAAACCAGTAGCATCTTCTGCTGGATATGATTCTGTGGTAAAAGCAGTTACTTGAGTTCCATTAACATATAATTTTACTCTGTTAGAGTCGGTTCCTTGCTCTGTATCAACAGCAAGAACTATATGATACCAAGCACTCGGATCACGATAAAGAGCAGTTGTAATTAAAACATTAGCATTATTAAAACCAAATTTAATTGCACCACTTGCATCAAATCTTAAAAAATCATCCTTTGATCCATCAACATTAGCATCCATTATTCGTTGAATAGTACCTAAAACTCCTCTTTTTATCCAAACAGATATTGTATATGTTTTTTGATTTCCAGCACTACCAGGTGTCTTGTGCATATAAGCAGTATCACCATCATTAAACCTACATGAGTTGGCTACTTCATAACCACCACCTATTGCTGAAGCTACATTACCTGGTAAAATTAAAGGCATTAACTCTCCAATCTTGGCAGTTCGCCTAATGGTCTTTCCATAACAGGATTTTCTTCTGTGCCTGTGTTTACATAAGTATATAAAGTTTCCAAAGCTGGTGTATCACTAGCATTTGTAATTTGAGTTTCTTGAGAAGCAGCCTTTGTTCTTACTGCTGCTCTATGAGTAGTGATTGAACTTGGTACTGCTGTTCCAGCATCTGCTTTTCTAGTTATGTACCAATCTGTATCTTGTAATATT
>Ga0080013_1006125_pt1 | contig 10842 bp, 19 predicted proteins | sample ETNvirenome_6_85_FD_69236 | JGI IMG/M metagenome (GOLD analysis project Ga0080013, IMG submission 69236) | Marine viral communities from the Pacific Ocean - ETNP_6_85 (SPADES assembly) (version 2) | ecosystem: Environmental > Aquatic > Marine > Oceanic | place: Pacific Ocean | collected 2013-06-19
TTCTCCAACTTTCTCCCTTTTTCTTAACTCTTTCGCTATCAAGGGTTTATATCCTATGATATCTGTAAACCCTTCGTAACCAGAGAGTTAAGGATATCCACTAGAAACATTAAGCTTTAAAGGGATTGTGGCTGTGGCCGTTAGTAAATTCTGAGACTTCTCGTATTTTAGTATAATTTCTCGCAGAATATGCGCTATCTTATTAATTCTCAATAGTTTAATAATTATCAGACATTCTATAATATCTAGAAATGATATACTTTTCGGGAGAGACCATATGTTTTCAGCTAAAGAATAATAAGATTAGTTAGTGTTTTACGCTTCATCGCGAATGGCGTCCATCGTGAAAGCTTCCCATAGCAAGATACTTATCGACAATAGCAAGTACTGCTGCTTGTACCTCAGGTTGCGCACTTAAATATTGCTCTACTTCTTGTCTAAGATTCCCGGGCCCAGGATCGGCACTTGGAGGTGCATCAGAGCCCGCTGGGTTCTCTGCACCCTTTTGAAACCAGTTAACTGGTGCAGCTTTACCAGATTTCCAGGCTGATTTAGGATCCCAACCAGCGGGAGGGCCAGTAGGTGATCCATGAGGGGCTGTTGGCTTCATGCCAGCTTCTTTATACATTCCCTCCATCATTAGGTGTGCGTCATTATCTTTCATAATTTAAATTATTTAATAAAAAAGAGCATAAGTTACCCTATGCTCTTGATAATAATCTTAAGATTATTGGTTAACCAGTTGTGATATTGCTCGTTAGGAGCTCATTGCGCAAGAGGCGATTGTTGACTCCAACCTTAGCAGTCGAGCCACCTACATTGTAGTTAGCCTTAGCTGAGTTGATGTAATAGTCGCCGTTTGGTTGGCGGGTCATCTCCACCGTCATACGACGCTCTCGAGCACCATCCTTGAACCAGGATGCGCGCTTACCACCTACGTAATCCAACTGGGATTGTGCATATGTCTGTGCTGTCATAGCCTATATTATAGCATAGCACTAGAAGAAGTCAACTATATATTTTTATGGAGATAGTCTTATTGTCGAGTCTAATTAGATTAATATCGAACACCTCTCATACTATTTGGATCTCGAGGACCAGGTGGCATTGTCGCTGGGTCTGTGCCTTTAGAAGAAATAGCTAAGTTCCACAATTTTTGTTGTGTAGCAAAGTCATCTTGATGCCACCAAAAAACATCATTTAATACTCTCTTCCACTCTGAACCTTGTAACAAGCCTTTATGTTGTCTATGTTTACCAGCTTTATACAACATTCCAGTTCTCGAGCCATCACCCCAGACGCTATTTGGAGACATTCTACTATTTGGATTAGTACCTATCCATGGGCCATGTCTTTTAAGAGCAAGGTGAGAGCCTTTATGGCCTTCTTCTTGAAAGCGAAGATATCTAACTAAGACAAATTTAATAGTAGCGAAATACTCACCGCTCCCGCCAAACGGCTTAATTGCTTCAAGTATCTCTCTTACTCTCTCATTAAACATTCTCATTGCCACCTCTCATCATCCTTAGAAATTTCTCCATATTTGTGAGGTTAACTTTAAGTTCTGGGTTAGGTGCTTGATTAGCTAGATTGACTAGATCAGATAATACTTCTTGTTGTATATGGTCTGGCCATTGTCTAAAGAGTAAAATACCTTTATGCTGTTCCGGATCTGCCGGAACTTGGCCTGATGGCAACTGTTGCCACCATGGTTCACTACTAAACAACTGGAGCAGTTGTAAGGTTAGAGGTGAGGTATCGGATAGATCAGGTACAGCGCCTTTAGTATCTTTTGGAGCTCCATAATGATGTACCGTCGCACCCATAGGTGAATCAGGTGATGGTTGTTGTGAGTCACCATTACTACTAAAAGGAGGAGGCTGATATATTCTCTCTAAGATCTTCTTTACTTTGACATTAAAGTTCATCTCGAGAACGGTAGTTGAGTATCTGATCGGCCATATGCGTCACCAGCCGAGGTTACATCTTTAGTTTGTTCATCACGCTTACTCTTGAGACTCTGTCCGAGGAATTCGCTTGTACTAGAAGCTAAATCTGCCGGAATCCACTCTTGTTTCTGTATCCATGCTAATACTAGATTATCGATGTCATCATCAGTGAGTTGACTAGGGTCTGTCTCTACTGTTAACGCTTGATACAATTGATCTGCCACATTTAAATGTTTTGCTATATCAACACCTGTATCTTTAGCACGACCGAATAAGCTCTCATTGATTAATTTATCTTGTTCTCTATCTAGCATATCTTACATATCTTCGTGGCCAATAACTTCATGCATGAACCAATTTACCCAGTTCTCACCTTGATCTTTTATCTGTTTAATCATCCAATCATTAAGATCTTTAGCACCAGCGTTTTGTGCAGCTTTATGGAGAGGTTGTAATAAGTCTTGATCCATCATGTACTGAGTATGATGATCAATATCAGAGCCAAAGCTATCTACGTCATGAGGAATACGACCAGTATCTTCATCATCCTGTGGTGGTACATAGTCAGCTTCCTTCCAAGGAAACTTCTTATTTAAGCGTTTCATGTGTGGATTTTTTCTCCATTGACCCGGTCGCCGCTTTTTTTCTGGTCTAGCCTTTTTGTCTTTCGCCGATGTTCCTGATCCTCCTGGCTGGTCAGGATCTGGCCATTGCACAGGCTGACCCTCATCCACCTTTTGCGTTTGTAAGGCTTCCCAAATTAGTTGTGCGTCTTTATCATTCATGGTATCATTCCGGGTCCAGACATTCCAGATGGGCGGAGCGGACTTTGGCTTTGACGTGCGGGTGAACTTGTCGGAACAGCTTGAGCTGCACCCGCCGGTGCACTAGGCGGCATTGAGTGCTTAAGCCACCTCTTATCACTAGCGCCACCTAAATATCCAGTGATAATATCGAGTACATTTGCTTTAAAATCTTCTGCACCTGTAGTATGCGCATAGGAAGTCATATATTCATCTACTTCTGTTCTCATTTTTAACAAAGAGTCATAGAAAGCTTGAAATCCTTCATCACCACCAATTGGATTATCTGCTTCTTTAACAACATCTTTAGCATCTAACCAGCCATCACCACCACATTTCTTACATTCTTTATCGCCATGGTTACCAGTACCATCGCAATGGTCGCACTTAGCTGTGGCATGCTTCTCATCGACTTTCTTTTTCTTACGCTTGACAGATGCATGGAGTTTTCCACAGTCTTCACTGCGCATAGCCTCTACAAGTTGTTCTAAGCCTTCCTCTCTGTTAGATCTGTGTTGTGTGTTCATGGATTGTTTAATTGTTGTAGCTCTTTCTGAAGAGCATCTACTTTCTCACTGACAGCTACTACAGTGGCCCAGATCTCATTCGGGCTAGGAGCACCTTCTGTGAGTAAATCGCTGCCGGTCTTATCTTTATTAGCCTTTTTCAAGGCGTCCATCATTAATGTTGCATCATTAGCGTTCATATAATTATTTACTTACATTTAATTTCATTGCACGTCCATATTAATATTTATTCGACATCCCTGTCCAAATTACCTTACGATCTTGAACAATCACTGCAGTCTCACCAAATTCACCTGAATATATTACTACACCATCAAAAGCTTCAGGATCAAGTTCAATCAATCTAGGGTTACTAATGTCAGCTCTATTTAAATCAGGTTTAGAGTACATATGAGCATTAGCTATTGCCAGCGCTTGATCTTCTTGTTCAATCACTCGTTTAATTACCTTATTAAACGTTGGTGCTACTGCATTGCTAAGTGTTGTGCTCATCTTAATTATTTATACTTTGCCAGCCTCATTAAAGAACTCTTTAAAGCTTACATGCACGCTATTCATATGAGGACTCTGTGCGTAATCTTTATCTATATAATCTCTATCGTCTGGTCTTTGTTCGCCGGGCTCTCTCTTCTGAGTACCTAGTTTCTTCGCCAGCATATCATAATAATCCTCGAACCCATTTCCATCAGAAATCTCTCTTACCATACGATCTGTTAGATCTTTTGTGTCAACTGAACCGACAGTTCTTAAATCATATGCGTATTTCTGTACGAGATCATATATATCAAACATATTATCATCCTCAAACGCACGGTACGCATCTTCAAATGATTGTCCTTCATCAAAAAAGCTTTGAAAGAAACCTACTAAATCTTTTAAGCCTATAACTTCAGATGACCAATCCTCTTTTTCTACTTTATGTAGAGCAGCCATAGCTATTTGAGTTATATGCTCTCTTTGCTTACTACTGAATCCCGGCGAATACTCATGATAGTCTCCAGTAGTGTTTAAGAGTGCTCTATATACATGTCCAAGACCTGCTTTAAGTGGTTGGTTAGGTGTAGATCCTCCTACTGCAGTAGCTACATTTGTTACCGCATCTGGACTAGCAAGTACTCCTATACCTCTAGCTAATGTCGATAAAAATCCTCTTCTATTTTGTATTACTGGTTCAAAGCTCATGTTACATCCCTTTAAAGAACTCCTTAAATGTAGGTTTAGTACTAGCTGTTTGTAAGCCGCTCTGAGGGCTACCTGCTCCGTATGGATGTTTGATGTGTGCTTGATTAGGCTTTCTACTATCCTTTGTCAACTCATACCATTTCAACCAATCATGTGCTTCTTGTTTAAGTTTTTTAATTATCTCTTTGCTTTCTTCAGGGCTATAAGCTGGTTCCGCAGTGGTTGGCCACAGTAAGCCGTTTTCGAAAGGATTCTGTATTATTTTATCAGCAAAAACCTTATATTGTTCGATCTTATCACTATTAATAACATCATCATCAAACCGACGCTCCCACCATTTAAAATCACCTCCGTGCCACCATTCAACATCCGGATGTACATCATCCCACTCATCTGGTTGGCCTGGTCTTTTAGGTAGGTAGTCTTTTTGTAGCTCGTCTTTAGCTTTTTGAGCATCTTGCCCTGCTTGTCTCTGTTGGTTTGCTGCGTACCGAGTTTGTCGAGCTATAGCCATCTCTCTCGCATAATTTACAACACCAGGTAAGAACTCTTGTTTAAAGTTCATCTTCATTATTTCATTGATGTCCATGAGTTTTCCCTCATCATTACGTTTGCGATTGAGATCTACAATGTAATTAAAGATAGTATCAATAAATTCTGGTTCTGCTGATCCCATCTGATCCGCAGTTCGTGGCCTCGCTCGCTGCCATCCAGTCCAATCTCGTAGCATTTCGTCTACCTCTTCATCAGCTCCATGACCCCACTCACCATCCCAGTTAATTACCATCTGCTTATCAAACCACTTTGAATTCATTAAGTTCTGATATCTTTCTTCCTCTTCATCAGTCATATCTTCTTCATCTTTAGCGAGAAGATGTTTCGCCCACTCTGGAAAATTAGGATCATCTATAAAATGCTCTTTTTCCTCACCCATATGATTAATCAACTCACTTAAAGTAGGTGCTACTGTGCTTCCTTCTCTATCTGTAGAATGACCAACATCATCAACGTACATATTAATTATGTTTTTAGATACCCACTCAAACGCAACCGCAGATATCTCTGTGTGCTCATACTCGTAATGCCTTTCATCTGTCACATCTACTGGAGTAAGACCACTCTCTAGTGCTTTATTATAAAACTTATGAACGTAGTACCAATGCAGAGCTTCAGGATTAAGCATAGTACCTGCTCCAATCTTAAATGGTGCTGTGACTGCTGCTGCTATCTTAGGAGCTGATAATAGTTTAGTCCATGGAACTGTGGCGAACGCTGATGCACCTCTTCCAAGCATACTAAGGAATTTCCGCCGATCCATGCCTTCTGAATAAATCTCAAAGATCAGTTGTGCTTCTTTGTCATTCATCGATAATCAATTATACTTCTTTCAATATCGCTAAGTATTTTAAGAATACCCTCCGCTCCTAACTTCTCAATTGTAGGAGTAGCAAAGTCTTTATTGAGAGGAAATTCATCTTTACTAGGATCCATCCACTTAATCTGCATGAACGCTAATACCTTTCCACGTCCAAGAAGCTCAACTGTTATAGGTAGCATCTTGTGTTTGTATATAATCATACCAACAGTTGGATCGTCACCTGTCTTATTAACTGCTAACTTATAACTACTATCAGGTGCCTCGAATGCTTGAAGTATCTTATATCCTTCTACGCTAGCGTCGTCTAGATATTCACCATCCTCTTTTATCCATTGCATCTTTTCTTTGTCCCAATGATAGCCTTGATCTCTCATGGCAGCATGCTGCCGGCCTTTTCCAGCTAACTCTTCTTTACTTCGCTGTTTATCCTTGCGCTTAGTAATATCTGCTGGACGGGCAAACTTCCGTCCTCTGCTCTTTTGCATTCGCCACTTGTCTGTTTCTTTAAAATAATCTTTAAACTTCATTTATATCTCCTCCGGGGCATCGTTGTATGTATTATAGTCTTGTAAATTTTGAAACCACCACTTCTTAACATCAGACATAAGCCATCTTTGTCCTTTAAAAAGATAAGCTGTAGGGATGCCGGTTTCACCGAGTACTTTTTCTAGCATGACGAGCTTGTCTGGTTTATAATCTTCTAAATCTTGTACACTTAGTGTGTCACTAGGAGGCCAATTACCAAGCTTAACTACGTGAAAGTCAAATTCATTTGTGGTACCAATGACTCTAAAACCAGGTCGCGCCGGTGCGCCAGGCACCAACTCCGCGGTCGAACTAGACGGACCAGTGACATTGTAATGTCCGGGTTGCTTGGCAATTAAGCTAAGAAGCATACGAGTGTCAGGTTGACTCAAGGGATCTATATAAGGAGTGACCTCATCCCACCATATATCATAAAGAACGTCGAATACTCCGCCGTCTTTAATTACAAGACTGTCTCTGTCGTATGCCTCGTAGAAAGCTTTATATGACTTCACATAATTATTTATTCTAGAGCATCACGAGCATCTAACATAGCTTTAAAGTTGGCTTGTTTTAAATGCTCCCAGGCTTCTCCGCTACGTATCTCCGCTTTCGTCCAGTGACAGTAAGATAAATTCTTAACCCATTGTGACCTATCTGGAGTTTTAGTATGCTTACATATATCGTATACCATTGATATAGGATGTGTAGCTACAGTAGGTACACCTGCTTCTACAGCTAATACACCACAATTAGATGAGCAAATAACAACAAACTTAGCGCCAGCAAAATCATCTTCTAAAGGTTGACCGTTGCGTGGCTTTCTGGCTGAGTTTGTCCTAACACGTACCTTATATCCTAGATTTTCATACTTTATTCGCTGTTCGTTTACCCAAGCTTCTATATCGACTGGTGGTATTTTACTCGTCTTACTATTTAAAGATGAATCTCCTGGTTTTTGGTATATTATTAATACATACTCGCCATCATCTTCTGAACGCCACGGTTTAAGTTGTCGTTTTATTTTTTTACGTATATCATTGGTACTTAACCATCTCTTATCGTCAGAATTAGAATTAATAAAATCAGCCTCACCCATTATACCGTTGTAGCCCATAGAAAACGTTTGTTTTCTATAACTACCATGGCCACGTTCAATGCTAATAAAATTCATATTAGTATTAAGCCACTGCTCACGAACATCAGACTTCCATAATGGAATTGTGAACTTATACAAAGCAGGACCTATTAATAAATCTATATCTTTATGAGATTGTAAAACACATTGCAGGTCATCAGATTCATACGAATACTGATCATGACATATTACCTGTAAGTTGTGCTTTTTAAACCCCTCAACTACGATCGGATACAATTTACGTTCTCGATGCCCGTGACGTTTCATTACGTATACTATCTTCATCTTAGACATCATCACGCGCATCTAAGTAAGCTTTGAACTTAGCTTCTTTCATACGACGCCGTTTCTTTGCTGAAGGCTTCTCAAAATATCGTCTGTTTCGACATTCTTTGATTACATCATCTCTATCTAATTTCTTCTTAAGTTTCTTAAGAGCTCTATCGATAGATTCATCTTTACGTAAGTTTACTTGGATCATTTAATATATAAAATCTTTAACAAGGGTGTATTTGATATTGAAGGCATTCATCATGATGGTAATTTCTCTCAAGCACTCGTGTTCTGAGCCGCCACCGATGTAAGCATTGCTAAACTGTTGAAGAAGGCTAAGATCAATATCAGGAATAATAAGAGGGTCAAGACTTAGTATCCTCGACACTTCATTATACTCATGAGCAGGATATTTAGTAGATGAACCAATAATCTCTCTAAGCACATCTTCTGGAACCTCTAAAGAATAATTCAATCTATGCTGCACCATGTATCTAATCACTGCTATGATTATTCTTACTGGTACTTCGTCCATCCAAACTCTAAGAAAGGCATATGATTTTTCTTGAAAGTTGATTGCGCCTAACTTATTAGGATCGAGACCCATCTCCAAGTAATGGTCCTGAACATCTTTAATAGTGTCGTCTAAGCCAGAATCTGAACCATTGAAGTAGGCTAACACTCTATCAGCTCTAGTGTTTATAAAATGAATTATATTATTAGCCGCTTGGATGTATGTACGTGATAGATATCCTCCTCCTCTTAGAACTTTATGACTGACAGGGTAGTATGCTGGTTGAATGTCTACAACTATGAGAGACTTAGAGTCTGCTTCAGCAATGTACTGTTTAAGAGAGACCATTATAGGTAAGGATCATCTTCTATTCTTTGGGATTGATCTTTATATGTTTTATATAAGTTAACAACCCAAGGGTCGTGTGGCGAGGTTATCATATCTACGACAGATCTTGCATTATACTTAAGCTCTCCATTTTCATCTACTTGGTTGAGTACCCACTCCAAAAACAGAAGAAAATCATCGTCGGTATGTACTGTTGGTCGTCCTTCTACTCCAGCAGGCACCGGAGTTCCTGCTGGCTGGTCTTCATCAACAGTTGTATATCTAGAAAGAATATCTGAATCGGGATCAAGTATCCAACCATAATCATTTGTAAGTGTAGGTTCAACTACATTAACAATCTCTTGTGCATCTGCATTACTAACTGGTTCAGCGACCGCATCAGCATAATCATCAGCAATCCGATGGATTATATCTTCAATGCCTATACCTTCATCAGCAGTTTCTATCTCATCACGATGATCATGCAACCAAGTATCAGCGTATATGCCAGCGTCACTAGTGCTCTCTGTGACTGTCGGCTTCTTAGAATCGTCGGCCGAGGACCACCTGTCGACGTTAAATTGATTTACCCAATAATTAATACTTTGTTGAAACTCTTCCATTCTTTGTCTCCTATGTCTTGGTATGTTCGTTTTAAAATTGTCTAGGGAATCTTTTAGTCTCTTTCTATCTTTTGAAGGTAATGTCAGGGTGAATTGGACAAATTGCTTTGCTGATTCATCTAGATCTCCTTGATCACTAATGACAGTAAACTGAAATATTGCCGAAGCATTGTCAAACTTCTCTTGATCAGACATTTGCGGGTCGTATGTCATAATACCATACCCTAGAGCTGCAGCAGCTGCCCATGGTAGTACTGCTTTACCCGTATCTTTAAATCTACCTTCGAAGTGTAATCTACTTTGTAAATCGTCTAGATCATCCAAGTCATAATAGATTTTATCAATACCTTCTGTAAACGACTTCATCATCCGAATCTTTGAGGATTGGCTGTTGAGTGGTGCATATAACTTTCATACCCTGGTATTTTATCAGGAGGCGGAAGCGCCCCAGTAGCATCTTCTTGCTGTCTAGCAGCTTTAGTATGAGGATCATTTTTAAACCCTAATACCTGTACTGTAATAGCCGGGAAATCTTTTTTACCAGTCTGTATGTGAATCTCTTTACTAGTCTCATCCATATCTTCTACTCTATCATTTAATGAATTGACTAATTCATAGTAAGCTTTAATTAACTGCTCGTCATCCTGAATGTCAGGATCAACAGCGTTATGATTCATACCAGACGATATATCTTCTGCTGGTTCTGTCTCATCGTTTTGTCGTTTAATAAGGTTTCCGCCGACTGCTGCAGCACCAACACGCGCTGCTGTTCCTAGTGCTGCAGGTAGAACTTCATTTATTAATTTAGATGAATCAGTTTGTACTGAATCTAATGCATGATGAGTAGCTCCGTAGCCATAACCGAGATCATCTGGATCGGGCGCTGGTACAGGGGTTAGTGGCTCGTCATCAACTACTTTACCTTTATCATGATCAATGGTATACCCTCCTTTAATATTGTTAGTCATCTTCTCGATTACACCACGAATAACATCTAGAATACCTATGCGTCTAGCTGTAAGATTGGGTCGCTGATAACCATCGAGTGCACCACCTTCGATCTTTTTTTCTAATACATCGAGATTTTTTCGAAGCTCATTTATTATATAAAATGAAGTCTGTTTAATATCATCTTGACTCTCTAAATCAATAGAATCTTTTACTTCATTCTCAGCACGTTTAACTGAAACTGGATTTAAATCTTGCGGATTAAGCATAATACTTTACCTTTGATAAATATTTATGCTAGCTTACGTAATTACTCTGGGTTCTTTATGGACTTCTAAATGCTCTCGAACGATTTGAAGCTTCTCTTTATAGCCTTGAATAACCCAACCGTCGTTATGCCCTGAATTAGCTTGAAGCCTCCAGTCTTGTATAGTGGCTAATACGTCTTCTAGTGATACTTTATTATTCATATAATTGTTCCTCGCTTATGTGTTTTACATTATCATTTGGTACATTGTTATGTATCCATTTCTGTCGTTGTTTATAATCTAATCTCATGAAGAAGCTTCTTATAATCTCTTGTGCTTTGTGTTCAGGAATATCTAATTCTACACCAAGCTCTTTTTGAGCGATCTTATCCCAATCGAATGGTACT
>Ga0080013_1004627_pt1 | contig 10839 bp, 9 predicted proteins | sample ETNvirenome_6_85_FD_69236 | JGI IMG/M metagenome (GOLD analysis project Ga0080013, IMG submission 69236) | Marine viral communities from the Pacific Ocean - ETNP_6_85 (SPADES assembly) (version 2) | ecosystem: Environmental > Aquatic > Marine > Oceanic | place: Pacific Ocean | collected 2013-06-19
AGTCCTGCGCCTGTACGCTTTACCCGCAATACTCCTTGGTTTAGGGCACCCCAATCATCATATTGATCGACTAGCATGTTCCAGTATTGGTTACCTCTGCCGAAAGGAAGGGTGATAATTCTGAAGTCATTGACTTCTTCTTTATACGCCTTCTTCCCGCTAGGGGATACTATTTCTTCCCAATCATCTCGTCGTTGCTGGTTGTGAATAATATCAGACACAAAAGCCCACAATGCAAACTTATGGGAAGGAGAGCGACCTTCTGGTACATCATCCGCCATAGGCTTCTGGGTATCAGGGTCTACAAGGGTGTTCTTCCACCCACCCTCTGACTCATAGGTGTAAAGATACAATTCTTCTAGGTTAGGGTCATCATCCTCACCTGTTGCCACAGGGCGGAGGAAAACTTGATCTCCATCACGAAGCCAAATCTCTTTACGATCTCCACCTCGTGCCGCTGCTAAATCTTTCTGGCGACTGTTTATACTGCTTAATCCTGCCATTTTATCTCCTTCTCGTGTTACCACGAATAAGTATTATTTAGAACTTCCTCAAGTGCATTTGCGTCTTGTATTTCTTGTACATCTTTGACGTGCCGTGGAAGTTTTACATACTTAACGATACCATAATCCCTAAGCTGTGTCAAACCTTTTTTTGTTCCTTTCTGCCCTGCTTCATCATTATCTAATACTAAAACTATCTTACCAGCTTTTATATTTCTTAGCAACTTCACTTGTGCTGCTGATACCATCGCTCCTAACAAGCTTACTACAGGGTAGCCATATTGGTCAAGACTTATAGCGTCTAATGACCCTTCAACCACATATAGGGTCTTCACACGTTTAAGAAGCAGGTGTTGACCAAACAAAACCTGAGACTTCTTCATACCGGGATAGTAAAGATACTTAGGGTCAGCTACTCGTTGCCTAAGTACCCATCCAATCATCCTTTTATCTGCATCCCTGACCGGCAAGGCTAATCCTGCCTTATCATCTACCCCCGCTTCCCACCTAATGAGGCTCTCCTTAGAGATACCTCTCTTATATATCCACTTTGGTATTCGGCCTTTCTCAAAAGGAAACTCTATTTCTGGTAATGGTTTATCTTCTTCTATTCTCTCATGCTTAAACAACTCTGATGCTTTCGGAATCCTATACATACCATGTTGTTCGATGAATGTCCTAGCCTCACCTCTAGTGCTTTTCTTCATGAGTTGTACAAGCAGTTGAATATCTCCTGCCCCACAACCTGCAAAACAAATCCACTTACCTGTGTCCACATTTATGGAGCATGAGGGTCTACGTTCATCATGTAGAGGGCAGGTAATTTGGTACTCGCCCCCATCTATCGGGGGGTCAAGGTGTAATGCCCTTAGGATTTCATACCAATCATAATTTTTAATTTTAGGGGCTTTTCTAGAAATCATCTTCTATTTCTTCTATATCTCCAGAATCCACCATCCATCTCATAATAGTACCATCCATACTAAGATCACCATCACGATACTTCTGGAACTGTACCCCTCTCTTACCGGGCTGATCTTCTAATAAGGACATAGAGATAGCCACGTCACTGGCACGTATCAAAGCATCACCGAAGGCTACCTGATCGGCTCTAGGGGGTGTATTGAGGTTAGCAGCATCACGAGTCGCCTGTGTCGAGACAATTACTACTATATTTGAACTCATGGCAAGATTCTTCATCCCATAGAATAGGTTGTGGTTCTTCTCCCACGACGCAGACCCTGCCCCACCCAATAAGTAAATACCGTCAATAACCAGCACTTCGGGTTTATGTTTCCTTACCAAGTTAGCAATAGCTGGCATGGTAATCGAATCCTGCCCTACAATGTGATCACAGGTCAACAAATTCTTAGAGGAAGCTTTTTCTAAATACTCCTTATACTCTGCTTCCTTGATTTTATCGCCAGTACGTAACGCCCTGTGACTAAAGTTATACCCCATTGAATGCCCCATAACCACGTCCATACGTAAGTCTATTTGGTGCTGAGGCATTTCAGTTGATACTAACAGTGTCCGCTTTCCCTGTTGGACAGCAAGTTGAGCCATCTTTATGCACATCCATGTCTTCCCCACCGTGGGGCGAGCAAAAATAGAGATGAGGTCGGCGGGTTGCCACCCCAGACCACTACTATTAATAGTGTCGAAAGGGGTTGTTACTCCAAGAAGCCCTTTACCGAACTCCCTACGCTTTGCTCTTTGTTGGTACAAATCAAACCTATCAAGTTTACCCGAATTATAAGCTTGTACATCATCATCTAGAGCAATATCTAAATCATCCAATTGCTCTTGTATACGGAGTAACGCCTTCCTAGGGTTCTCGTCTAGCACTTCTTCGTTATCTTGAAAGGTGGAGAGTATGTCCCTGTACAGTACAATCTCATTGAACTGGTCTACGGCATACCTAAAATCGGTTTTTGATCCTGCCTTATCAAGCTCAGGGAAGGTTTTTGCCAGCAATTCCTTGTTAGGCATCTCCCCCATGTCATCATAGTATTCAACAAGGAAGTCATATGCTTTCCTATGCCTAGAAAAGCTTGAGGGGGGATGAATAAACTTTTTGAAGTTGTCTACGTTTAGGAGTCCAAAAATTACTGAGGACTCAACAAAATTAAAATCTCGTGGTGCCATATATCTCCTATCTCACTGTGTGGATAACACGATTGTGATAGTTATGAATATAACACGTTATTCCGGTGCTGGCAACTTCTGTTGCGATTTTTCTTGCCTGATTAAAATCATTTCCGACATAAACAGAAAACATAGCTTTATCTTTGTGGTAAATTACATTAAACCAACCGTCTTTAGGGGCGGCAGTTTCCGTTAAACTATTTAGTTTCTTGGCTCCAGAGTTTGGAGACTTCTGATGTTGACGGTTCGCCTTTCTTTGTTTGGGCATTTCTAAACTTCTCCAATTCTTTTAATAGCTTCTTTCGCTTCTGTTCTGATTCTGGGTTGGGAAACCACTTAGCTTCATACATAAGATATCTACTCCACAAAGTCTTGATCTTCTCGTTACCTCTTATACTTACATACCAGTATAGGTCTGGACGATCAGTATTGGGTTTATAATAGTCAAATCCTGCAACAAAATATTTTATGTGGACTGTTCTATCATTGTTGGCTATACATGTTTTTATAGCACATAAGATTTCATGGGTATCATATTTAGCCGTTAAGGACTTTAGGGCTTTAAGTTCAAGCCCAAAGAAAGTCGTAGAAGTGTAGGCTCTACCAAACTTTGCTTGGTACAAGACAGCAAACCAATCAAAGAATTCTTTACTGGTGTAATCATCTATCTTTTTGCCTTTTTTGACCAAGTTGTTCCCTTACTTTCTGCTTAACTTGTTTATTAAGTCTGTACACCCCTTTAATGTCTAGGTATTCCCCTAATTCTTTCATGGAATACCCCTGCATCCTTAACCTAATAAATTCTTTCTCCATACATGATAACTGAAGGTTAGCAAGCATGTCAACTGTCTCTACATCTATCGTATGATCTGAGGTAGCTTGTAGTTTAAAATCAATGTCGTCCGTTATTCCAACGGTCGGCATAGCTCTGTAATGTTTTGAAGCTTTTGTGATTAGGGTACTTGCGGTATTCATTAATGTTTTATATAGGTACGTATGGAAGATAACTCCTGAGTCTTCTCTATACCCTTTCGCAGCCTTCATTACACCTATTCGTAACTCTTGAACAATATCTTCATAGTCCATCCCTATGACGGAGACATTTCTAGCTACTTTATGTACTTGTGGTTCCCACTGTTTAATTAAATCGTCATCAATCTTCATACGCACCATCGCTTTCAATCATATTGTCTTTTCTAAAGCATTTAATAGTGCAATATGCATTCTTGGCACCCTTCCTTTTCTCTGCTATAATTCTAGCACGTTTCCTATAGAAAAGCAAGCCACAATAACCACATTTTAGCTTTATGTTGTAGTGTTGGAACCTATGTCTGCTGGCACAGAAAGTCTTGGTGGATTCAACGGTGTTAGAACAATCAAAATACTTACAGTATTTGGCTTTCTGTAGGCGATGTGGTGTAGTCTCAAGCCCCTGTTCTACTAGAAGCTGGTATACCCGTTGATAGGATAAGCCCTTGTAATTCCGTTTCTTGTTTAGGAGAGCGGTAAGTTCTCGTATACTGGCGTAGGGATACCGGATGCGAGCCTTACGCACATGTAGGGCGGGACGCATTTAAAAATCGTCTGCGGTTACTTTACTTTCTTCGTAAGCTTTTACCCAAGATGCTATTTGTTCTTTCCAGTAAGCTATTAGGTAAGCTGCGTCTACATCTCCCGACTCATCGTTACGTTTTATGTATGGTGATGCCGCTACAACCCTAGTCCATTGTGCGTCTGTGAATGATACTGTTACGTCAGGCATTAGTTTTTCTCCTTTAATTCTTTAATCTCTGCTGATAATTCTTGAACTGCTTTCATAAGTATAGGGATAAATTCTGAGTATCTCGCACCGTAACGGTCATCCTCACCCGTAATGTCTTTATGTAAACCCCCAAAATCATCTAAGGAATCTATTCCATATTTCTTTAGTGTTTCAAGTACTTCTTGAGCTATTATACCATAATGCTTTTGATCGTGCTTACCTTCTTTTTTATTTTTCCATTTATACGACACGGGATTTAAATCATTAATAAAATCTAAGCCCAACTTAGTTGGTGTAATATCCTCTTTCAATCTAATATCTGATGTTTGAATGGTATTATTAGTTGCATATATATCATCCCACCTATATATGGCATGACCTAAGTCTTTTTCATCATCATCCGTAGGTCTGCAACCGCTACTATATATATTTGATGTAAATCCCGCAGTCCCACTCACAGAAAAGTCTACCGTACGTGCATCGTCCCCAGAAGGCGTAAAACTATGACTACCAAAGTTTATCCTAAGAATTGAATCATCTGAATATCCAACATGACCAGAAGCTATCCGATAAAAACCTGTGTTAGGGTCACCGGTAAACGTAAAACTGGGATAAGAGTTGGTGCCATCCCCAGCAAAATGATAATATCCTACAAACCCATTAAATGGCTGGGAATTCCACCCAGAAGAAGTATCTGGATAGGTTCCTAGGTTTATGAAAGGTTTACCGGTAGTTCCATCCATACCAGTTCCATCTGCCGTATTTGTAGGATAGATTCCCATATAATGCACACTACCAGATGTTACAACAGCTTCTGATATGGTAATAGATTGCCCCCCAGCAGACAGGCTTAAATGATCTTCAGATGCCCGGTATATACCTGTATCTGTATCAGAGGTAAAGGAAAACTCCGGTGCAGCAAGAACCCCATCATCCCCCCTAAACCAACCGGTTGCGGTTACATTTGATAAAGACCCAGAGAGGGAGGTTGCGGTGTCAGCGTTACCTGTTACATCACCTGTTATATCGCCAACGAAAGCAGTACTTGTAAGGACTCCACTACTAGGGTTATAGGTTAGACCTGTATCTGTTTCTATACCTTGTGTACCTATAGCTCCATCCACGAAAGTAGGGTAAACAGTTTCGTTCGTGGAGTCATTAGCAGAAGCAGTAACGCTAGTCGCTACTGCTGCTGTAGTTGCTGAGGATGCTGAGGATGCGGTGTCAGCGTTACCTGTTAGAGCACCTATAAAGGTAGTTGCGGTTACCCCTGAACTGGAAATTTCGAGCCTTTGAGTACCCCCTGTTGAAAATTGTATTTGATCGGCTGTATCACTGTACATACCCGTATCTACGTCTCCATTAAAAGAGTAGGCTGGTAAGGCCGCATTTCCTTTCCAAATATGTAAAACGTCAGTCAGGTTAGATACTTGCCCATCTGCCTTGATGTCAATTTGTACTTCATTTCCTTCATTAAAATTTGTAGTTGTAACGCTATCCACTGTGTTACTTGGTACTGTTAGCTCTGCTACAATAACCCTATTTTTAGATGCTCTATTATAAGTTGATTCTAGAGACGTTTGAAATATCCCCTGCTTCTCTCCCTTTTCCCAGAAGATAATGTACCGTCCCCCTTCAGCTAAGTACGTCCCTATCCCTACTGGAGCGGATGCGTATGTATCTCCTGCTGCAATTGGGTAATCTTTACCCCCAAAACTTATTACACCAGCCGTCCAACTTTGTCTCCTGTGTGTATTTGCCATTACGGGGGGTCTCCAGATGAGAAGGTAATTTCATTCAATCTTGCTTTACCTAAGGTGATAGGCCCATCAAGGTCTCCCTTATTCTCAACAACAGCTTTAGTTATATTACCCAATGGTCTAATTGGTACCCCTGACGGTAAGTCTTGGTATCCTATAACTTCTATGTCGGTCGAAGTGTTAAATGCACTTTCTTTGAACGAAAGCTTTGTTATTATAGTATTAGCTGCAACACCGGATAGTGGGTCAGAAACACGAACAGAATGTCCTGCTCTTAAATGTATATATATTCGATAGTAAGTAGTTGGGCTAGTAGACCAAGTAGCTGTTGTCGCCAGATTCGAGGTATATAGCGTACCGGTAACAGTCCCACCGGCATCGTTTAGGTGTTCAGCTAACACTCCAGCTTGATGCGTCCCATCTAACCCGTTGGTTTTAGTAACCAACATCCCTGCTCGTCCCCCATAAGCAGCTAGATTTTGTGTTGGCTTGAGAGCCGCTCCAGTGCTACCTGAACCAGCTTCTCCTGTCAATGTTATAACTGGATAACCAAGTATTTTACACGTCCCTCTAAGCAAATCCTTAGAGGCTCTGGTAAGACTAGAGGCGGCAGTTCTACGTACCTCATTAAAATCATTACCGCTCTCAGCATAGGTAAGGCTTTGAGTTTTTGCACGTTTTTTATCTTCCATTAAAGCTTGGGTTATTATTGCTTGAGTGTTTTTAAATAAATGTTTACAGGTAGATGTTGCTTCATCTCTCATCAAGAACCTAGTCTCGCTTATCTTATCCCCCCGCCTAAACCTAACGGGCATAACATTATATGCAGATTTCCCATCAATTTTCCTTCCGACCCCTCCAAGAAGACCCATACTCGCACTGGTTCCACTCACGGTGCCAGCATAGTTCCGTGAATCTGGCATTGTAGCTGCCCCAGTGGTAAGCCCACTAAGCTCAGCAGTACTACTTATCCTGTCTTCATCGGCAACAGCATATACCTCAACTCCCACATAAGGTATATCCATTCTTGCCCTGTCTGAAATTAATACGTAAGAATCGGTGTTAGCATCTTCATTTCTAGTGTTAATAGATTGGTACTGAACCCTAGCTACCCCGTCAAATACATTAAATACTCGTTTATAATTAGTAACTCCCCCTGCTGCGTAAGCCATATTACTCAAAGCACCTGCCGTTGGCACCGTACCCGGAATTCCGTCATACGCTTCATTAGGAAGATCGGTTAGATAAAACTTTTTCGAGTTAAGATAACTCTGTGAGGTACCTGAACCACCGACAATGTTGTAAGAGGTTCTATCCAGAACAACTGGTGCCCCTGTTCCACTGTCACTACCTGTATGAGAACGTGTTCCCCCACCCCATTCACTAGATTTTATTTCCGCACGAACAACTGTAAGTGTATCGGTCGATCTACTCGTACACCACATTGTTTCGTAATCAGCCGAACTAGACCCTACACGTATAAGGAAATAGGCACTTGGGAACCCTGAGCCGTCACCTGATTCTAAAACAATTGAGGTGGTATTATAAGCTATATTCACTTTCAACGTCCCTGAAGCATCACTCGCAATCGGTGTCCATCCCGCTGGTGGGAGAGGTACCACTACCCGCTTATAATTATTCCAGTAATTAGTAGAATCGTAAGAATTACCACCTGTAATCTTAATTATTGCCCCTGTTTGCAGATCGTGCCTACTCGGATCAGCCCCATCGGAAGTAATGTGGCTGACTAGCATATCCCCACCGTCATTCTCTACTGTGCAATACGCTGCAACATCGTTAGGCTCTATTAGCCCCTCTAATTCACAATTTTTAATGGATTTTATAAGGTCGCAATCTACTATACCTGTAGCATAGTGTGGGTAGGTATGTTTAAATTCCGCACTCCCACCCGATGCGGTGTGATCATCGGTGGTTCTTTCAACTACGGCTTGATCCCCCGGCCCTTTATTTAGTGGTCGTCCCACAATGGGGACTTGGCTGGGGCCAGCGTAACCACATATCCGATAAGCTCCCCCGCCAGTTGCGCTACCCGAACTAACCTCAGTATTTGCGCCTATTGTTCCTACTCCCCCCATACCGTTATCTATAACCCGACGTAATATTTCTCTGTCTTGAACGGAGCCTAGGGGAACACCCGCTGTTGCCCCCCAATTATCAGCAGCATCCCCAGCTTCAGACATTTGCCAGTCAGACGAAATGTCACCAGTACCTGCTGAATAAAAGCCGGGGTTTGTTAAACTGCCACCACTTTCGGTAAACATACCCTCATCGTTAGCCTTAACTAGTGTTTCGTGCTTCTGTGTAGCATCAGTGATATCTTTAGCAACAAATGAATCATGCCTATTCCAATGGAACTCCCCATTCCAACGTCCAGCATGATTTAGTCGCTGGTTGCGATCTGTAAAAGCATCTACATTGTTACAACACTGTATTTTCTTTACTCTAAGAAGTTGTAAATTGTGTCCTAGTTCAGATTTGTCGGTATTTCCTGCATCACCACCTGTTATCTGTAACTCTACGTCTGATATTACTTCATCATCCCCTATTTTCCACTGTGCGTTAGGGTACATTATTTTAATTTGCCCTGTTTCTTCTACATCTTCTTCTACGGGAGACACTATATTTAATGAGGTTGCATCCGGTCTGAATTGCCGATAGCCACGCTTAAAATAGTTAAGATGTGGTCTAGGGTCATTATAATACGCATTCCCTGCCAACGTGTATCCCTCTGATGTCATCGCCCCGTATATCCCTGAATCTAGGAAGAAGTCGTACCCAAAGTTACCGTCTTCCGCCCCTTCCCAACTCAAAGTCCCATTTGCTGATGAACTATGTGAATTAGTTATTCGTGTTCCATCTAAGGTATTAAGATAGAACGTATCAGTAGCAATATATGTGACGTTGTAATAACCGTTAGGGACTCGCATCGTACCACTAGTTGTGCTATCGGATACTGCTATCATTTGCCCTGTAGCTAATCCATGACCACCAGAAGTGACTATTATGGGTTGGGTTGCTCCGGAAGCAGCCCAAGTTGTACCCGGAGCACTGCCCGTTCCTGATGCGGTTACATGCCTGTCTGACATAGCCATTTCTTGCATAGCTCTGAGAACTCTGTGCCCTGAATCAGACAAATCTCGTTTAAATTGACCGCTTAGTAATTCATTGCCAGTCATATTGAAGCCCGAATCTTCAAATTTTTTATTTCCTAGGGAGCTAGTACCACTTGAACTAATTTGTCCTGCTAAGTTGTCAGTGTAAATAGTCGCTGAGCCTTCATTAAAATCATCCACCATATTACCAATTGCATCACTAATTTTATTCTCAGATACTGCATCTCCAGCGTCATTTAGTTTTTTCCCATCTAGGTAAACAGGTGCTTTTAACCCTGCCCCTATGCGATAGCTTTCCCCTTGCTCTTGATTCGGACTCCCAATTTTTTCTCCCGTCGTACGAAATTTCTTCTGAATTTTCTTTACAGTTGTATTACTAAAGAACTGCAAGTGGTCTTTAGCTTGTAGCTTAATAACTTTTCCATAGGAAGGAGTCCATGTTTCCTCTAAGTTTGTTATTGTGCCGTAAAACAGAGGATATGCTTGCTCTATGGTACTTTCAAGTATTGTTCTTATCGTCCCCCCCGTACCGTTACCATTATACTCTGTATAGTTTTTTATGTGTCTTAACTTATAATCATCAGCATTAGGGTCAGATATTTGGTAGGTTCCATCGGGTAAGGCACCTGTACTTTCATTTACTATTTGGATAAGTTTACCTGCTGTATGACCATGCCCAACACTAGACACTACTAAGGGAGATTGTCCATCATGGTTAAATGGCCCTCCCTTAGTAAATTTCTCAGGCATATGACAATAAATAACTTCTTGTCCCATAGTAAAATCTGGATTTGCTACTGATATAGCTTCAACAGAATATTTACCTGTGGGAACATATGAAAGCGTTCCGCTAGAACCATTCCCAACGATTCTCGTTACTGTGCTGCCTGTGTGCTTCTGATTAGACCACGGATTAATCGTGAAATGTTGTAAATAAAAGGTAGAAGAATCAATTTTTTCAACCTCATAGATTCGTGGTATAACCTCTTCAGTGGACTCATTGCTTACCGTAACCCTATCCCCAGTAACCAACCCATGCCCACTTTTTGTAACTATTAACTCCCCGTCGGTGGAGGAGCCATCTCCCCCATCATGAGCAACGGACGATTGCGATAATCCTCCTCCAGCACTAACGTTTTGAATGGTGCAACTAAAAACAGCAGGTTTATATACTTCATCCACATAATTCAGATCAATAAGCTCGCTTACATCTAACATGTTCCACTCTGCGTTAGATAAATGTGTTGTGTCCCTGTATAAAAGATATCCAGCCATTACGTATTCGTTGCTCCTACTCCTGAAGTATCGCTTGTACTTCCTGTTCCTGACCGTCGCCTAGTCACAAACTGTATTGTATATTCCCACTTAGTTTCAATTCCTGCCTGTAATTGGCACCTATACTGTTGAACAGCACATTCATACTTATCAAAAAATTTGGTTGCTGCAACAGCGGAATTAAAATTTGAGTGTAGTACATATACATGTTGTTTCCCTGACCTGTGCACCCAATCTGTAGCAGCCGTTGTAAGTTC
>Ga0080013_1006127_pt1 | contig 10838 bp, 24 predicted proteins | sample ETNvirenome_6_85_FD_69236 | JGI IMG/M metagenome (GOLD analysis project Ga0080013, IMG submission 69236) | Marine viral communities from the Pacific Ocean - ETNP_6_85 (SPADES assembly) (version 2) | ecosystem: Environmental > Aquatic > Marine > Oceanic | place: Pacific Ocean | collected 2013-06-19
AAGTATCCAAAAGACAATTAAGAAAGATTATTCGAGAAGAGAAAGCTCGACTGACGGAGAACCGACTTGTTGGCTCGGTTGGGTTCGGCTCAAATGCTGAAAGAGGAAGGCGGTTGGCAGAACAACCCATCTCAGGCGAGCAGGCGATACAAATGCAGCGTGATCAAAACCCGCTATTCAATCCCAGGCATGTTAAGGATCTTCTCTTTGATGACTTTGCAGAGATTGAGCCTGGGGACGCTTGGGTGAGTGAAGAAAGCTTTGCGAAATTTGAGGCATCGGTTTTAGAAGCTATCGAAATGCTCCGTCGAGACTTTGTGGGAAGATAAAATGATAATCACTAAAAACCATCTAAGAAGGATTATCAAAGAAGAAAAGGTTAAATTAAACGAAGCAGATTTCGGTGGCTACGATAATATCGTTGAAGAAATATTTCAAGAACTATCCGTATATCTGGAAGAAGCGCGATTCTCGAGCGGCGATCCAGACATGAACAAACAAAAAGCAATAGAGGTTGGTAGCGAGGCGATTAAGGCTGACATTATTTGGCCGCGGCTCGAAGGTGCGCTTCCTGGGATCTGGGATGAAGCATATTATGATATGGCTGAAGTGTTATATAAGCAGGTAGCTGAAGAATGGCTCTTGCAGCAGCATTAATAGGAAAATTACAAAATGAAAGTATCAAAAAGACAATTAAAAAGAATCATCAAGGAAGAGAAGCAGAAGCTACGAGAGCAGAACTCTTCTGGTGAACGTGCTCGAGGGATGTACGCGGACGACGCGCTGGCCAGACAAGCCACTGCCCTTCTTAGCGACTTGTACGATCAGATGATTGGTGAGATGCAGGAAGACGGCATGGAAATCGGAGAAGCTGAAGATATGGCTGCTGAAGGATTGTTACATATAGTTAATGGTGTTCTTCAAACGATGGGTCATCTCCATGCTAAAACAATTCTTAAGGGTGCTGCCGACAGCACACGGTGGGATAGATGAAAATCTCTAAAAGACAACTCAAAAGAATCATCAAAGAAGAGAAGCGGAAGCTGCTTAAAGAGCAGTGGGGAAGCCAGGAGTCGCAAAACCAGCTAGCCCGGTTTGGCCAAGCTTGGTCTAGCATGGGCGGTGCTGTACAGGAACAAATGATTGATCTTTTCAATGCATATGGCGAGGGACGTATTCAGGATGTAGTATATGGTGGCATGAACCCTCAAGCGCTTGAAGTGGCCCAGCAAAAGCTTGGAAACGTTCTAAACATTTTGGGACGGGATGGGATTGAAGAAGCCGCAGATATGCTCGATGCAATTGAAGAAGCCCAAATGATATTTAGGCACGGTGACGAAGAAGTAGAAGCCGATCGAGCTGCCGCTGGAGGAGAATATTAAGGTGAAGCTTCTCAAGGATGGTTGGATTTTTGCCAAACTGCTTGCCTCAGGCCAGGCTTCTCGAGAAGTGTATGTTGTTCTTGTAGCGGCAAAACTCGGCGCCTTTTTATGTGGCGTGCTTATAGGAAAATGTATTACATGAAAATCACAAAGCGACAACTTAGAAAGATTATCAAGGAAGAGAAAGCCACGCTTTTGAATGAGCAAGGTGACCGGATTGCTGACGAACTTCTGGGCGATTTTTTAAGAGATATGGCTCAAGAGCTTACCGACCAATACGATCCCCGGGACGCTCACCGCGTTGGGTCCGAAGAAGAGTTTTACGACGCATTAACAATAATCACTGTTGAAGTAGAAGATCTGGTAAGGCAGCGTCTCTCAGATCTTTGGTCAGGTGATATTCGATTAGAAATGGGAGCTCCTCTCCACGAAGACAAATCAGGGAAAGGCAAGTGTCCGGACACTGGGTGTATTAAGAAGAGCGGAGACAAATGGCGCATCGTTAGTAATAAGACAGGTAAGCTGTGGCCGCAGAAATACAAGAGTAGAAAAAGTGCCGAGTCCGCACTAGATGCTTACCACGCGAGTAGATAAGATGAATTGGAAAGATAGGATAAACGGAGCATTGGACAAACTGGCCGGCTGGTTAGGTTTTACACCCGCACCAGTCCCAATCCCAATTCGTAAAGACCCACCGCGGAGAAGAAGATGAAAGTATCTAAACGACAGCTGCGAAAAATTATTAGAGAATCCATTACCGAGCAACATAAGACTGGCGGAGGTATGGCACGTGATTTTTTTAATCCCGGACAGGCTGCGTTAGAAATTACTGAGCCCGGAGTAACAGAAGCGCAAATCAGCGATCACTGGCCCAACGTTCTATACCGGGGTCAAGATGTAATGGATTTAATGTACGATGATAAAACTATGGAGATAGCTGAAGATGCTATTAGCTATGAGCTGGGTGAGGAGTTCGAAGGACAGGAGTCCTACCTCGGTTGGGTACCAGATCAAGATGTATTTATAATGGGCTTTGATGTTTGGGGTGATGCAGGCATGACAGCCGGGATCGTTACACTAGACCCTCGAGGGCGAGTCATTAAGACTGACCTCGGTGGAGACGGGATGTATCCTTCGGGTCGAAGAATAGTCAAGAAGCAGTATCCAACCATTTTAGAGCTAAGGCTGGACTGATGAAAATCTCAAGACGCCAACTTAGAAGCATTATCAAGGAATCATTGCTGTGTGAAGTTGATACGTCTGTGCACGAAGGCGACCACGATCCAATTCGGATTGAGATTCCTGCACTGGAAAAGATTGCGCCTGAGGAAAACTTTGATGGAGAAAAGGTGTGGTTCAGTGACAGCGACGCTTCCAAGATAGCAGAAATGCTCGAGGACGGGCCGCCTGATATCGAACGCTATGACTACGATGAAGAGCGTTACGAAGAGGCAACCGCGGAATGGGATAAGATAACCGGTCTTCTCGATGGCTGGTATGATGACGATAGGGAAGAACTGGCTCAGAATATCAGGGACGGAATCAAGCAGGCTGAAGACGCGGGCTACGACTACTAAAATGAAAATCACAAGACGTCAGATTCAACAACTTATTTCAGAGTGGCAGTATCGAGGCCTCGAGGGCTTCGAATCTAATAGAGACGATTCCCAATATGAACGTGGATATGAAGATGGATTAAACGGATCACCGCCTGCTCAAGATGCATCGCAGGATTATGACATGGGATATGGAGATGGTATGGCTGACGCCACCGTTCCAGATGATGTCGATGGCGATCGCCAAAGACGCCAGGATCCTATTATGGAGTCCCGACATGTATCCTTATTCAAGCGTATGCTTCTTGAGCAGTATGACTCGGAAGATGCTGACCTTACAGGACTAACTCCATCAGATGAAGAAATGGATGCCGCAGGAGATGACCTACAAAAAGCTTTCGAGGGCGGACCTGAAGGTGTGAGAGCTTTCATGGATGCACAAGGAAACAAGTCTCAAGCGGTCAATGATATTTTGGTCATGGCAGCTGAGGAATATGATGGGTCTGATCCAGATGATAAGATTACAGTGGCATCTGAAACACCGACCAAGGTTGGCGGCTTGGCGCCGACTCAGCAGTTTATAGACTTGATGCAGTCTGTTTCATTCCCACTTGGATCTGCAGACATGCTTAACCAATATATTACTACAAAATCTACTACCGCACCCGGTGCGATATCGGTCTCGGGAGATGCCATCCTGGATGGTCACCATCGCTGGTCAGGTGTATTTGCAATTACACCTGATGGAGCGGTTCTTGCAAAGGATTTTGAATTTCCTGGAAGCGTTAGAGATAAATTAGCTGCAGCTCAACTCGCAGTCGCCGCTGTGAATCAAAGCGGCACACACCCATCGAAAGGTGGCGGCGCCGCAACAGATATTGTGGGTAAGGGAAAAGAAGAGATATCAAAGATGATTGCCGCCAATGCCGGAAAGAAAACAGACAAGCATGCTCCAGGAGCTCTCCTTAATGATGAGATGGTAGAGCAAATCGCAAGTGGAGCATATCCTGAAATTATTAGCTGGGCTGGTTTGAAGGGCGATGAAGAGTTTGTACCTCTCCATGGCACATTCAGAAAAGACATGAGTAGCGATCCTATTCGCGCTGCAATTGCGGATACCGTTGCAACCAACTTAGCCAGTATGCCCGCGCCCAAGGCAGGAGCGCCAGAGTCTAGAGAAGACATGCCCCAACTTGACCATCCGAGTATTGGGAAAGATGCCGGCCTGGCCAAGATCGCAGGCGGATTACCGGCAGGAGAATTTAACGTTCATCCACCTTTTCATGAGGGTGCAACGAGCGATCATGATGAAACAATAATGGAGAATTGGCGAAGACTCGCCGGAATTAATAAACTTTAGCAGAGCGTATATGCTTTATCGCTCTGTGCCACCTATTTATGATAGTTGCTGTTACAAAAGGGAGTACCACAATGAAGATTAGCAAAAGATATCTACAACGGATTATCCGTGAAGAGCGTAAAAAGCTGCGTGAGGACAGCGTTGATGATGAATTGGAGAACCTCAAGAAGAATGTTCATGATGACATTGAACATATTAAAGATCTCCATAAGGATATAGAAGATGATCGAGAAGAAGAACATCGTGCCGAGGATCATCGAGCAGACGAATCTCGTCGTCGTCGACGTACACGAAAGAATGAATCTCGTCGAATTCAGCGAGTCCGGTATAGCCAGCTTCGTCGAATGATTCGTGAGCAGATGGCTGGAGCCGACATCGTTGCAGACGTTGGATTACCGGGCGAGGAACTTGATGCCGCGGTTGAAGAAGATCCAGCAGCATCAGCTCACATGGCAATCGCTGCCATCAGCGATCTAGCTGCAGCTGCAGGTGTTGATCTTGATATCACAGCAGGTGATGAAGGCGTTGAGGATGTAGGCGATGTTGGATTAATGCCCGTTGCTGAGCGTGCTCTTAAGCGTAGACTTCGCAGAAAGATTAGAGAAACCGCTCGTAAAAACAGTCGTCGTAGAACAGTTCGCCGCCGGAGATAAAATGCCAACGCCTCTTGTCGCGAATCGTCCTCGTATGAAGCGTGTACGCCATCGTTCTGAACCAGAACGGTATGGCGGTGGTGTTGAGTTAGCTAGAGGTAGAGGATCAGATCGTCGGGTTCTAGTAAAATGGGATGACGGCACGCAGCGATTTCATGACCGAGCAGAAATATTACCTGAAGGACGAACAATGAAGGTATCTAAACAACAGCTAAGAAGAATGATTCGGGAAACCCTTATCCGCGAAGCAGAATTCTATGGCGAGACTCCGGAAGGTCAGCTTACTGATACTGAAGCTGAGGATGCAGTATTTACCCAACAGCTTGATGCTGAAAAGGTAATGAAGGCTGCTGGGCTTTCATCTCAAGAGATATCTCAAATGTGGCCGTTTATCAAAGGCACAAGCGATCCATGGGGATTCATGGAAACCCCTATGTTCGAAAAGCTTTTTGATTGGTTTGCATTTGAGAGTCCTGCAGATGACAGGATGCCCTATGGCACTGCCAAAGCGAGGACCGGCGTACCAGATGAATGGATCATAGATAGACTAGCGCTTGGTAAAGAGCAGACTGCGGACCCTTTGTCCGGACGTAACCCTCAGTGGCCAGAAGGATATGCAGCAAAATGAAAATTACAAGACGACAACTTCGAAGAATTATTAGAGAAACTTCTTCCTTAACAGATCCCATTGCACGACCAGGAGGTTCGAGTCCTGCCGCGTCACAAGAGGCTCCAGCAACTGGAGATGAAGCATACGGACTTGGGTACGGCAGAGGCCGTGCTGGTCGCCCTGACCAGGTTTACAAAACGATTGAAGCTTGGCTAGCTGCAAATGTTGATGAAGAGATTGCTGAAGCTTATCTTCATGGCTATAAAATAGGGCAGTCAGAATTGGATATGGAATACATGGGCACGTGGGACGACGACGATGATGATGATGAGCCGTACACACATCCCGCTGATACGATTGCTGATAAGCTTGGATTAGAGCGTCAGCCGTTTAAAATGCGTCGACGATCGCAACCTGCGTCTGGTCAACAACCAAAGACCACGGGCGATGCTAGCATATCTGCTCATCCACCGGAAGTCGGATACGGGTCTATCCCTGATAGATACGTCGACCACTATCTTCGCCTGACTAAAAATCAGCTTGGTCGCATAATCAAGGAATCAGTAAGAAAATATAAGCGATAATTTTTTCTTTTGAATTGAAAAAACGTACCTCTTCACTTACAATAAATTAGTGAGGAGGTTTTTTTATGTACGAATATAAGATCGTTCAAATGGGAACCGATGGATCGCGTATCACATTGGAAGAAATTGCGGCTACGCCGGCTTTAACTGAACGTGAAATGGAAGAATTCATTGAAGACCGACAAGCATATTGGATGCAGGAGATTGATAAGAATATTATGGATATTAGCTTGATAAAGATTGAACGAACAATCATTCCACGGAGGTAGCAAGAAATGAGTAAGAAAATTGGGTTTATGTCCCTTCCAAAGAATGCGCATAATACAATCCAACACGCTTTTGGAATAAGCCGGCCAGATATGTTCGGAGCAGATAGTGATGTTCCATTAATCAAAGATTGGCTCCTTGGTCCGGGGAAGCACCAGTGGCTTAAAGATGCTGGAAGACTTCAGAAGTATGATTTCCTATTTTCTTCTATTCGACATCCTCTTACCAGATTTGTTGCTTCATTTTATGAATGTCAAAGAGCGTACAAGTATACGAACGATATTAATCAATTTACCAACGACTTACTAAACGAAAGTCTAACGTTAAAGCAATTATGGCATTCAGTACCACAAACGAGTAATCTAATTGTGGACGAGCTTAACTTCGTTATCCGAATTGAGAATATAGCTGCAGATGTTGAAAGGATGAGCAAGATGCTGGGTAGGAGGTTTACTGGTCATCTCCCAATTCGTAATAAAGGGACGTACAATCGTAGCGTATTAGTCAATTCAATATCTGCGGATAATAAGAAGAAAATAGAAGAATATTTCTATGATGATTTTGTAAAGCTGAATTATCGTCCGGAGTGGTAATGCCCAAAGTGAGCAATATTCGAAGAAAGCTGACGAGCTCTGGGTACGTACGAAATAAACGGTTGTGCAAAGACCCTGAACGAAAAAGAAAGGTCGACTCCGCATCAGGAAAGCCGTATACTCATGGAATCCCAGGAACAGAGTATTGGGTGGACTGTATTGGGCGAGGTAGGGACATCAGATATTCATGGGGCGCTGATGGAAATGATTGGGTATCCCAAATGTCAGTGCTTTCAAAAAAGAAAACTCTTACAGACCCGGGGGTAAGGCTAAAGAAGTGGTTACATGAAAACTACTTCGATAGAATTCCACATGGATATCGAAAAGCGAATGTGTCTGAGATAGAAACACTGGATCTGCACGGTGCCCAGGCAGGGTCTATTGCGAAAGCAATCAAGCTAAGCCGGCTGGGAAGATAATGTTTAGTGTAGTTTTGCCAGTGTATAATGGGGAAAAATGGATCGAGCAAACCATCCGGTCTATCCAAAATCAAACTCATGAAAATTTTGAGTGTATTGTTGTTTGCAATGGGTGTACTGATCAATCTCTCGATGTGATTAAAGAAGCAATAAAAAATGATAAGCGCTTTTGTGAGTATTCCATTGGTATAGCAAACAAGGCAAACGCTCTAAACTTTGCGGTAACTAGAGCTCGAGGGTCCTGGATTGCACCAATCGATGCTGATGATGTCTGGCAAAGAAACAAGCTAGAGGTCCAAAAAGAATACATAAGAGATAATCCATCACTTGATGTGGTGGGTACCCAAATTCGCTGCTTCGCTGAGGGCGAACATAGCACAACAATCTACCCGGGGGATTGGCTTCCGGTGTCACATGCGGACATCATCACGTATTTACAAGAAGGGAAAAATCCAGTAGCCTTTCCAACGGTGGCCTATAGAAAAGATATCCACTTAGAAGGTGTTGGCTTTTACAATACTACTCACTTCGTTCTTGAAGACTATGAATTTTGGCAAAGGTGTCGTAACTTAGGCTGCTGTTTTGCGAATACCACCGAAAAGCTAGTGGATTATCGACTACATCCCGGGCATGAAAAAGATGATAGTCTTGTTGTGGCGCGCCAATATATTGCTAAGCAGATTGTTGATGCGATGTTTGTTGACGTTTCAGAAGACCACATCCCCGAAGAATGGGGATTAATAGGGCATCTTCGCGGATTTGATCTAACATTTCCTCGTGACCAATCATGCACCCCCACCAATTCTAATGATAAATCAAGGGGAGGTGCGAAATAGTTAAGAAGGTATACTTGAAAAAAGGAAGACCAAGCATGAACCCAAGATTTATTCGAATACAAGATATTCGTACCCGCGCCTGGCACCACCTTAATGTGAATCATGTTGTAGCCGTAACTGAAACTGCGAAGCCTTCATCTGCTCCACATTGGGACTCAAAGACAGTCGGTGAAGCATACACAATAATTAAAATGGTGGATGGTGCTGAATATGAAACCGACACATTTCCTGTTGAGCAGCTTGTTCAACGACTAACCAAAGAAAATACTGAGTGGTCTCGTGTGGTCGATAAACTAGATCTTTTATCACCCTAAATTTTAAATCATCTGAATAGCTCGTGCAAATTTGCGCGTGAATATGATATAATATAATTGAAGGTGGGGAATACCCACCCACAATTTCACCCATCAGCTCACGGAGCATATCATGACTGTCACCCTTTCCACTTTAGCACATCGCTTCAATCGTATTACTTTCGAGGACGAACCGCCCGAGACTTTTAACGTTTTCTATCACAACGGCAACTCCGTTGGTAATCGTTATATCAGCTATCGCGCTGTCTGTGCTCACATGTCCATCGACACCCCACCCGATTCGGGTGTCATCGATATGGATCGAGTGTACAAGGAGTGCGCCGGCAGTTCATGCGACTGGCGACTTCTGTTCCCTGGTCTCTACTACGGCTTGATCGTTGGACCCAAGACTTGGGCAGCTGTTGAAGAATGCCTGGAGATCCTCCGTAACGATGTTCCGCCAGAAGATGACGGCACTAAGGTCCGTCACATTAACCATCTGGGTGGTGTGAACTACGTTTCAAAGCCCACTCTACATGAATGGGACCTCACACCTCGGCTCAGTAAGATCCTATCCGCTGGCTTCTTCGCGGATCTTAAGGATAAGACTCTCTACTCTGAGGATTTCACTTACACCTTCAAGAGCCACAGTGGCTGGAACAGGGCTAGCTAATGAAAACAGGTGACCTAATATTAACCAAGCGACCACCCATCGGTGTTAAGACCACACTTGGTCTTTATCTAAGAACGCTTGAGAATAATCGGGCTGAGATAATGTGGCTCGATGGAAGTCAACATATAACCACAATGTCTCTTATTCTAATGGAAAAAGCGGAGGTCCACATTGAAAGTAGGTGACCTGGTGAAATTCGAAAAGACTGGAGCAATAGCCCTGATCATTGAAACATCTGCTATCTTGAAAAATGGCGAGATCACTAGCGGCTATGTCTCACTTTACATTTCCGACAGTACTTTGGACAACACACCCGCGCACAACGGTTTCACTGTCATGTCCTATGAAATGCTCAATAGAACAGCGGGGGTCATAAATGAAAGTGGGTGATTTGGTATTACATGGTTGGAACAGAGATACTGGCGTTATCGTCCACATCTTCGAAAATGGTGATATCTGCGTTCTCTTTGAAGATGGAGAGTATCAAGTAGATGGCGAAGATTGTGAGGTGATCAGTGAAAGTCGGTGATTTAGTTAAGAACCTGAATTCAGAGTCTCGAATGGTAGGTATTATTGTTGGATGGTCAGACCACCAACGCGAAGATCAGCAACGAAAGCGCCGGCGAGATCCAGTCGTAATGTGGGAGGATGGTCGGACAAATTGGATTGTGCGTAGTCGTGCAGAGGTGATCAATGAAAGCAGGTGACATGGTAAAAAGGAAGGGACAAGACTGGATAGCCTTGGTCCTTAACACCTTTTGCGCTCCCGGCATAGCCACATATGCCGGCGACCCTGCCGTGAGGTATGTCGAAATAATGTGGTGCAAAGATGCTGAAATAGACTCTTGCGCAGCAAGTCTTTTAGAGGTTATCAATGAACGTCGGTGATCTGGTGTGGTGTCAAAATGGCATCCGAAAAAATATGGGCATCATCGCTGAGATTACCACCAAAGCGCGAGATCCCAAGGACGATTACTGTTGGGTTGTTTTGATTGAGGGCAGTTCAAGGGGTCAAGAAAAATGGACCCAATTGAAAAATTTAATTTTGGTGACGGCAAACGAAAAATGAAGCCAGGTGATATAGTAAAGCTTGTGGGAAAGGACCTCACCTATCGATCGCTGGGAATGTATCTTGGTAAGTACGTATCAGTAAATCAAAAGACTGGTAGAGAGTATGTGTGCGCTGAGGTTATGTGGTTTCCCAATAATGAAATACGCACATGCTCATTTAGCGTAATCGAAAAAATGGAGAAAGCTGCATGAAAATTAATGAATTATTGTTTAAAGTTATTGTATGGAGAATTGTCTCAGTCATCTCCATGCTGCTAACCATGTGGATTATAACCGGAGACCTAATGGAATCCACAGGCGTAACGCTGGTAGTACAAGCAATCAAAACAATAGTACATGCAGTATTTGAATCCCAATGGGAAAAAAGGAGAATGTAATGAATCAGATTAGAGATTGGAAAGGCGAGTGTCATCGATGCTTTGACAAGTCAGAATTTCATATTATGTCGATGTTCGATTGTGCGCTTATTTGTATGAAGTGCCATACATCTGAGCGCGCTCATCCTGATTATGAAAAAGCACAGAAAGCTGAGGCTGAAGCG
>Ga0080013_1006128_pt1 | contig 10836 bp, 7 predicted proteins | sample ETNvirenome_6_85_FD_69236 | JGI IMG/M metagenome (GOLD analysis project Ga0080013, IMG submission 69236) | Marine viral communities from the Pacific Ocean - ETNP_6_85 (SPADES assembly) (version 2) | ecosystem: Environmental > Aquatic > Marine > Oceanic | place: Pacific Ocean | collected 2013-06-19
AAACGCTGAAAACTGCCCTTTATTTGTAGAATTTTCTGTTTGTTTTTCCCCTTTTTCTTCCGGTGGGCAGGCATTCGGCAAAAGATTTTTATTCAAATTGGTAGTCGGTGCTTTATCCTCTTCTGTGATGAACAGTTCAAATAACTCATCTTTTATAGATTCTTCAATTTCAATCATTGGTATTAAAGCGCCGAAGCCTAGAGAAACTTCATTAACTTCTTCCTGTTTTTGGTCTCCTTCTAGGAATCTTTTAAGGGAGTGAACCTTTGTCTCATTTTTCTTGTTTATAAAGAATAATTTTTTAAATAAACTGGGGGCTGAGGCTTGCAAATCTCCGAAAGGATCTGCGCTGCCAAAAGTTGGGCTTGAAGCCGTATAATATTCAAAGGCATATATTGTTGAAAATATTTGATTACAAGCATGAACCGCCTTTAATAACTCTGCGTGAGTTGTTGGGATGCCTGTATATCCAACAACTCCTCCAAGTTGAAAAATACTAATAAGTCCGTTGAGATCATATTTTTTGGGGACTGAAGCAGTCTTAAGTTGTTTTAGTTGTGTCGCGCTCATTTTGGCGGCAAATTTTCTAAATGGATATTGATCTTCTTTCTTGTTTGAACCTAAAGTAATTTCTATTTTACTTGGCTGATCTGATCGATCTTTTAATTTGTGATAAGTTGTCATTTCAAAAACACTGCCGGGAGACAATATATGTTTTACTTCTGCCGGGGAAAAGCCATGGCTCGGAAAGCGCCCTTGTCGTCGTCGTCTTCCTCCAAAAAAGGTAGCAAAAGGCTGCCTAACAACCGGGAGGCGGCCATATACAACTTTTTTGTATACGGGATCAAGCCTAGATCCAAAATTTTCAACATAACTTTTTTCCAATTTTGAAAGAGATTCTTTTTTACTTTGATCAAACTTATTGACATAATCCTGAAATGTTTGTTTTTCTCTTTGTAGTTGGGGTTTGAAATGCTTGTAATGATTAGTTGAATGGTCGTCTTCGCTACCAACCAAAGCCGGCGGGACATATATTAAACGTAATCCAAATTTAATATCGTCAAAATATTGACTAAGTTTTTCTTTTTTTCCGTAATCTTTTTTAGATTTAATCACCAATGGCATTATCTTTTTGCCAATATAAGAACTAATCGCATCAATGTTTGTAACATTTTTATAAACAAAGCTTCTATTCTTAAAAAGATTAACCTTAGAATTGGGCAAAGCCGATCGATCGCTGACCCTGATATATTTTTCTAAAAACCAACCACCAGCATAAAAATTTCTATTTTCTGGCTTTTGTGTGTTTTGATTTGTTTTGTTTGGATGGATTTTTTCTTCCTTTGCCAATATCCTTCCAAGTATCCTTTTGCCTGATCTATATTCTTCCTCAGTCTTAATCGGCTCATATGTTGGCACAATATCATCAATAAATACATTCTGAACATCATATTTTGTAGATTTTATAGTTTGTTGGCCATATATTAAATTCTTAAGTCTCTTTACAACTGTGATTATTTCTCTCTTCAGGAGATGTCTCAAAGCCCCAACGCAATTAACGCTTTCTACTTTAGGATCTCCTAGAACATCTTCTATGTAAACCTTGCCAACTAAGTCAAAAAAGTTATTATAATATTCTAAAACATTTGAGGAATCTTGTCTTTGACTTTCATTTCTTACACTTTCCTGCATGTCCTCGATAATTATCTCGACTAAAAATTCCTCTAATGTGGTTAAATCGACATCAAACATAGAAAAAGAAAAAATACTGGCCATTACTGCTTCTACCACATATAAGCTAATCGTAAGGCGCACCACCGAAATCGAGAGCAAAACATCAAAATCTTCATCACTATCCGATAACATACATTTCATAGCATTTTTATAATCTTCTCGAGCTTTTCTCTTGACTTCGTTGATTCTAAACATGCCTGCGGATATGCCACAAGATTTTTGCAAAGGAGTGGGGGGTGGTGACCAGTTAATTAATTCAAGCAAATTAACTCCAGCTAGGCCATAAGCTTCTTTTGTATCGTCGGCTATTATAGATTTTCTTGCAAACAAAGAGGAGCGAGAAACATGTTGAGCAATTCTTTTAAATATTTTAGAATCAGTTGTTGTATATAAGTTTTGGGCATTGCGCACTCCTTCAAATTTATCAATACCAGTTCCCAGCTCTTTTGATATTTTCTTATTTAAAAAATTAACAAATATTGTACTAGCGGGATTTTCCTTATTCTTATCGGCGCGCTTGTCTAAATTATTAATCTTTATAAAATCTTCCACAGGTTTATCAATAACCAATTCTTGTGAATATCGTTTTAATTTTTTTATATTTACATAGGATTTAGTTTGGCCGGTCAGGCCTCCAAAATTAGCAGTCAAAGTTGCTTCAGCACTGCCTTTAAGATCAAGAACATTTTTAATTCTGGACCTTTCAGAAACACCTTTGCTGGCTCTTTCTAAATTATTTGGTATTGTTCCCCATGGTTGTCCCAGCCATGAATGGAATCTCCTGCGTGACATTTTTTCCCTTTGGGCTAGCATGGCGCTTGCATTGGCTGGAACCCCTATTATTTTTCCGTCTTTCTTGAACTTGTTGTCGATTATTTGCTGCGCGGTGTCTTTGAATATTGTATACATTGACCCCTCCACCTCCGGGGACCAGAGTCTGCCGGTGATGTCAAATTGTGTTTCCCTCTCTGATCTAAATTGTACAGGATGAAGATGTGCAAAAAAGTCTAAATTAATGTTTAGGCCACTTATTGCTGGAAGTTGGACGTTACTATAATCCCATTGAAAAGTCCTGCCACCATTTAATTCCTTTTCCAAAGAAGTATAAGTTGATCTATAATTTTTAATATTATATGGTGGCTTAACTTTCATAACAGCATCTTTAGAATATGAATATTTACACTTTTTTTCGGTCCCGTAAAAGCAATCTGTTATATTAATTTTTGGAGCTTGACCTCTAAAAACTCCCCTCATATGATCAACATAATCTTTAATGGAAACGCCTATCAAGTAAGCTTCATTTGTCTTGGGATAAACTCTGTAAGTATAATTTGCCAATAAATTAGGCCAAATATATTTTATCCAATAGGTTTCTAAAGAATCTTTAACTTGATCGTATTCCTCGTCATTCATATAATACATATCGCCATGGAGGCTGTGACCTTTATGGCGCCATTTTATAGGAGGAATTACATGACTGCCTTTAGTTAATTCGGGATAAAACTTTGAGATCCAATCATCCCAGCTAATAGGATGGAGAGAAGGGTGAACCCATGCTTTTCCATAATGAATGTAATCTTGCAGATAACCATGATCCCACGCAGGGTGTAGGGTGGAACTGTGACACAGGCCCCATGAAAAAGGTAATACGATTTCATATATTCTGCATTCATCGCCGGTATCGGGTAGATCTAACCTCACATCTCGCGACTCTGTGATAAGATAAGAAAAGTGTTTTCTCTGTGTTATGCTTAGAGGGGCAATCGGAGACGGGCCGGTCCGATGGCTGTAGTGAAAATATTCATTGGATTTTGCCGGGAAAATGCCATCATATATGGAAGTGAATTTTCCTCCGGCCGAGAGGAAATCTTTTTTTGCGAAGACTTCTCTTTGGGGGAAGTCAAAGGAATAATCTGGCCGAAGAGCATCCGGGGAGGTTCCCAGAAATAAACCATTACGATAATTCTTTTTCAGGGCCGGCTGGACTGATTGAACCAGTTTTTTAACATTACGAAGTTTATTTGTCTGTGATTGAAAATTGGGATTTGAAAAATCTAATGCGCCGGCAATCTTATCTATGATCTCCTTCGGGAGGAGGCCCTTTCCTTTGTTGGCGGCGCCTTCGTTATCCTTGTTGTTATCATTTTCGATGGAGTCTCGCATTTTAGACAAAGGCCATGGAATTTCTTCAGTTTGAGTTTCCACAATGGAATCGATTAAAGTCGGGGCAAATTGAGCAACGGCCGTCTCATATGCGGATTCCACTCCATCAAAAACAGTATCAACAACTAGATCTACAGAATCCGACATTGTTGTAGTAAAAGCCGTACTTATTAGGCCTCCGGTACCTTCTTCACAAAATATTGAATCAACAACCTCTTCCGCTGGATTATCAGATTCCAAAAGTTTTATTAAGTCTCTTAGCCTATCTAATCTTCTCTTTTTTGCTCCCTCGAACAAAGAGTCCAACACTTTACTGTCAATATTACTTCTAGACAAGAAACACTGGCGCAATTCCTCCTCTTCTTTGTTATCAAAACATTCATCATAAGGGGCAAAGTCGCGCGAAAGAATATCTTCGCATATTGAAGTATCAGATACAGATGCCAATAGCAGAAATACTTCTGTAATTTGATCTAAATCTTGAAAAATATCTTGAAACTGAGGGTGTTTGAGTCTTACAACTTCTTTGACTATTTGTAGGGCCGGCTCGGCGCTGGCGCCGCTCAAAAGACGGCAAATTTCTGAAGGGGTCAGAAGAAGAGAAATGTCATCGAACAGATCCGAGATTTCCGGCTGGGTGGCTCCTGTTCCAAAGCGATTCAAAATCTCTGCGGCGCCCTCCGATGCAATAATGGTGTTGATGTTTTGCCCACCATAATCGAAATCTGTTAAGCATTCGCTTCGAATAATTTGTATAAGAGCTGTCTTTACTGCTACTAAAGCAAATTGTCCCAAAGAATTTAAAACATTTTTTTTAGTTAATTGTGTCACATCTCCCATGTAATCGACAGTAAAAAGGCGATCTGGCAACTTGATTGTCGGAATTTTTGGAAGACTATTAATAAACTCTTGCTTTTTTCTTTTCAGAAATTGAGATAAATTACCCTGAGACATTAACTTGCCAAAAGCAGGCAGTTGATCAATCATAGCCCGACATAATTCGGTCAAATCAACAGATTTTTTAATAAATTCTAATGCCGCTTTGGTCTCGCGGGCCGTTTTCTTTGTCGATTTTCCTAATTGCGTATTCGAAGCTTCGAGTTTCGAAAAAGTATTGATGAAGCCTTGCACATCTGTGGCCGCGGTGCCCAAATCCTGCTGTAATTTGTCCAGACCGATCCCCTTGACGAAAGAGCCAACAGCTTGTTCGCAAATTACTTTTTCTATCTCTTCCCATGGGATCTTCTTGTTGGCACATTCTATAGCAGTAGCAACCAAAGAGCCAAGATCATATTTATTCAAAAAGAATTTATAAGCATCTTCAACTGTTTTTATCTTATCTATTAGATCCGTCGCCAAATCATTTAAATCTTCGCCAACTTCGATAAAAGCATCTTCTACTTCGTCCACTAATTCAAGCAGAATATCTAAGTTCAATAATTCTGTCTTGTATTGGGTCTCTTTGATCGAGTCCATGGACTTCTTATTTAAGTTGTCTCTGAGTTTTTTTAAATTTGATGTTGAAGATTTTTTATTTTTTCCCTTTTTCCCGTTTGGATACGTTATATCAAATTTTAGAATATCATATTTTTCTAAAAAATCAACCCATGCATCGGGCAGTTGCTTATATTGTTTATAGTCCTCTAAAATACGATTAATATTTTCAATATACGATATTGGACTGGGGCAAAGAGAGCGAAAAGGATTATCTTCTGGATGATAATTTTGAGATGAATCCAAGGCATGTTCGGCCTTATAGAATTGAAACTCTTGATTATAAAAATATCTACCATCAGGATATTTTATGACCTTACCTTTTTTGATTAATTGTTTTAAACTTAGGCGTTCTTTTTTTTGATTAGGTGCAACATGTTCCCTAAAATCAAATCCCAAAATTCCCGGTGGAGCTTTTCCTATGATAATCTTAAAAAGTTGCTCTGGGGAGGCGCCGGATGAAAAATCTTCTAGGTTGAAGGTACATACCTCTTTTAATGTTCCCAAAAAAGAATCTAACTTTTTTGACATGCGGGAAAAATAGGTTTTTCCTTCTAAGCTGCCTACGGCGCCGGCGATACTAGACAGCGGTTTGGATCCTCGGTCTATAAGAATTTTTTCATTTTTAAAGCTTTTTTTGCTTTGAGACAATTGATTGTTTAATCCCGCATATCTTGCGCCTAAGATAGATAAATCTGATTTTAATTTTTCCAATTCTCTTGTTTTCGTCTTCAACAGCCTCAAATTTCTAGATTTAGAAGCCTTTGCAGGCTCTTCCATTCTCATTTCTTTTGCTATTTGTTCGGCTGTCTTATTTGCAAAGGGCAAATTTGCCCTTTGCAAATCTTCGATTTCTTTTTCTTTTTCTTTAATCTTAAGCTTTAAAACTTCAATTTTTTTGTTAACAACGGCGGTTTCTTCTGTTAACTTCTTCTCTTTTGCTACATATTCTTTTCTTATTTTATTAAAATTGCTTTTTGCATCTTTGCTTTTTTGACGGCTAGTTTGAGGATTATTTGTCTTTGCGGCGGAAGTTGACTGAGACTTCTTGTCCGAAGGAGAGCCGGTGGTTTTGGTGCTATCAATTAATTTAATATCGCCACCATCTTTGATAAACTTATCTAATTTAGTTTGAAAGTCTGATAGAATATTTTGTAATTTAGTGATTTTATCGCCAATATCCTTGGACGAAAATTCAATCGTAAATACTTGAGACATTTTTAATTTCCCATCAATTTGTCGTATTATAGCGGCTATTAATATAACTCGAGCCGCCCGGGACAAGATAATTTGTTTCCAAATTAGCCAAATTAATTTTATTTTTAGCTAATCCCATCTTTGCTTTGTTGACCATTTCCAGCATGGTCTTAATTCCCTCGGTCAAAACAGTTTCAGAGGGTGTCGTTAAAAGGCCAAAAAATGGAGAATAATGCTGATGTGATGCCAATGCCTTATTCAATTTTAATTGATATGATAAAAATGCATCAACGAGGCCATTTAATTTATCAATATTATATACTATAGTTGATAGTGCATGAGTCAGATTCTGCCCTTTGACCAAGGGCTGTAAATCCTCTTCATCGTTTCCTGCAATCAGGTCAATTCCTTGAATTCTGTGAATTTTTTGACCATGAGAGTTCTTGACATCAGTTCTGGTAACAATTTTAACGCCCTCTCGTCCAACAATTCGGATAGCATCTGCTTTCAGGCCTATTGCAGATCTGGCAATAGAATTTTTAACACCTCTTTCTTCTAGGTTTCCCTTTTTTCCAATTTTAAAATTTTCATCAATATTTGTTTTTTGCGCGATATATATTCTTGCTGCATCAACAAAAAAATCTGGATTGACTTTTTTTTCCTTTTCAACAGAACCTTTTTTTAAAACTGTTTCTAAGTTATGATTATCTCTACCCACAACTATATCTATTGACCCGGCGCCTGTATCAGCGCGGCCGCCATATCCAGACAATAAGCCTTTCGGTCTATCCCTTCCCAAAATAATATAAGTATTGTGTTCTCCGCTAAAAACTTTTTCACATTCGGCTTGCAAAAATATTGGCTGAGGTTCTATGAATTTTTTACAACCAAAACCTTCTCTTTTGGCTAGCTCTTCTCGAGAGAGAGATTTTCTAGCGGTTTTTTGAGAGCTTGCTAGATTAGTATTTTGTTTTGCTTTTTTTGTAATAGACATATATTAAAATCAACCTTTTAAAATTATCCAGTTCTAGTGATCTGAAAGATCGAGGCCCTTCTTTTAGTAAAGTCAACCTGATGTAACCGGCCGCCGCGGGTATTTGATGGTTGCGAATAAACTTCTGCTAGTCTCTTTCCTTTATTGATCCATCTTTTGAACAATATGCTGTGGCCACCTAGAGGAGAGGAGTTTCCATTCCAGTACATAATCCAGTCTCCGGGCTTGATTTTATTGAAAAATGCATCTGTTTTTGGCATAAATTGATGAGGATATTTTCTCTTATCTCGATATTTTCTATGCCTTATGCCCATGTGATTTCCGGAAAAGACTTTTATCGACGGTCTCTTCCCGGGGCCGACATAGACACCTTTTGAGTTTGTCACGGCCCATGCTTTGCGTTGCCCGGGCCGGAAAACGCTTGTTGACCAATTCGAAGGATGAAGACATGCATGTACATGTACCATGGCAGTCCATGCCCAACAATGCCTAACTCTATACCCTATAAGTTTGTCAGCCTCTTTAAACAATCTGTTTGCATATGCCGGGGATCCGGCTTTTATGTTCGAAGTATCTTCTTGTACGCAATTTGTTGGATTTCTCCACTTCACTCCGGAGTGCGAATATGGTCCTACATGGGAAACCGCATTGCCCTTTCCGCCGGGTGGGAAATAAAAATTCCCTCGCGGGAAGGCGGTCTGGTCCCATGTCCCACCAGCAGCGCTACGAAAATCTGTTGCTACACTTATATAAGGTGCCGACATATTGTTAATATTTCCATATCCACCTTGAAGGATTTGGCCATCTTCAATGTCTTCATATTCCCCCGACATTCTCATGACATCAAGTTTGCCTGCGTCTGCATGCATTTCGATAAAATAATGATCATCTTGAACTTCATCAAAATTGGTTGGAGTACCATATGTTGTGCCATTGTAGGGAATACACGCATCCATTTCAGGCTGCCGGCAGATAAATCTCTTAAATATCGGACCTCCAGTAGTTCTCGGTGCATCAGTTTCGGTTCGTAATTTTATTTTGCGAAACGCATCTCCGTGAACACCCCTTAAGATATCAGGCTGCATTACTTCTTCAACAGCGTTTAATAAATTTTCTATATTTGAAACTTCCCCGGGTATCTGTTCCTTAACCCCAGTTAATAACTTATCAACCGGGGCGAGCAATCCAAAAGGAATATCTTCAATCTTATTTGCCATCTTTCATTTCCTCTTCGATTTCATTTATTTCTTCAAATATATCGTCTTTATCATAATCAGTCAACTCTTGATCGTATGAAGTTCTTTGCACCTTTTCTGCAATAGCTGCGATTTTTACCAATTGTTCGTTAGACCTTTGTAAAGTCTCTAGATATTTTGCAACTACAATTCCCACATTCTTATGATGTTCTTCGTTCTTTTTGAGATAAATCATCGCATCGACGAGTATGCTATTTGTAGCCGCTCTATCAGATTTTATATTCTCAAATGCCTCTTGAATGTAAAAATCAATTTTTCTCACTTTAATCAGTATCCCATTTTTTCTTAAAAATTCTATATTTCTTTCTTATCTTGTTTAAATTATTAACTATTTGCTTGGTGTTTAAGCCAGTAATTTCTCTAAGATATAAATAAATAGCTTTTTTATTAAAAATTTCAATCGAATCTTTCTCTTTTAAGACGATTTTTATAGCTTCAACAACTTTTCTTTCGTTATCCCTGAGATCCTCAGATTCCCATATTTCAATTTGTGACTCAAGGGATATCCAAAATTCTTTTTCTTCTCTTAGTTCATGATAGCGATTGAGAACCACAATCTTCTCATTATCTATGGCTGAGGATATTGATTCATAATGAACTTCCCTTTTCTTTTGATTTGTATTTTTTTTGACTTGATGTATAAACCAATTTTTGGTTATAACTGAAAAATAAGAAAATGCTTTCGATCCTTTAGACGGATCAAATTTGTTCAATATAGTGGTAAGCCATATTTTACAATCATCTTTAAGAACTTCTATATTGGGAAGATTGGTAAATTTATAAGTGTAAACTATTTTATCAACCATTTCATTAAAAACCGGTTGGATAAATTTGTTATAAAGTTCTGATCTGACTTTAATATCTTGTGTCCGGGCATATTCTATAATAGCGTTTTCATGCTCTTTTGTAAAATAGCGCTTGGCCTTACCTCGCGTCCGGCGGATCTTCTTCTTCATTGTCATATGGTGACTCCTCTGTCTCCGAGAACATGTTGTATAAAATGTTAAAATCTTTTAATTCCTGATTTATATCATTAGCGTGTTTGAGAAATTTCTCCAAAGTCTCATCTCCATAAAATATTTCTGAATTATATAACTTAGTGAGGTGATTGTTGAAATCCTCCAAGGATTCTCCCAACTTAACTATGTCCTCTGACATGCCGTTCATGTTCAACAAAAGAAACCTAATGTAAAAAAGTATAAAAGCATATGTTAATAGCACGAAACAAGCTATTAGTGTATAGTACATCATTTTTTTTCAAACTCCTGCTTTTTTAAAGATTGCTTTCTTTCTTTTAATTCTTCTTTTGCCTCTTCAATATGTTTTTTTACTATTGTTCCCGGCTTTTGAGCCTTGTCCTCAGGATTTTTCGACTTTATAACCCTGCTTACCGTATAAACACGCTTGATTTTGCATATTTCTGTGCATTCTGGGCCTCTTTTTACGCTTTCTGTCATAGAATGCCTTAAAGAAAATTTTCTATTGCATTCTTCACAGACATAATCATATTTTGGCATTTAAAGGCTATCCCTCTTCATCTTCTGATTTCAGAGCAGATAAGTCAATAATAGGAGAGTTTTCCACATAAAGCTTTCCATTTGGGCCCGGTCGCCACTCCATTTCCTGTAAAACTGGGACAATATCACTTTGTTCCATTAGGGCTTTTTGCAGAGCCATCATGATAGCCCCCATTGCTTGTTCTGATAGTTTATAATTACTCATTGTCTTTCTCTTCCTTAATTAAGTTCGAAAAATTAAAAAATTTCTCTGAATTTATTGCTTTATCGCAAATAAACAAATCATACATTGGCTTTCCACAGCCTGCGCTATGATATTTCGCGCCCCATTCTTCCAATTGCCGGCACACAAGATCATTCCAGTCAATTCCTGATCCGGAACCTCTTGCCGTCCAATAAGTTATTTCATGACCTTCGTCATACAATTGGTTGATTTTTTCGATGTTCTCCTTGATTGGAACTGCTTTTGTATAATCTCTAT
>Ga0080013_1006132_pt1 | contig 10833 bp, 16 predicted proteins | sample ETNvirenome_6_85_FD_69236 | JGI IMG/M metagenome (GOLD analysis project Ga0080013, IMG submission 69236) | Marine viral communities from the Pacific Ocean - ETNP_6_85 (SPADES assembly) (version 2) | ecosystem: Environmental > Aquatic > Marine > Oceanic | place: Pacific Ocean | collected 2013-06-19
CGTGATTACCACGATTTATTTTTCTTTTTAGTGGGTACGAATTAATAAGTTTTGGACCCTTCATTTCACGCACAGTCTCTCTTGTCTTGAAATAATACTGATTGTTTTTGAAAATATATAAGTCTTTATATTTCCCTCTTCGCATATCTTGTTTGACTGCTTCCCTTGATTTACCTATCTCTTTGGCAAATTCGGACCTTGTAAGTGTGTATAAATGTTCGTCTGTTATCATAGTAAAAAGGTAATAGCCGGAGACTTAAACGTACCCAGTTTACCCACTCCTTAATCACGCAGTATAACATAAGGAGACCCTGGACACACAAAGTTTTAATCCTTTAGTTTCTCCTGGGGTGGACACCTAAAGTTTATTTTATGTTGAAGTATAGTTAGGGTCGGTAGGGTCGGTATTAATCTTTTATTAATTTAAGAAAGTGTTCAAAGTCTAACACTATAAGAGGGTCCCTGGAGTTCATCTTCATTACAACAACTGGTTCCAACTTACCGGCATTCTTTTTAGATTGCTTATAGAAGTCATAGATAGTCTTCATCTTCTCCTGGTTCTTAATCTCCCAACTATAAGGACATAGTTTACGTGCAGTCTTGGACAATATGATATCAGGCCCAGGTGCAAAATTTTCAACACACATTACATCTTTCCTTCTTAAGTGAGGGAATGATTTAAGTATCTTATCTCTTACATAGTTTTGTAGACGTCTTCCTTTAGCTTTTCTGCTTCGTTGTCTCATTAACTCGCCCTCTTTTTTCGTTCTCTTCTAATGGTTTCAAAGTCTTCTTCAGGGTCTTCTTTGGGTGCTTCTATATGAAACTCTTCATAGGTTGCGATCTCTTCAAGACCCTCTTTGATTACATTAAGATCACCAGTGGATATGTTCCACTCTTCTTGCATTTTCTCACTTGTAGAACCTAAAGGTAGCCAATACTTATTACATATAGATGACATTGATTTATCACAGAAAAAATCGTGGTTTCTTAATATCCACATAGTAGGTTTTTTCCCAGTTCTATTATGTTTAACTTCACCCACTCTCTCACATCCAAGTTTAGTTAAAACTTCAGCAAATTCATTTATTCTTCCAGGTATTTTGTGGTGTAATTTTAGATAATCAAAAGCTTCTTGGATAGAAATAACAGTTTCAAAAAAAGGTGTAGCTCTTTCATTTAATAAAGGTTTGATCTCTTTTAATAATGGATGACCTCCCTCTTCACTCATTACTTCTAGGAAGTCAGTTTTTAATGAAATAGATTTAGGATTAAAGTCATCACTGATTGTTCTATTTGTTAAAAAATATTTTACTGCTTCAACAATACCATCAACAAGTTTACCATCAGGTTCCCAAAACAAATTAAAGAATTCATCCCCTCCCATTTCTTCTCTAGTCTTACCTATATCAATCATTGTGTATCTCGCTTCGTTCACGTCAACTGCCAATGCGTCTTTGTGATTAGTGAAGAGCATAAAAAAACAAGTAGAATAAATATCTTTCCAGTTATGAAACAAAGGTCTTATTCTATGATCTTCGTTTGTCATCATAGGTTTCATATTATTTAGTGTTGATATTTTCTTTTTAAAATCACCATCAAGTTTTATCTCATCAATTAATACTAATTGGTGTTCTAAATAACCTTTAGCTTTATCAATAGCTTCTGTTGGTGATATCACTGCGCAATTATCTTTACCCAATCCTTGTTGTACTATTGAGAAAAGTGTATTTTTTCCAACTTGAAATTCTTTAGAATGAAATAAAATTGCTGATCTAACTTTGTTTCCACGTTGTTGAAAAGGCATTGAAAGATGGTCTAGAACATACTCATAAAGACTAATCTCCTTCCCTTTACTATTAGTTCCGGCCCCTTCTTTTTCAGTTAGTTTACTTACTAACTCTTTAAAGTTTTCTATGTGAGAGTTAATTTCCTTACATTCAACTTCACTAGGTCTGTAAGTATTTAATTGGAGTAAACCTTTCTCATCTTTAACTATTGGGTCCTCAATAGACTTAAACAAGTCAGGTCTATAAACACTTTGCTCTACTAATTGGGCGCCTTCAAAGGCCACAAAGTTTTTAATTACTTCAGATATTCTTCCTTCCCATATATGTCCATAGGTGACCTGGAGAGCTTTTTGATTGTATTCTTTACCAGTAGTTTTGTCGTACCAAAGGTCATCATTCTTTATATAGATAATATTTTTAAGAAATTGTTTAGCTTTCTCCTCTTGTTCAGGATTAATAAAGCCATCTAATACACCAACACCTTTTAAGTCTCTTAACCAGTAGCCATTAATTTTATTAAAGTAATTGTCAGTATGTTCCTCCAGGTATTCTTTATTATATTCACCTTCATAATCTTTTCTTTCGTGTGAATTAATCTCTTTAGTTAGTGAAGGTTCAGTTAAAGGCTCATTAAATTGTTCATTAACTTGGTATGGAGTTAAGTCTAAATTATTGTGGACAATTACTTGTTTAGCAATAAATAATAATTTCTCTCTTCCTCCTTCACCACTTTCAAAACCAACCATTGATCTAATTAAAGGGTGTTTTCTCCAGTGAATACTAAACTCCACCTGGCTCTTACTTAATGGTTTACCGGAAGGTGAATAACCACAAAGATTATTATTCTTTAAATCTTCGTGAGGACAATAAGGCATAAACAACCAGCCTCCAGGTTTACCTTTAGGAATATTGTAGCCACTTGGCAAAGTATGTGAGGTATCTACACCTTTTTTCCAAATCTTTTTCCATTTAGCTTCATACTCTAGTGCAATCTTTTTACACTCTTCAACATCTGTCCAGTTGTCTAAATAATTGTGAACGTGCCATCTAGTACTGGAAGTTCTATAATAAATGAATTCAGGGTTTATTTTAGTTATTATTCTGGTGAAGTTTTCAGGTTCTTCTTCAACATCCAGGTCCCAACCAATCCAACGACAAAGCCCTTTACGTCCAGTTCCATTTTGAACAATTTTAACTGGTGATATTCCATAATAATCTTTACCTGAAAAATGTCTCTCCCAGTCTATATGTTGATATTGATATGTTGCGTCTTTTTTTCCATCAGGTTGATAACCAGTAAATTTTCCTCTTTCTCCGATAGCGCCTTCTAGTCTTTCTTCTAGTTTGGGTATCATTAGTGGTCCTTCCCATTCTTCTTCTTCAGTTTGTAGGAGTGTTTAACTTTTCCACTCTCTAATAATGTATGGCTTTGGTTAAACTCATAACCTTCAGGTAATTGTGATCTATGTTTTTTTATATCAACACCAATCTCTTCAGCATAACGACCCATTTCAGCTAACCCATTGTAAGCACGAACAATCTCATTATGATCTTTAAGTAGTGTTTGATTTGCTTTTATGCAGTCTCTATTCTTTTCAACAACATCATTATTGATTTCAATAGCTTCGTCATAGAGGTTTTGTAGTTCTTCAATTTTTAAATTCTTTTCTTTTATTTGATCTTCAAAAGATTCAATGGTGTTCTGCTTTAAAAGTAAATGCGCTTTATCTTCTGTGAGTTGGTCTTCAAGTGTCATTCTCTCTTTTTGCTTCTTCATCCAAACTTCCATCATCCGACCTTTTCGGTCTATGTCTCTTGAAAGTCTTTTGCAGTGAAGCAACAAACTTCTACACATTTTATCTAGCGCTTTATATGAAACCTGGTCGTGCTCACACACACCATATTTTTTTCGGTCTTTATCTGTGATTACTATTTTAGATTTTGAGTAATTTTTCTTTACCATTGTAATTCTCCTTAATGTCTCCTGAAGAATTACACTCTCTACTTTTATCTAAAATTAATTTCTCAACTGCTTTTGCATTGGATAGTTCAACACCAGGTACTAAAGTTTTTGTTAAGTTATTAAGTGTAGAATAAGTTGAATTCTTTAAAGAGACTGATCTATAATTCCATTTATCAGTCATAAGTTTCCTCCTCTTCTTTTGTTTTGTCTTTTATTCTACTTTCTAAATTCTCTTTCTGATCTTCGCCTAATACATACTTAACGTTTTTATCTATATCTGCATTCAGTTGTAATAGGTCTTTACTAATTCCTGGTTCTATACCAGCCCTCTCTCTTATTACTTCATCAATACTAACTTCAGGTTTCGGTGTTGGTGTTGGTGTTGGTACTGGTCTTAAAAGAGGTTCAAAAGAAGATATATTTATAATTGGTTTTGCTTTCTCTAGTTGAGACTTATGTTTACCAATTAGTTTTAATTCACTGTCGTTCATATATCCTCTTTGGTCTTTGTTATAATATTGTTTCATAAGCATTCGTTTCGTATCTTTAGAATTCTCATCTTTTGGGTCCCTCTTTGCGCTTTCAACTAGCATATCCCAAGTATTCATTTTTTGTCGTTGGTCTAAATCTGAAGGGTATGTTGATTTATCTTCGTGCTTAAATGGTTTTGGTCTTTGGCCCCAATTTTCATAAGTCACAATATTTGGATTATTCATATGAGCTGGTTTTTTAAGTGTTGCGTCACCACTATGTTCATAACCAATTCTTTCAATACGTTCCAAGGATGTCTCTTGTCTCACTTTAGGTTTGGTTAGTCCCCAGGCTTTGTTTAGCCTTTCCTTCCTCATTTCCTCGGCTCTTTGGATACTGTCTTTATATTGAACACCTTTAGACCCATCTTTAAGTGGTTTTCTTATGTTCTTCAGTGTGTCTTGAAAAGGTGTGTCTCCAGGTGTTCCACCAAGTGACTTGTTATATCTGTTTGCGTCTTCATAACTTTTGAATGCAATAGTTCTGTCTTTATTTGTAAATAAACCAGTGGTGTGATTGTACTGGACCATTTTATCTGTCTTCTTAATCATTACAAAAACTCCTTTTAAAAGGTTTGATGTTTACTCTATGTTTAATATTAATTTTATATTCTTCGTATAGAAATTTTATGTGCTTATGTAATTCAGCAATAAGTGTGTCATTAACTATCTGACTATTGTTTACGCAGTGAAACAACATATCGTAATTGTATAAGAGTTTTTCTATTGTCCAATCTTTCGGTTGGAAGTATTTGTTATTTGTCTCTAACTCTATCTGACATCTAATTCTAAAATCTGTGAAGGTTGAACCTCTAGAAATAGAAAGAAGACCCTTATCCAAAAATTTCTCGTGAAACTTTAAAGGATGGATAGGTGTATATTTAGAAGAAGTAGTACCTGGTATTAGCTTCTCATCTTCAAAGCCGGTCCACTGGTGATAACCTTTTTCATCAGGATATTTTCCTCTATCTACATTGTAATTATAAACCATTAACCAATCTCCTCAATCATTCTGATTTTTGAACCTACTTTTTTTATAAAGTCTTTTTCTATTGCACTAAACAAATCACTCTTTAACCAGTCCTGGTTCTCCAGGTCTTTTGTCATATCAAAATTAACCTTTTTACCAAAGATGGTTTTCTCCTGATTAAAGAATTTAAAAGTAGGTCTTAATGCAAGTCTCATTTAATTATCCTGGGGATTGCCTGGCCTTAACATTTTCTTCACCAAGATTGAGACTGTTTCTCTTTCTGCTGGAGATAAACTCGCAACAGTTCTACCTAACTCAAAGTAGTCAGCAATATTTAATTTCTTAACTCCTTTAGGTTCTTTAGGTCTATTCTTTACTGGTCCACCTTCAGAAAGATTAATTTTCTTAACCTGATCTATTGGTGCAGTCTTAATCCAGTCAGTTATGGTTCCACTATAACCATTCTTAACTGCATTCTCATATGCTTCTTGGATAGCCATAGTCAGTTCCATTTCCATATGAGACATTGGGTCTGCTTCAGCTAACACTATTCTTTTTTCTACGTTGGTTGTCATAATATTGTTCCTCCTATTTTTTTATTATGTTCTCTATTTTCTTTTGTGAGTTCCTCACTTTTAATTATCCTTCCTTCTTTATTCCTCTCAATGTTGGTTCCACATACTATGACTTCAAGAACCTCAATGGTGCTATCACCCATTCCATTATGGTCCCAATCATCAGTGTTCTCTAAAAAGTCATTGGTTGCTTCTTCTTTAGATTTGCCATCTACATAATAATCAAAACAATTAACCTCTTTAGTTCTTATTAAATAACTGTTCATATGCTCTCCTCTTCTCTCTTTCGTATAGCTTTTATTGATTGGGTTTTTTTCCAATCTAATTCTGCTTTACTTGGCAATAGTTCTCTCCAGTTTGGCAAAAAGTTATCTAAAGGTTCTAATCCCATTAACTTTCTTCCATCTTCACTTAATTGTTCATAAACTTTAGCAGTTCCCATTTTTCTACCAGTGTCATAAATCATTCTCCCATTAGATAATGCGTGGATTATTCTTTTTACTTCCCAAGGTTTTTTGCTACACACTTTGTATTCAGTTTGAAAATTACCAGCTCTTATTGTGCAATCTCTCGTTTTATCTAAATAACTCATTTATAATCCTCATTCATATCTTCAATGTACTTATAGCCATCACTACCAATGTCTTTTGGATTGAATTCACCTGGTTTTAAGTTGTCTTTTTTATAACTAGGTGGGTCTTGGGTTGGTATGTAAGAAACCTGATTAAGCATTAGATGGACGTCAGTATCCAGGGGAATAACTAAAGCTACTCTTTTATTGTCTTCCCAGTGTTCATAAATAGGAAATACCCCATCACCAAAGTTAGTTGAAACTACTAGATCAAGTTCTTCCCCTTTATTACAAGGGTCAGTAATTCCTATCTGTCCACTATCAACACACACTCCACCAATTTGGTGAAAGCCACTAATAACCTGGCCTTTTCTTTTACCACTAGCATATCTTCTAGGTTCTATATTTTTTCTCATTAATATAACTCCGATACAAATTGTTCAGAATGTTTAGGTTGTTCTTTAACTTTAGGTTCAACAATAGGTTCAGCTTTAAGTTCACCCAAAGTGTTAGATGATTTCTTACCAGTGACAAGTTCTAGGACCTGGACTGCTTTTAATCTTAAAGTACATCCAATCCCTATTGGCATATTCCATCCATAAGGTTCAAAAGTAATTTTTAAAATACTATCTCCCCATATTTGCATATCCGGTTCTACTGCTGATAAGTCAGCATTAACCAAGACTGGTTTTTGTGTGAAGTGTTTACCATCAGATTTTCTGATACCACTAGCCTTTAGTTTGAAGTTAAAGATAACTTTGTCATCCTGAACATCATAAGGTAGAGGTGCTCTTTTAAATGGAGTTGTTTGGTTAGGTTGTTTCTTACCAGCCTCAACAACTTGTTCAGAAATAACATCACCAATTTTTTTAATTAATGATGTGCTCTCTTCTTTACTACACTCTAACTTAACGTGATATTCACCTTCAGTTTTATATTTGGTGTCAGGTTCAGTAAGGTGTGGAAATATAGCTTTACCTTTAGGTGATGTAAGTATTAAAGGTTTAGTCATTCAACACCTCCTTTAATGTTTCAGATAAACGTTTTCCATTAATAGACATACCTTTTAATAAAACTACGTTTGGTTTAGTTTCTTTTTTCTTAAATGGACTTTCTTTAATCTCAAATTTATCCATTATAGAGTTAGGGATAGGGTCGGTTAAATCTGTCCAATCCCATTCTGTTTTAAATTTACTCATACTACTTTTTTCTCCTCTTCTTTTTTAGGTTGATATTTAAAACCAGGAAATTCAAGAAGACCATTTTGTAGTTTCTTTTTTTCCTCGGTCTCATAGGAGTATTTAGTTTCAACTTTAACTTTGTTTTCTAAAATCCAGTTTGATAATTTAACTGGCTCATACATAGCTGACTTAATGCCATCAATATGAAAATAACCCATATCTTTAAATAGGTCCCCTCCACTCTTTAGGCATTCAGCACGATATCTTTGAAGTGATGATTTACTTGAGCTAAATAATTCAAGTACCTCTACTTCAGGATAGTATGGTTTTAAAAATTTAAAATTGAACATTACTTATTACATCCATAAGTAATATATATACCCACGTGGGATAAATTACAAGGGGTAAATACTATTTTTTAGGCCAAAGGACGTGGTTTAGGTGCTTTTGAGGAATAAGCCTTTTGCTTCCAGGGTATAAATAATAGCCTTCCACCAGGTAAGCATAACCAGGTTTTTCAGTAATCAATTTGTTAAGTAGTTCAATTTCTCTTTTTTCGCTAAATTTAAGATCAGGATAATAACCATAAAAAAAGTCTTCAAATCTTCTAGTTTTAACTACTGCTCTAACTGTATCAATTTTAGGTTTTAAATAACCTGATTTATCTTCTTCAACTCTCTCCCATACATACAAAGTTAGCCTTATCATTTTCCAATTAAACCTGGTGTTATCGGAGTTTAATTTTCTGTAAGTCTCTCCTGGTGTAAGTCTTTGCTTTTTTAAGTTATCAATCAGATCATCCCAAGTTTTGACTTCTTTAGGTTTTCTTCTTAACTCTTCACCTAATTTTTGTGCAACTTCAATAGGATTTGGCTTTCTCACTTTCATACTATCCTTTATACTTATTCAAGGGGTGAAGGCAATTATTTTAGTTTCACAACATTATTCTTCCTATGTATTAGTCTTCCTTTGTTATCGCATTCAACAAACTTTCCATAGAATAGTTTATAAAGTTTCCCTTCATATCGGACTATAAATGGATAGGTTCTATTTGGCATTCCTTCTGAACATTAATACTTCACCAACTTTTCTAGCCATATCAGTAGTCTTCTTTCTACTAGCTTTGTCATATGATCTTGAATTGGTGAATTCATTTGTGTGTTTACTTATGTGTTTACCTCTATGTGCGCCTCCAAGTGTTTCATTGGTTAGGTTAATAAAGGATTTTCTCAAAGATTTAATGCTTCCCTTCAGGTGTGTCTTCTTCTTAACTGCATACCAACAATCATCTATGGTTTTTGTTCTACAAGCATTTGACCTCGCATATTTGGGATATCGGTCAGGGTCAGATAGTTTCTCCAGGGATATTCTTGTGGTAGGAAATAACCAGGGAACGAATTGATAGGCCTTAAATTCAGGTTTTGCTAATTGGTACTTTAGACTATCTAAAACTTCTTGTACCGGTTCAGTGATGTCGTAAGCTACGTCTGTTTGTCTTTGATTGGTTCTGCCTTTAGCAATATACCTCTTCATTAATATAATGTGTTCACCATTGGTGTCAGTAGTAATCATTTCTTTAGTCAGCTTTTTACATTCTTCAGCTCTCATACCGGTGTTTAATAATAAGTTTAAACATTCAGATTGAAATGGGTATCTATCTCTTAAAGATACCAAGGCCTTTTTAATTTCTTCTAACTCTTCAACATCATAAGCAAAGTCATTGTATTTACTTCCAATCCACTTACTTTCTTCTTCTTTTGTTATGGTTATTCCACCCTCTTCTTTTCTTGTTGGATTTAATGGAGGGTTTGGTCCCATAAGATTTTTCTTTCTAGCATAACCCCATAAACAAGCTAAAGCCTTTCTTATGTTTTCCTTCTGTCCATAACTTCTAGTTATCTCATTAAGATAAATCTCAATATTACCTGGAAGGAGATCATCAATGATAACCTTACCTAAATAACTATCATACACACTGGTTTCATCATCACCTGGATAACAACCGGTTTCTGCTGGGTATGTTTTAAATAATGTCTCCCAGTCTTGAATTGGATTAGGTTCATATTTTTTAGTTTCTTTATTATTTATTCTCTCTTTAAATAGTATTTGGCCCCATCCTTTTTCATCATCTTCAAAGGTTATGTGGTCTCTTCTTTTGTTGTAGCCAATAAGAAACCTGGTGTGATCTTTTTGTGATAGCGCAGATAGTTTTCCCTTAATGTTTTTTCTAGGGAAATTATCTTTACATATTAATTCTATTACTTGTCTTATTGTTTTTAATTGAGACTTCTTTAATTCTGATTTGGTTATAACATCAACGTTAGGGTTGGTTCTAAATGTACCATCTTTATTTCGGTGTTTTTCATTCAGCTTTAGTAAATACTGGGCCAGGTCATTACATCCAAAACTACCTGGAAGAAACTCTCCACAATCGTGAACATATGATTTACCTCTAAACTTAAACTCTAATTGGAATATCTTTTTGCTAGTTTTAGGGGTCCACCTTATTGAGATACCTTTAGGTCCATTCTTAAATAGCACTCTAACTCTTTGTCTCTTTTCTGATTTCTTATTCCACTTAAGGTTTAGTATAGCCTTATCATTGTGCTGAATGATGTATGACTGGTGTATGACTTTATCTGTTTTAATTACTGCATCCATATCAATAGATATAGTTAGACAAAATTAAAAACCCATATTTATCTAGGGCTTTGGGTCAGTGAGGGTCGTTGAGGAAAGAAGTTTTTTATAGACTGGAATATTTTAAGTCCTTTATGTCTACCAATTTCATCACGAGGGCACTTGTGTTTGTCATTGTTATATCTATCTTTTATTAATACTCAACAACGTAAAGGAAGGCAAATAATTTTGGTGTATGACCGGTGTATGACTTTGACCTCAATAGAGGTCCCAATCCCAAGTTCAAAAATGAAGATTTTACTTACCCCATCCACCCTTTTTTAAATAGGGGTCCCAATAGTTTACTCTTTAGACTTGGATTTAGAGGGTCAGTCCTAGTGAAAACATTTTGAGTTTTAAGTACCTAACTAAAAAAAATAATTTTCAGAATGAATAGTTATGTATGGGATTTTAAGGGAGGAACCCAAGGCAATCTAAAAGAATTGTGGATGCAATAAGTTGATTGCCCTAGGAAAAGTGTATTACTAATAGAACCTAATATAATTTTTATTTTTTATTTTTCAAATGCTTATTGCCCTTTAACCTGGGCTAACGTGGGCTAATAATATTCTTT
>Ga0080013_1006134_pt1 | contig 10832 bp, 6 predicted proteins | sample ETNvirenome_6_85_FD_69236 | JGI IMG/M metagenome (GOLD analysis project Ga0080013, IMG submission 69236) | Marine viral communities from the Pacific Ocean - ETNP_6_85 (SPADES assembly) (version 2) | ecosystem: Environmental > Aquatic > Marine > Oceanic | place: Pacific Ocean | collected 2013-06-19
CCATTATTAAATCTTAAATATCCTCCGCCAGGATCACTATCCGTTGTTGATGTTGCAAATTTATAATAATAACCAGGAATAGCTCCATCTTCACCAGAAGGAACAAAAGATAAAAATACTTTATCATCTGCTGATAAACTTCCAGAACCATCAATATAAGTTAAAGCTAATTTGGTATAACCAGAGGCATCTGTAACCGCTCCAGAAATTTTCCAAACGTGCCATACATCTAAAGTATTTGATTTAGTTAATCTTATTCTTCCTCTGTTTGTAGCATTACCTGTTACATCGTCAAAGGATTGAACCCATACGGATACATCCGTTCCATTAGCTTCAGCATCATCCACATAAGCAATCGTTGCTGATGAAAGAGTTGCGTTATTAAATCTTATATATCCACTTCCTGGATCAGAATCTGTTGTAGTTGTTGAATAAGTAAATTGTGCTGCATCTCCACCCGCTGGTAAGAAATCACTTACTGTCGTTAGATTGCCATCGCTGTCAAATCCTAAAGTTTTACTAGCTCTGGCTGTTGCAGATGTTGTAAACTCTGCTGAGGTAATTGTATTGGTTCTTGAAACTTTAAAAGATCTATCTAATTCTTCTTGCAGCTCTTGTGTCTGCATATTAAGTTTATCTAAAGCGTCTTCATGCGTTTCAGCTGGAAACGGGTCATTAGCCACATAATCTGTTTCTTGGGTTAAAGCTGTATTTCTTAAAAGAACTAAAGTCGTTCCACTTGCGGGAGCTGTAACCATAGTAACAGTTCCACCACTAGCTCCGTTATCAGAAATACCATAGTTGGTTGATCCAGTTCCTTCAGATTTAACTGTCTCTGTTCCAGTAGCTGATCTTTCAATTACTGTAATTTCGTCTGTTGAGTTAATAGGAAAGGTATAAGCAAAAGCTGTTGTGGATCCGTTGCCGCTATAACTATTTTTAATTGTTGTTGTTGTTACTGTCATAATATTAATTGTTGGATTTTTTGTAGGTGTAATTACCCACTATATTTTTTTTCTTAAATTATTTAGTCAATTCTGTCTATCATTATTTATGGCTTTAAATAATAAGTTTGACCCCTCTTTTCTTCATGCCTTCCTTCTAGTCGGGAAAAGTAACCTGGGTCTAAAAATTCTTTGATTTGGTAGCCGATTAAGAAATCGTAGGCAGCTTTAGAGTAATACATATTTAAAAAAGGTACGTTTCCCTCAGCTAATTGAACCAATTTTTTACCAGCTTTTGCTGGCTCATTTACATTAAATGCAGCATCTAACAATTTCATAACATCCCCAAATGCTGGTCCAGCAATACTTTCCGCCATAGAACCACCATATTCATTTTGTAATTCGCTATATAAGAAATCCCCATAAATACCTAAGCCGCCACCTTGAGCTAAAGCGTTCATTAAAACACTTCCTTTAGTTGGATCTCTTGGAGATCTTCCTCGTAGCATATCTTTAACGGATAAAGCAATATAACCAAATATTGCAGATAGCATTAACATTGATGTTAAACCCGTTATATTTGCTAATTTGCCTTCTTCGGGTCCATAAGACTTCATTTCTCTACCAACAATTTTTTTCCAGATTGATACAGGAAAAGATTTGAATTGACCCATAAATCTTAATATTTCTCCTTGACCCGTTCCTTTAATTGTTCCTTGGTGCATAAAAGCTCTAACGGCTGCATCGGGTTCTGGAGTTGCGTGCATTGCTTGATCGACTAAAACATTACGCCAAGTCATTTCAAAATCTCTTTTCCAATTTCTTAATTCTCTTTGACTTAGTTTTTTTCCTAAATAACTATTAATTACATCATCGGGAATAGAATCCACATCTTCTGCGGTTATATATCTTCTGTTTTCAACATCTAAAGTTTTAATGGAACGCAGCATATCCCATTTTCCATCATCAAAACCATAAAGTTTCAAAAGATTTCTTTCTCTAATTTTTAAATCTCCAAATTTAGTATCGGCTAACATTCCGTAATGACGAGCTAAACCAACTGTCATTCCAGATTTTAAACTTGAAATCCATCGGTTCAAACTGTTCCATTTAAAGAAAGCATTTTGAAGCTTTCCCATTGTTCCCCAAGTGTCTCCAGCTGAACCATATTTATTACCCATAAAAGAGTGGATAGAATTACTCATTACTCCTAAGACTTCAAAGGCAGCCTTGTCTTGAGTTTTAAATAAACCACCCATTGCCTCAAATATTCCCGTTAAAAAACCTCTACCTTGGAAATTAGTTGTACTCATATATTGACCCAAGTCAGCAATAGAGGTTGGAGCCGCAAATCCTAATTTACCCATGGATTGTAAAGCTCTAACTGTCATTGAAACTTTCGCCATGGTTTCATCACCAATGCCATTAATAGAACCATCTATTTCAGCAAACTCTGCTTTGAAATTTTCAAAAGTTAATTTTTTAGCAAACTTTGGATCAGAAGATTTATATTCTTTTCTAAGTAACGCTAAAACTTTTTCAAAAGTTTCTTTTGGATTTGTTCCAAATTCGTGCATTAAAGCAATGTTTCTAGCACTATTACTTAATACACCCATTACACTTTCTTTAAGAGAAGGCTCTCCAAAAGCTAAATCGTATTCGTGTCTAGCTGTTGCATCTTTAAAATGTAAAACTCTTGAAGCATTTAATCTATTGGCTACATTACGAGTTCCATAAATACTATTAGTGCCTCCGTGTTTTAGGTGATCGTTAGACATTAAACTATTATAAATACCATCTATAATTTCATCTATTTTTGATCCATCCATTACACCTGGAAAACTTCTCTCAAGATCTAACCTTGGCTTGATATACTCTCTCCAAGCAATTCTGTTGTCTCCAACTATTTTAGATCCTTTACTAGCATTACCCATTTTTTCAGTATTGTGCATTGTTCTAGTAATCCAATCTCTTAACTGACCAATGTTTGCTCCTAAATCATTAAGTTCTAATCTCCATTTTTCTTGAGCCTCTTTTAAAATTTTTGCGATTGCAACAGCGTTTTCATTTAAAACTGTTTCCCCAGCCATTGCTTGTTTAATCTCTGGATCAAATACACCTTCCGCAAAATCATCCCAAGCTGTGTCTGAAACTTTATTTATTTTTTGATACATTTCTGTTATATAAACTACTTCCGCTGTATCTTGCTTAGAACCAATAGAGTTTCTGGAAAGAGTAGAAAATTCTTGAATACCTACTAAAATACCTTTTACACCTTTAACAGCGTCTATTCTGCCTTCAGATAAAGCAACAACATCTTTTACTTTTTGAAACATATCTAAAGCTTTAATGTTATTATCTGCTGTATTTCTTTTTTTAACAGCTTGGTCGTATTCAAATTTATTAATAACTTCTTCTGCTAATAAACTGTCTGTTTTTTCTTGAGCTTTATCAAATTTTGATTGATTGTTTTTTATTTTAATGTCATCTAAAATTTTATTAATTTGTTCATCAGGTAGTAAATCACCCGTTAATCTTTTAACTTCTTGAAAGCATTTAGATATTTTTTTAATACTCGCCATTAACTACCTCTTTTTTTAACACAATTAGAACCAGCTCTAATTGCATCTCTAATTTTATTTTTATTTTTAATATTATTATCTATTTTTGCTATCTCGGCTCTATCTGCAATAATATTACTATCTTTTGCTAAATCTTCATCTTTAACATCTAATTGTCTTTGATGGAACTTTTCTCTTTCCATTAAGGTTTGAGCTTCATTTTCAATTTCAGATGTATTCTTATCGTTTCTTTTAATATCTTCTTCAGTTATTTTTCCTTGTTCTTCTCTTACTTTAAGTTGAGCTTGATTTCTCTCTAATGCTTGTTCAGCTGCTTTCTGTTTAGCCTCAAACATTTGTCTTTCAGTTTTTTGTAAATTTCTTAAATTTAATAAATAAGTTTTAGCAGATTTCCTGTCTCCTTTTTTAATAGCCTCTGCATATAAAGTTTTAAATTCTGATATTTGATCGTCTAATTGGTTTAATTGTTTATCGCCTATTCTAGTTTTATTAACAATGACATCTCCCGTATCAACCTTTTCTCCTCTTAAAACTTTTCCAACAGAGTGCCTTAATAAAGCTTGTTGATGATCTGGAGAAACCGCTGCTAATCTTTGATAGATATTTGGCTTACCTTGAACCTTAGCAAGATAATCTCCTACTCTTCCAAAACCAGCGTGAAAAGTAGAACCAATAATACCTCCCGCTGCTATGTTAATAAAAGCATCGTATTGATCGTAGTCAGATTGTTGAGATCTGTGTACTCCATACACAATCGGTTCAACAGCCGTATTACCTACTAAACCTTCAACAAAACCTTTTTTCATTCTAGCAATATTTTTTCCAGAACGAGCTACCATTGCAGCAAACTTACCTTGACCAATGACAGGAATAAAAGCTGCCACTATATTAATAGGATCTACAAAGCTAGTTGCTAAAGATGTTAAAAAGAAAGAACCTTTAGCAAAAACATTTTGGGGTCCACGCTGAATAATGCTAGCTCTTTCTCTTTCTAATTCTTTTCTTTTAACTAAATAATCAACAACTGCTTTTCTAGTATCTTCTTTAAAATTTAAACCAATATTTCCGTATTCCTTGTTTAAATCATCTCTGTTTAAAAGAGTGTTGTCTTGATTGTAAGCTGATAACTCTTCACCTTTTCTCCATAAAGAATAAGTGGGATTATAATTCCAAGTATTTATAATGTTTGCTTTTTGTGCCTCAAAAAAACCAGTATTTAAACTTCCAAAAGTTGATTGAACTTCTTGCTTTGATTTTTCAAATTGTCCGAATCCAACATTATACATATTAACCCGCTAATCCCCCATCAATATCATCTGTACCAAATACATCGTATGTGTCTATAACTTGTAAAGGTAAGTAAGTGCCTGGCTCTACATATTCTGTGCTTTTAATACTTTGATCTTGACCCACTTGATCTGTAAAATAAAATTCTATTTTAGTTCCTTTTTCATCATTTTTAGCAATCGGAACGGGTCCATCAGCAGTTTTAAAATGTAATATTAATCCAGTTGATTTATTATTTAATAACCAAACTGAATTGTTTTTAATAACAGACTTCATTTTAATATTAATATCTTTTTTAGATAATTTAGTTAAATCATCATCGCTTGCATAATGAGTATAATCATTATCCATAAAACGATCTAAATACTCACCATCTTGTACCGCTAATTGAATAGCCTCTGCTTTAGTTTGAACCGCTCCCATATTAACTCGTTTGCCATTAACATCTACAGGGATAAAAAATGTTTTACCTGAATCTATAACATAGTCTTGTAAAAATTCTTTTGTTACACTATTAATGGCATCGCCAAAGCCATCTTTTCTTTCAATTCTAAGTAATGCTGCTCGGTATAAAGTATCTTCAACAGCATTTTTATATGCAATAGCATCCATTGAGCCAGGTAATTGATTTTCAATAACCTGTTCCCATTTATCTATTTTTTTTGATATTTCTTTTCTAACATCATTTAAATTTTTACCACTTGGTAATTCTGGTTTAACTGCTGCTTCTAAATCTTTTGTTGAGTGTGATTGTAAAATATCTTCATTAAGATTTTCGCTATTGGTACTCATAGCAATTTGGAAATGAGTAGGTAATTTTTCCATTGACAAATGTTGTAAAATTCCTTGCATTTTATCTTTGCCATAAGTTTCGCTTAAACCAATTAACATTCCTTTTTTCTCTTGCCAAGTTTTACTAGGATCCGTAACTTGTTTAACAATTCCCGCAGCTTCAGCTTGACTCATATAAAATCTTTTATCGTGTTGAATATCTAACTCTTCATATTTTTTATCTAACAATAAGTTTCTTTCTACTATTAATGATTTTTTCTTTTCAGCATTATCTGTTGTGTTAATTGTCTCAGTTAAGCTTGCTACTTCTGAATCTATTTTTGCAACATAACCAGCGGCATCTCCTTCTTTAATAGATTTAGTTCTTTCCGCTATAGCTGCTTGAATAATTTGATTAGCTTTTGTTTTAGCTTGAATTTCAGAACCAGAACCTTTTAATTGATATAATTTAACTTTAGATAAATCTTCGCTTTTAGATGTATGAACTTGTTGAATAGCTCCTCTAACATAATCATTGGTATCAACTGCTAATTTTATAGCGTCATAAGATTCATAACCCTCAAAAGCTTTAAGATATTCTTTGGCATTAAACTCTGCGGGTTTACCGAGTTTAGCTCTTATAGTATCCTCGTCTATATCTTTAACCATCTTTTGTTGTGCAGCTAAAACTATTTTAGATTGTAATTTTATTTTAGTATTAGCATTTAGATTTTTATAAACACCATTATTAAAATTAGTTAAAGTTTGAATAGGATCTTTGGCTAAATGATTTTCTATTGTTAAAACATCAATGTTGTTTAAGGTATCAAATTGTAATTGTTTAAACTTATCACCAAATAAATCATAATTACTTTGTTTTGAAAAGAAAGCGTTTAAATCTTGTTGAGCCATATTATATTCTTTAGAACCAACTTGAGCAGTAGTCCAAGATGAACTATCAAAATGTAAAGGAGTACGATTTGCAATTTTATAAGCAATACCATCTAGCTCTTGAACTTTTAATACTCGGCTTTCATTTCTAAAATTAACAAATGTATTATTTCTAATCGTGCTAGTATCTTGAATAAATCTTTTGTTCATATAATTTTTGAACATTGTTTTAGCCATATTGCCTTTAAGCGTTGGTAAAGTTTTATCTAAAGTGGCTTGCCAATCAGCTTTATATCCAGCTAAAGCTTCATCTGGTTTTGTACTTTCTTTATAATTATTTGCTTTTGTTGCTAACCCTTCTTTTCTAGTAAGTATAGCTCCGCTTGCTGGATGCTCTGTTATTTCATCTTTGTCGATATTTTTACTTGCTTCAATAACAGCATTTTCAGCTTTTTGTTTTTCATACTTAATATAAAAATCTTCTCCAGATTGTAACATTCCCTTCATTGCTCTTGGGATCATTGTTATTGTCTGTTGATCTACATACATTCCAGAAGTAGATTGTCTTTCTTTCACTTCTGTTGTTGGTCTTATTTTTGGTTGATATATTTTAATTGCCATAAACTCCTACCACATTCCCGCTGATTTTGTTGATGATCCTAAATTTAGTAAGCTTTGACCCGCTGCATAGTAACTAGCTTTCTTAGCAACTTTACCACGCCATCTTTCCATAGAAGCCTCAGCTCTTTTGTTAATTGCATCGTTGTATTTTTGATCTCTTGCAACTTCAGCATTATACTTCAACATATCTCTATCTCGTTCCATGTTTAATTCATTATCCATCATCACTTCTAAAACAGAACCAGAATAAGTAACGCCAGAGGTTGCGTAATTTGCAATAATTTCGCCTTCTAATTTTTCGGCATTTGCATTAAATACAGGTAAATCATATCCAGTATAAACTTTCCATGCTTGGTCGCCTTCTTGTTCTTTTATTTTAGCATCTCGATTTAATAGAGCTGTATTATAATTTGCTCCAGCTTGTGCGGCTTTACCAGCGTATATATCTCCAAAAAAACTCATTATTTTATTATCCTCGCAAATCTTATAAAATCTGATCCATCGGGACCATAATTTTTCATTAATCCTTCTTCTTTTAAACCTAACCACTTGGCAAATCTTAATGCCACATCGCAGTTAGCTTTTACGGAAGTTTGTAATCTTTTTATTTTATTGGCTTGTAAAATTATTTCAGTTCTTTGTTTAATGTGTTTAGCACAAAAAACTGGATATTTATAAATATCTTTTGTTGCTAAGACCCACCCCTCGGCAACGCCATCCCAGAGATGAAAGACACCCCCAGCCGCAATAGGTTTATTATTAACAAAACCTGTAAACGACATTCCAACTTCTTTTAAAAAATAAGCATATTTTCTATGCTCTGGTTTTAATTCCAGTAAATCGCTATTCAAACCTTGATTTAATATTTGTTCAGCGTGTTGATTTTCAAATGGAACAATAACTACATTAGACACTTTCTGTCTCCAATCTAGGATAAATTCCAAGGATCGTCATGGGTAAAGCTTGGGATTGTTGCACATAAACCAAACCTTCTGTTCCGTAGTCTGTATCAAACTCAATAGATTTATCTCCTGTAAATAATGGGATGGGTAAATCCATAGAAGATCCACTTGATCTAAAATCTATTGAAGTTAAATTACCAGCGTTGGGTCCAACGCTTGCACCAACTGTATTTTGAAATCTAACGGATAAGTCGTAAATTCTTTTCGTTTTCGTTTGTGTTGTTTCAGTATAACCTTCATCTAATCTCATCGTTTGTAAATCAGATGTATAGAGTAATCCTACTTTTGCTTGTTCAGTAGCATTAGTAATAGTGATTGCTCCGCTACTCACAGTTTTAGAATTTTGTGTTGATCCTTCTCCAATAACATCAACCACCTCTCCTTCTAAATGATCTAAACCAGAAAGGCTTGAAGTTAAATCTCCTGTGTAACTTAATCCACTATCTAAATAATGGAATGAAGTTAAATCTTCATTAAAATCAAATGGAGTAAAATATTCAACATATCGTCTTACCGCTCCATTAATCCATCTTTTAACAATAACCCAAACTTGATCTTCATCGCTATCGCCATCAATAACGGCAACACTTTCTACTTTAGCATGAGTTAAAATATTATCAGTTTGTTCTGATGTGTGAGCTGATGTTAAGCTAACAACAGTTGCTAAAGTTTTGTTTGAATAAAGTTTAAATTGATTGTCGTCTATTTTTTCAATGTAATATTTTGTATTTTCAGACAAACCACCAATAGCAGTTCCTGTGTTGTCGTAATAAAATATATCACCTGTCGTAAAACCATGAGAAGCTGAATAAATAAAATTAGATGAGATATTTACACCTTGATAAATATATTGAGTTGTGTCTGAGCCTGGAGCTGAAGTAAAAGATATAGCTGTTCCCGCTGTAGCATTGGAAGCGGTTGTTGCTAATTTGATTGTGTTACTATCTGATGCGATAGCAAAATATAATGTTGAATTGTTTAAACCGCCAATAGCATTAGAACCAGCATAGTAATAAACGGGATCAGCTGTAGATAAGCCATGAGAAGTTAAAGTAATTGTATTATTGGTTGTACTAACTATTGTGGAATTAGATGTAAAAGAAATTTGTTGATGAATAATATTTTTTGTAGTGTCTGATTTTCCACCGATAATATGTCTATGCCAAGCAACAACATTTTCTAATCTATTATAAGTTAAACCAGATAACACACCATCCGTTCTTGCTCCCCAAACAACAGAGTAAGGTTCTTGTTGATAATCCATTTGCACAACACCACTTTCTGTTATATGATCCGCCAAAATTGTTAAGTCTGGTGCAACATAACCATCTGTATCAAAGTTATAAGCAAGCTCTCTAACTTTCCTTTTAGCTCTTTGTAAAAAGATTGTAGCGTTTCCAATAGATAAAGCATCTACTCCAGCAGATCCGTAATTAGATTGTTTTCTAATATTAATATTAGTTGGAGTAATAGCGTCTTGAGATGAACCAGAGCTAACTGCATATTCACCACCTGTTGTCATACAGATTAAAGTTCTTGTAGCTTTTAAAGATTTAATGGCATTAACTTGATTTGATGCAATCGTGTATATCATAGCATCATCCGCATCGGTTCCTGATGTCATGTTTTCATAATCTCCCGATTTAGAAAAAAACATTGTTTGTGGTTGATTGGATGTTGCTGCAAATACTAATCGTTGTTCAAAGAAAGAAACACAAGCGGGATGACCCGTAGTATCTGAAAAAGAACCAAGTTGCCAAGTTGCAGTAGCATCGGTATTTGCAAAAGCTTTAGTAATTGTGCAAACTACAACTGTTGTATTAGTTCTTCCTGTAATAACTGCCTCACCACTATTAAATTTTAAAATTCTTCCTACATCTGTTGTCGCCCAACCTACACCACCATTAATGCCAACTATAGCACTAGCTGTAAAATTGACGCTAGTTCCAGTACCTGAAGAAGCTGGAGTTATAGTTGTTGTTGTGGTGTTGACATCCATATAGGGTCCAGTTTCTGCAAAATCGACTTCTGATAATGTCCAGGAAGTATGACCCGTTCTTGAAAGTTTCATAACTTCGTGAGAGTTGTGGCAGATATACATAACATCTGCGGATTGTGCGAATTTTAAATCAAAGAGTTGAGCTGTAGTATATTCGGTTGTGATTTGATAAATTTTATTAGCAGTACCCGCTGAAGAATAAGTAGTGTAAGAAGATGAATCAATATCTGTGCCATCAATATTCTGTAATTCAAAAGTGTTAGTAGTTTTGTCGGCAACTTTAAAAGTTTTACCATTTACTTCTGTCATACCCACAACAGCTGATATATTTACAAAATCCCCATTAGAATAACCATGTGAACTAGATGTAACGACAGCTGGATTAGCTTTAGTAATAGCAGAAATGGTTTTATCACCTTCTGTAATTCGACCATTGTCTTTAAAAAAACGAATATAGTTATTACCAAATTCTAATACATAAGTTTGTTCAGTTGAAAATGTGAATGGAATTAATCGTGTGGAATTTGCGGATGTTTTAACTTCAGAAACAAAATAAGTTCCTGGTCGTCTTGTTACGGGTCCATGAGGTAGTACAACAAAATTTTCAATATTGCTTGCTCCGTTAAAATATTTAGCGAAGTCTGTACGACCTTCCATAGATGATGAAAGCTCCCCAGCGGTAAAGCTAGGTATGCTTAAAAGTTGTTTAGGCATATTAGTATCTACTGTTTATAAAATCTTCTGTTATTATTTGGTCTGTTGGACCATTATTAGG
>Ga0080013_1006135_pt1 | contig 10832 bp, 16 predicted proteins | sample ETNvirenome_6_85_FD_69236 | JGI IMG/M metagenome (GOLD analysis project Ga0080013, IMG submission 69236) | Marine viral communities from the Pacific Ocean - ETNP_6_85 (SPADES assembly) (version 2) | ecosystem: Environmental > Aquatic > Marine > Oceanic | place: Pacific Ocean | collected 2013-06-19
CCTCTACGACAAAAACCGTGCAAGATACTGGTAAGCGTCCTTCTGGATTATCCATCCAATTCTGTACCCTACCAGTACGAGAAATAGGTGAAGGTTTGTTGGTCATAGTAAATCAGTTAATGTTGGTGGTTTGTAATTTGGTCCCTTTAAGACCTTGCCGTCTTCTCGATAGATAGGTTTACCATCCTCACCGAGTTTCGACATATTTGATTGATGGACTCGATTCATTGTTTCATCGAGGTTCCATCCCATGTTTTCTGCATATTGAAAGCAGACATAAACTAAATCTGCTAGTTCTTTCAACGTATCTGAACTGAATGCCGGATCATGTCGAAAAAGTAACTGCTCAGATTCTAAAAATTCCTTGAACTCCTCCACGATGAGATCCTTCTGGACCGAGCGTTGAGATACAGTCTTTGAATTGGGGATACGGTAAGACTTCCGAAACTCCTTCGCCTGCTGCTGTAGACTGGATGTATTCAAGTTCATTCTCTAAATAATGGATTGCTTTTCTGAGATCTTCTTCCTTGTCGTGCTTAAATCCAGCACGTACAATGTATTTAATGGCATTACCTAGGTGGAAACTTAAATCGTTATCCCGAATAAAGTCCCAAACCTGGGTTTTACCTCTTTTGTAGTAGGTAGGTCCTTGGTCATTTGTGGACGGGTTGGAGAAGGCCATTTTTTTACTAGATTCATGAGTGAATTGGACAGAATAAAATTCTGGTGTTGAAGTGCCATCAATATAGTGGTAACATCTTCACGTTGTGTGGATGGTTTAGTGATCGCGTCATACATCAACCTCATTTGAAGGTCCTGTTCCGTTGTTAGTTCTGTTATCGGTCTCGGGACTCCAGAGGATTGGTACTCGTCGCTCGTAATCATAGTCATCTTTAGTGAGGATCTTTGCTAGTCTTGCATTCATCAGTGCTACGTCCTCATCGAGATCCTTAGCAGCGAATGCGTCTTTAATTGTTTGCCAATTGTAACCTGTCTTCTCAAACAGTGCTACAGCACGCTTAACACCAATGCCAGGAACGCCAGAATAACCATCGGTTGCGTCACCGGCAAGAGTTTGAATGTAGTGCCAATTTCTTCCATCAGTTTCTTTGATGAGTGTTGTTTCATTAAAGTCATAGAGTTTACCGGGTATTTGTCTCATATCTTTATCTGGACTTACAATAATATTGCCAGGATATTTAGTAGCGTAGATGCCCATTGAATCATCAGCCTCTAGTTCAGGCATGATAACTGTTCCGTAGTCATCCTGCAGAGCAGAAATGACTTTCTTATATCCGCAAGGCTTCTTACGGTTTCGATGTCCCTTGTATTCGGGATAAATTTTTTTCCTAAAATTTTCAAAGTGTGAAAAGAAAAGGATGGGTTCAGCAAAGGTGCCGAACTCATCTCGTATCCTCATTATTTCATGTAGTGCTGCTTTATATGCTTCACTGAAGCGACTGGTAACTAAGATTACATCTTCAGCCCAGTCAATCTCTGTTTCAGCTGCTGCACAGCATTTATAAACAATGAAGTCTGCATCAATTAGTAGCTTCAATGTACCTCCGACCAGTTTCTTCCTGACTTGGATTCTGCAGCAATAGGTATTCGTGTCTTGTAATATTCACCAGCTCTAGCTGCTGCGTATTCAAGTGTGTACTTAAGTTCATCTATATCTATGGGTGTTGTTTCGTACTGAAGCTCGTCATGTATAAAAGCTAATTGTTGAGCTTGTACTTGTTGTTTTTTAATTTGATAGTCTGCAATGACCATCCATCGCTTAGCTATTACACCAGCAGATGATTGTAGGCAGTAATTTAGCGCTTTGTGTGGTGAATCAACTTCAATTTTTCTTCCATCGATAGCCCGGATGAAACCCCGTTTCGACGCATCCTTAATAGCTTTAAGTAGTTCTGCAAGGCCCGGTATGGCGTCAACAAAAGCTTTTCTAATTTCTTTACCCTTCTTTCTTGCATTGTCCTCGGAAAGGCATTGTGAGTATGAATACCCAATTTTAATATCTCCTGCGCCATAAAGGAACGCATAAGTGACAGTTTTGACTAGCCTTCTAGATATTCCTATCTTGTCGGCATTTACTTGGTGGATGTCTCCGTTGAGTAAGATATCACAGTAACGACCTCCATCATAAGGATGTATATAATGCCCAAGTAACCTAAGCTCAATCCCGCTAAGGTCTGCACCCACCATGACTTTATCTGGTGGTACTGTGAATAGTTTTCTAAATCGTTCATCGGATGGTACTTGGGCTAAGTTTGGCCGCCTATGGGCACATCTATGTGTATTAGTGGCGACTGAACAGTGATGATGTATCTTACAACTCGTAACAAGCTTCAGCCAGGCGTTGTTCCCTTCGGAAAGCATCCCTAGCTTTTTGGTCAAGTCCAAGCACTTGTAAAACATCATCGATATCTCCGTCCCAATCTCCTTTAAAATCACTTCGTCTATCACTGCCTTTCCTGTGGAGGTTAGTGATGACGGAATCCAGCCATAATGTGTTTGTAAGATCCATGCAATATGATCCCTTGATGTAGGGTTTAGTTCTTTTAGTTTGGTGAATGGGGCTCCTTGAACATAACCTTGTGTTCGGTTATTTCTTTTAGGAGTGAATTCCGATGCTTTAACTTGAGGGTGCCTTTCTCGTAGTATTTTACAAGTCTCTTCATACTCTTTTTGGAGAGTCGATGTAAGCTCCCATGCAGCTCTTTCATTAAATGTCCATCCATTTTCCTCCTGTGTTTGTAGTATTTGTGCAACCTGATGTTCTAACGTGACCCAATCAGGTATGGGTGGAAGTGGTCGCATAGTTTAGCAGTAACTCTTACGTCTTGGATACAATAATCTTCCATCTCTTGACTCCATTCTTTCCAGTCAGTAGTCTTAGAGAATTCTCCTTTGTACTCACCTAGCCTGTATCCGTAGCTTTCTAGTGAGTGTCTCCCATATAGTTGTGAGGGCATATGTTTCCAATTACTCTTCTTATCTATAGCTATAATGTTGCTATGATAGAGGCGAGAAAGAATAAGAGTATCAATAATAGTCCCAGTGTAATTAAAGAAGGGATAAAACCTCCGAATAATTGGGATATCAAAACCGATGATGTTATGCCCAACAATATGGTCAGCAGCCTCAAGTCTGGTAATGCCTGTGACCACCGTTTCTGTAAGCGTTTGATCGTTGTATGTAGTTGTTGTGTTATCTTCTGAGTCATAAATAACTAAGCAATGTATTTGGGTAGCTTGATCTAGTAAACCATCAGTTTCTAAATCAAATACAAGTGTCATCTTCCAGTCCAAACGTAGGTCTTATCTATAAACTGTGCCTTAGCTATTGCCTCTTTGGTTGGTGGATTTGGTCTGTTCAAACCATCTCTGTCGTCACGTATCAATTGTTCTACTGATTCATACCAAGGATGGTTGTATTCAGAAGTCTGTTGCCGGGTTGAATTCTTCTTCAACTTCATGTTCTATAAATCTGCAAGTGGATAAATCGTAATCAAGATTACAAGCTATTCCAGTCTCGCCAGAATAGCGATTCTTAAGGACTCGCACAGTCGTAAGGCTTCGTTCAGGTTTGGCTTGCTGGTCTCTTTCGAGTGCAATAACTGCGTCAGAAAGCTGTGCAATTGCCGCGCTTCCACGGAGTTGTCCAAGGGTGACTCTTGCTCCTTCTTCATGATTAATGTCTTTTTGTGTTCTTCGTAAATGTGAAACTAGAAACATAGCTATACCAGTACGTTCAACAAGTGATCGTAACTTAGTCATAGTTGTGTCTATCATACGTCGTTCATCACCATCTAATCCAGACATAAGTATGGATAGGTGATCAAGAAATACAACCCTAGTTTCTAAGCCAGTAGCAAGATACTCAATTCTGTTATAGATAACATCAGGATCAAAACTGCCGAAACCATCGAAAAGAAATAAATTCCATTTAGCAATTGTGGCGTGATAAGCATCTTCGAGTTCTTTTCTGTCATATTCTTCTAAGTGTAAAGGTTTACCTATAACAGAAGACATCAACCCTAAGGCTGTCCTTCTGTTTGACTCTTCAAGTGCCAGGTAGCCCACCTTTTCCCCACTGGAGAGAAGGTTAGCTGCAAGTTCACGGCAGAAGGATGATTTTCCTGTGCCACTACCTGCAGTAATCGTTGTAAGCTCGCCATATCTGATCCCTCGCAGTTTATTTTGTAATCCGTGGAAAGGGTACTCATAGTCGCATGGTTTGTTTGGGGTTGTGATTAGTTCTAATAAATTCTTACCTTCTACAATACCATCAGGGCGGTATGGCTTTGCATTCCATATAGCTTCTCTTATTAACTGTGCATCCCCTTTCTGTAAAGCCTCTGAGGGGTCCTTATACGCCTCCATACGGGCGATTGTGACCTTGCCAGGTGGTAGGATGCTTGACGCTTCCTCCGTAGCCTTACGGCCTGCCTCATCGCTATCGAAGAATAAGCATATCTCCTCGTAGCCTTGAAGAAGGGGAATTTGTTTTTGAAGATCTTTCTTAGCCGCTGCTGCGCCATGTGGAAGCGAGACCATTGGCCAGCTTGGCATTGACTCATAACAGGATGCAGCATCTAGTTCGCCTTCTGTGATGACGATTCTTCGTCCCGTGGAAGGGAATAAATGCTGACCAAATAGAGTATCTGTGCTAGTCCCTTCATATTTAAAGATTTTGTCTTTGGTTTTTATTTTTGCTCCTTGAAGTACTCCATCATTTGTGAAATAATAGAAGCGTAGGAGGTCTCCTTCTCTGTAGATTTTATAAAGCTGACAGGTTTTCTCGGATAGACCTCTTTTTTGTAGCCTTTGAGCGGCTCCTTGTAGGTGGACATGTTTCATTTGATGAGTGTTATTATCACCACCTTCCCAGTGATGACATGCAAAACAGTAAGTGTGGCCATCTGTATATATTGAGTTAGCATCAGATGACCCACAATTATTACATGGCTCATGTCTTAAAAACTCAGATGAGAATTCAGATAAGCCATTCGAGTGGAATGTCATGGAAATGTGTCCATGGAATGTTATGTTTATCGCACCACTGTGCATATGTAGTCTTTGATTTCTTACTTATCCTATTATAAGGAGCTTGAAAGATCATACGTAGATCAAGGTCAGGGTTTTGTTTCTTTACCTCCTTAATCTTACGTCTATCTTTACTGTCCCAATAACCTTTGCACTCTAATAGCACATGCTTATTAGGGAGTACAAAGTCAGGTGTGTACACGTGGGAGATGATGTAATCAATCTTAGTAGTTTCATATTCATAAGTAATACCTAAGTTAGTTAGCAGATCAGCTACTTGTTCTTCAAGTCCTGACCTATATTTAGAAGTCGTCGCTGTCATCATTAGTGGTTATAGGATCACCTGCTTTATAACCTTTAGTAACACCAAACATGGCTGCTACATCAACGTCATTTAGTTCAGTCTCTGCTGCACCAGCTTTAGCGGTAGAGATTACTTGTACTCCTACTAACTTCAAAGCTGTACCATAAGTGGTAGCGTCCTTGAGAATGTAGGGTTTTTGATAGAAAGCTAACTTAACCTGACTACCTGAGTATAGAGGAATCTCTAAATCAGTAATAGGTGTACCCTCAGTATCAACAATAGGTGGTTTAACTTCTTCTTTCCAGGAGAACTTAACCTTATACTTACCTTCAGCTACTTCTTCCCAAGGTTCGGGCTTAAGTACTGAACGCTTAGGGTTCTTGAGTTTAGAGACAGCCCATTTAAGAGCTTCGACTCTATCCTCTTCTAGTGCCACTTTCATATCCTCATCTACAATAGCAGATAAAGAATAACTGTGGAACTTCTCAGAGGGTTTCATTATACATTGGAAGCCTTCTAACACGACAGGCTCGTTCGTCTTGTGGATGGTTCGGTTCATTAATTAGCAGTAATAATTTGTTGATAAGAAGCAAGTCTTTGTCGCCTTGATTGTGAGTGAAACCGCGCTTCTTCTGACGGATTTACCCAAGTACCTAACATACATTTACCCACCATACCCATACGTAGAATACCTATTTCAGTAGCTACAGCATCTTCAGGTAGTTGTGGGTTAATGAGTCGTTGTGTTCTATACTCAATAGCTTTGGGGATTTCTTGGATTAATCTTCGGATAGGGTCAAGTAATACCCAGATACCATCACGAGTTCTGTACATATTATAGTTGGCATTTGCATGTTTAATGTCAGCTTTCGCTGCCATCACTCGACCACGGCCAGCACTTAAGCCAAGTTTAGGATTGGAGATTGAGTAATCTGCAGTGGAATTTAGATAATATTCCAGCTCCCCTTCATCCTTACTGGATGACATCAGTTTCAATATTGTGGCGGAATTATTAGACATCGATAATAGGTGTTACATTTTTAATTGTATTGCGTTCAATGAATGAGTGTGAATAATTAACGATATCCTTTAGCGTTTGAAGCAACCGTTCTTGTTGAGCTGGTTGCAACCGTTCGTTGAAGTATTCGTCTACCATCCCACTAGCGAGGTCTGAAAGTAGACCAGTAGAGCTAGCAATGATGCTTGAATCAATAACAGTCTCTCGAATGTTGTTGGTTTCAGCAGCACTAACACGTCGGATTAGATCATCATTCTCCTTGCGGAGTTCTAGTATCTCGGCTTCTTTAATTTCAATGTTAGGGTCATTGATGATCTTCTCAACGATGATCTCCTTAACTTCTGGTGGTGCTTTGTGATACTCAGTCACCGCCCTTTTTGTTGGCATTGCCTGTGACAGTTGCTCAGGCGCACCCCGTCCGGCGGACGGATCAGATAGTAGGTGCAACTTCTTAGCTTCACCTAACAATCCAACACCAACATCACTGGTGATACCAACTTCTCGGTACCACTCTTCCATGACTCTACCACTGAGATACTCAGCAGCAACAGCCATTCTTTTATAGTGACGCCCTGTTTTCTCAAGAGCATCACCCATCCGATAACATTCAGTTGTCTGTGCCAAAGTCGGATTCTTTGGGAGACATAATAGCTCTGTCATTAGCAGAAAAAATAAGTGGATTGTACCACCGATGACGGCTCTAAGTCACCAATTATGGGTGGTATTGTTTCAGCACCGATTTGTTTGGCAAAATCGGTAAGATAATCGTGCTCAGCAAAAAGGTACATGTAAGTCTCTCTGATGACAGAGGATAACTGAGACATGTCTGTAGCACGAGAGAGAACGCTATCATGAATAAGGGCGATAGGCGCATTGAATTTAACTGCAGATAAGTGGATTAGGCTAGCATCTAGCGAATGTATTAGATTCGGAGCGGTAGCAGCTTTATGTCTACTAATATCTACTTCGTCTGTATCGTCAGTTGCAACCTTAAGTTGACAACGACCTAATAATTGTAAGTTTAATATCTCTACATTTTTCTTCATTAACTTCTGATGTACTACAAATCCCGAAGGTGTAGCCCATTCAAGTTCATCTACACCACGTTTAATGACTTTAGATACTTCATCTTCAATCCATTTCATAACAGCCATAGGACCAGGTACAACAGTGTGCATAGCTCCTCTAACTGCTTTGACTATTAAAGATAAGTTATCCTTATCTATCTCTACTCCTTTCTCCTTTAATGCTTCCCTTATATAGGATCTATTAGAGAATGGTTTAGCATTATATGGTACGGTCATAACTGTACGTTTAACAGTCTTTCTATCCATGAAGTATCGATACTCCTTAGGACAGTTAGGACGTGCAACATCAGCGACAACCTGATAAGCATCTTGTGGTTTATCACTAGGTACTACATTAACTAACTTAGCAGTTGATTCATCCCTTGCAAGACCTGCAAGTATCTGTAATCCACTACAAGTAGCATCAGTAGCTATCATTAATGAAGTGTAATGTCTATCACAAACCATTAGACAGTGATAGTACTCATCACAGGCAGCTAAAAACTGCCAAGGTTCTTCTGCTGCTTCCCAAACTCCAATATTACCTATTGGATCAAGTGCAACAGCACCGATGAGTGTGGAATTATTCTTTACCCAATCAAGTCTTTCTTGCATAGTGTCTTTTGTTCGACCATATGTAGTAGCTACTTGAAAGGATAACCAATCCTCAGATTCAGGTGTTAGGAATGCTTGATCAGCAAACCGGATTAAACTTTTTCCAAAGTCTGTATCCTGAGGAGTTAGGAAGGCAGGTATAGGATAGGTTCTTCCACGATAATCAAATGACCATGGGATATAGAAATTATCTACACCTTTGAACCTAGTAGCTGCCTCCATTGTCATCCTAGTTCTACACGAACGTTTAAATTCTTGTGCATTCCTATTCCTAACTTCAGCTGCAGCTCTACGGTAAGCCTTGCGGCTATCCTTATTGTCTGCTATATCTACTGGTTTAGGTGGTAAAGGATGATCTATTATAGGAAGGAACTTTCCAACTGCTATACCTCTCTTCTGCAATGTTTCAGCCACATCCACTATAAATGGATTGAGAGTGTAAGCAACCTTCTGTATATGATTGAGAAAAGCTATTGGTGTCTCTCCCTGTATACGTAAGTCATCACCACGTCTAACTAATTCATGTCCTCGCATCACCTCATTTAAGAGGTAACCACCAGGTTGATGATTAGTCCAGTCGTTAGGTGGTATAAGCATAGGCCAGGTTAAAGGACTGAATAACTCAGCATTAGCCATTACCTCATCCTTAATCTCTAAGAACTCAGGAGTAGGTACGACATAATTAACTGTCTTTCTACCTTCTCTTCTACATTCCTTTTCAAACCAACCACTAGTTTCAAGTAAACAATCAAGTAACCAAGCACCTAGTTTAATTCTATTAGCACGACCCCATGCTTCCCACTTCTTAACCTTACAGCGATTCATGAGTGTGGATATCACTGTAATTTTCTGATGTGTACCACATGCTTTATGCCAATAGTTCTTCTTTAAGATGTTAAGTAAGCCAGGTGCATGTTCTTCATAATGTCTGAGTTGACATTCATCTTCAACTGCTTTACCAATACTATCACATACGTTAACTATTAAGTTACTACTATCCTTATATCCAAATACCTTATCAAAGGTAATCTTACAAGTAATAGCAGCAGCGGCTAATGGTTCAAGTCCTGTAATATACTGTTGAATCTCTTTAAATGATTTACCATTCTTACCCTTACGTATACGTATATTAGTGTCCTCTATCTGTTCAACTACTAAAGGTAGTAGTGTATCAATAGAAGCTATCCCATACACAGAAGCAGAGGAGTAGTTACTCTCCTCTAGTCTCCTTGTATTGTCTCGTAATCTCTTAAGACCTTGCCTTATTTGATCACGTTCAAGTTGTACCTGTTCATCGATCTGTTTGGGTGTAGCCATTAGGTACAAGCAGTTTGTTACGATCACACATGAGCTGGGCTTCAACAAGTTGTAGTATCTCAGCCTTATATGGGTGTTGATCTACGTCCTTGATAAGTTCCTCAACTCGTCGGTTGAATGTAGTATCATTCATCATTAGTACCTCTTTGAATTAACTGTACTTCTTCATTATCAGCAATAGTTATCTCAAGCATCTCTGGATCATCCATTAGTCTATTGATCCTCTTCTCTGCTGCTGACCATCTCTTATAACTGTACTCTTTAACTTTACCAGTCTTAGTACGTGTTCTGATTAGACAACAGTGAGAAGGTAAGATCTCCCAACCATGAACTCTCCAATCCATGTATTCATCGAAAGGAACCTCAGGGAATAGTTCACAAGGAGTGTCTCTGTATTCCTTCCAGTTGTTAGCGAATAGTCTCTTCTTAGTCATAACCAGAGTAATGCATCTCCATCTAGTCCGTCTTCATCGTTATCAATAACTTCATCTAATCCAACGTCTTTAAGTTCAGTACCTAACCTATTAGCTTCAACTTGTGCAGCTTGTGCAGCTTGATGATGCTCATTAGCTAGTATGTAGAACTCATGTCCATTAACTAGAGTAGCACGATAACGACGCATGAATGGTCCGTTGCCAGTTAATGGCATTAGTAATAGCCTCAGTGAGTGTGTAAATACTTATTCTTGAAAGATTGGAGAGAAGCCTTACGTTGTTGTATTTTACGTGGAGACTTCTTTCCTTTTATCTTACGCTGTTTAGACTGCCTCGGCGACATCTTCGACTGCGTAGACTGGTGCATAATCTCCTCCATGCTCTAGGTCAGTTGTTGGACGTTCGATAACTTCCATTACACTAGGGCTAAGTTCATTAAGTACCTCAACAAGTAGTTTATACTTACGCTGAGCTGCTGTTAGATCCAAGCAGTTCTTGATAGTCTTGAGATAGTCAGGACCATGTGCTCCTATAATGAAGCTGTCAATAGTGTTAGCATACTCGTCATAAAGACGTGATGTTCCGTAATGAACTCGTGCCATAATAAATAAAGTAAAGTGGATTAAGGGATAGAATCCCTTAGAGTGATGAATGAATGAATCATTCACCAAAGCGGGCAAGCGGACTCGAACCGCTAACAACAGTTTGGAAGACTATAGTTTTACCTTTAAACTATGCCCGCAGTAAAGAGTGGAGATTAACGGACTCGAACCGTTGACATCCTGCTTGCGAAGCAGATACTCTACCAACTGAGCTAAATCCCCACTAACGGAGAGAGAAGGATTCGAACCCTCGATAGATGTTATCTATAACTCCTTAGCAAGGAGCCGCTTTAAGCCTCTCAGCCATCTCTCCTAGAATGATGAATGAATAAATCATTCACCAGTAAATCCACTCTGGGGTACTGTTTCACCTGAGCAGACCCAAAGCCTTAGTCATGATTCATCAGTCTTAGTCCCATAAGAT
>Ga0080013_1006136_pt1 | contig 10830 bp, 18 predicted proteins | sample ETNvirenome_6_85_FD_69236 | JGI IMG/M metagenome (GOLD analysis project Ga0080013, IMG submission 69236) | Marine viral communities from the Pacific Ocean - ETNP_6_85 (SPADES assembly) (version 2) | ecosystem: Environmental > Aquatic > Marine > Oceanic | place: Pacific Ocean | collected 2013-06-19
AGGCTCATAACAGGCTGTCTGAAAGCACCTAATGAAAAGCTTTTTACGTTGTAGTCCTTCTAAAGGAGCAACAGTTCCTTTAACGTAAGCATGAACATTCTTCTTCTTTTCTCTTCTAACCCTCTCCCTACCTGCGGGTTGGACTCGAAACTCAACATCCGTTAGGTGAAGCTCTCGGTCATAATACAGGTAGTCCACTACTTTACCATTCTGTCGAATGGAAAAACAATTTTTGTGAAGGTTGCGGTAAACTTCTACTTTTTTTCCTATTAGGTCTTTCATGCGAATACACACACTCCCAAGGGGCTAAAATAGCACATGCAGAGTAAAAAGACTGTACAACAGTCATCCAATAATTCATTTAGGCGTTCTTCCATCGTTCACCTATGATACCAGACTGGGATGAGCGTGTCAACCCCCCATCTGTAGATTTTGCCAATCTAAACCAGTCTGGCTCCAAGCGGCCCCAGTTCCACTCAGCGATGTCGGCTTTATCACCGATGTAGTAGGCTCGGTAAGCCTGAACAGGGTCTGTATGCTTATACTCGTCAGGCATGGCTTGAGCAAAGGGGGTAAGGCCGATGTCTGGCATTTCATGGGGAGTATGGCTCAAGTCATGGATAAGCTCGCCAGACTTGTGGGGCTTACCCCTACGCTTTTTAAACTCCACAAGAAGCTCATGATACAAAACCCAGGCCCATCGGTAATTAGCCTTAGACTCCCGTACCCATTTGGTGCATGGGTGATTAAGGTGAGCTTGCTTATAAACATTCTCAGCTTGAGGCGTATCATATACACGATGAGCCGTCGAAAGCATCTGTGCAGTCTCAAGGATCATCTTGACACAATGTTTGTCACAATGCATTTGTGCTGCAATGCGAGGATTTTTATCTAAAACAAAAATGTTCATGGGTATATAACGTATGAAGACTATGCGAGAAATAATTGAACGCTGCTGGAAGGGCTATGAGCCCGTTCCTGGCAAAGTACCCTACTCTGACGATTCTTGTCGAAAAAAGCAAGGAAAAAAGGCTAAAAGTAAAAAGAAAGTTAAGGAAGACTTCTACCAGAGGACCGCAAAATTGATAGAAGCAGCAGCATGGCAAAAGAAATCAGGAAAGAACCCAGAAGGGGGTCTGAATGCTAAAGGAAGAGCATCTTACGAAAGGGAGAACCCTGGGTCTGACCTAAAAGCTCCACAACCAGAAGGTGGGTCACGCAAGAAATCTTTCTGCGCTCGTATGAAAGGAATGCGTAAGCGTCAAAAAGATAGTAACAACACAGGCAAAGACAGGCTTAGTCTTTCTTTGAAGAAGTGGAAGTGTTAGCGTGTCGGTCCATACCTAAGAGAGCATAGCCAACAATATCTTTGTAGGGATTCTCTTCAAACGCTGTAGGATCATTTGCCAGCCGAAAGAGTTTATCAAGGATCCTAGCAATAGTGAGTAGATCATCATACTGCTCAGGTTTGATACCCGTGGGAAACATCTGTCTAAGACACTCACCACTGCGTCCGAAAGAATCACCGTAAGCGAGTTGCTTATCATATACGAGACTTCCAACACCGTCTCCTAGCTCTGAGAATTTATTTTTCATATTTGGGGTTTAATCCTGTTTTTTCGTTGTTTCTGGCTATTTTAATCAAAGCTGCCATTTTGGCAGCCTCAGATTGCCTTCTAAGGGCCTCCGACACCCTAAGTGGTATCAAACTACCTCGGAATTTCACTATTATAGTGGTACCTCCGTCAGGATTCGAACCTGAAACCTACGGATTAGAAGTCCGTTGCTCTATCCATTTGAGCTACGAAGGCTGGAGAGGGAGGTCACTTTAAAAACTTCTCCACAAGTTTCATTGCTTTTTTAACCTCGTCACTAGGCATAAATCCAACATACTGAGAGCTTGGTAACCTATCTTTCAATTCCTGCAAAACTATTTCTATGGCTTTTTTCTCATTTATATCTTCTGTCATAACGTTACTACCTTGTTTAAAAAATAGTGGTAGGGAGAGCGGGATTCGAACCCGCACTGTATGGATTTTAAGTCCACTGCCTCTGCCGTTGGGCTACCTCCCCTTCACTCTTGCTTTGGTTTAGGTTTCTTCTTGATCGAAGTTGCCTTTGCAGGTTTTCTGATATCATCAGGGTGAGCAAAAATAGTATTTATAAGTAGCTCACGAACATTCTTCTCAACATCAATTTCAAACATCTTTCTCTCCAATTTTTCTTACAAGACAATAAGCCAGCCAGCGTTTCTTATCCCTCTGCTTATGCTCATACTGCATAACGTTATAGAAGTAACTATAACCTGATCTCTTGGGAAAATTTTTCTGCCTGGACTTTAAGTAACCACGAGCTTCCGCTTCACTTTTAAAAAACTTAAACTTAATCCTCTTCGCTTTCTTCATCAGTGACACCTAACAGCTTTTCCAGGTCAACCTTGGTAGTAAGAATCTCCTCACGTTGATCCTCCATCTGCTCCTTCTGTGAATTGATCTGCTCCAAATTGTCTTCAACACTCTTCAGAGCTTCATCAATCTGGGTCATACCCATCTTACAGCCTTCCAACATCTTTTCCAAATAACTCTTTGTTAAACTATCCATAACTATTCTCCTTCCTCAGTTTGAGGTGCTTTTGTATTGTTAATAACTTCAACCATTTCAATAGTACGATCTGGGATAATCTTCAGAGTTCCATCGAGACACAAGAACTGCCAATAACTATCCCCTCGCAGGTAGGTCAAAATCTCATAAACTTCAACGCGGCGATCATCGCCACAAAAACTAACACGAACTTCAATCATATGGTTTCTCCTAAATAAAATAAATGGTAGCCCCAACAGGACTTGAACCTGTGACCTCCCGCATATAAGACGGATGCTCTAACCAACTGAGCTACGAGGCCACACTATTATAGATCAGGGATCGTAGTTTTCTAAAAGAAAACTCCCTCTGGGCTCACCGTACCAGAGGGAGTTGGGGGTGCATGGTTATCCTAAGGTAGCGAAATTATTCAGGCACGTACGCCCCAGCGATCTCTTTCTTGTTACCCTTCAGCTTAAGTGCTGTAAGAGTAAGCTTATTATCTATAATTTTAGGAGTATACAGGTCTCCTTCTTTAGTTGGCAGTTTCCTCTCCAGGAGGGCTTCTGCTACCACCACCGCTACCTCATTTTTTATAAATCGTTTAATGTTCCTGGCTCCATACTCGGAAGAGTATCCATTTTCCACAATGAAATCAAGAAGACACTTGTGCTTCTTCACTGGGATATTATGAAGAGCCAAGGAAGCAATCTTCTTAACCTGCTTCTGAGTTAAAGTATTGAAGAAAATGTAGTTATCAATGCGGTTTAGGAACTCCGCAGGAAACTTCTTCTTAACAGAGGCTTTGATCTCTGCTTCTGAACCAGACACACTCACTAATTCCTGCGAGAAGCCTAGTTTCTTTCCAATTCTAATATCTGATACACCCTGGTTAGAGGTAAAGATGAAGATAGATTTTGAAAAGTCCAGCACTCTCCCTAGATTATCAGTGCAGGTTCCATCATCCAGTAAGGACAATAGGAAATCATAAAACTTGTGGTGCGCCTTCTCAATCTCATCAAAGAGAATTACCCACCTATCAGATTTCTCTGCCTTCTCAGACATCAAACTCTTGTCCGTATGACCTACATATCCTGGAGGGGAGCCAATAAGTTTTGCATACTCGTGGGCATTAGAATACTCCGCACAATTAATCTTCCAAAAGTTACCACTATACTTCTCCCCAAGTAGTCTTGCTAACTCAGTTTTCCCAACACCTGTGGGGCCGATAAAGAAGAAGGAGGCACTGGAATATAAACCACTGGCAATTAGCTTAACACTGTTTACCATGTTTTCAATTGCATCTTCTTGCCCAATGAGATTACGACGCAGATACTTCTCCAGGGCAACAACATCGCCCAAGGACTTAATTATCCTGTTCCTCTTCTTATTAACACGGGGAGGCTTTATGTTTGCCGCCTCTTTCCCAAAGAAGGCAGCCATTAACTCCTCTACGCCCTCTTGGAATACGGCGTTATTAATATCAGCACAAACTATGGTCAAATCAAAAGGAGGGTAAGCATCAATGATTGATTCATACACAGCCCTGATAATGGCTAACCGTTCTTCTTGGTCTTTAGGAAGCTCCTCAAAAAAATCACTGGGATTGCAAAGGAATGTGGTGATAACCAGAGCCATGTAACTATCAATAGTTATTGGACTCTCCAAGGAGGTAATACGTTTCTTTAACGCCGCGTAGGCTCGTCTCTCCTCTCGTACACCCAGCTTCCGAATGAGGAGGACTAAATTAATTTCTTCGCAGATTACTCGATAGTTTTGTTTATTCAAAGCGTTAGTCAGTGAGCTTGTCTAGTTGAGAGTATAAAGAATCAGTTTCTGCTTTTCCAGCATTGTTAGACTGAGCCATGTCCAGTTTAATTAAAAGATCAATAATCTTCAACGTACTGGTTTTGGAGGTTTGAGCCAGCTTAAGACAATCAACCAACAAGTTTTTAGCTGTAGCATCTTGTGGGTTTTCGTCCAGCATCTGCCTGAAGAAACGGTGGGCTTCTAATGCCAACTTTCTATCTTCACCTGCCTCATCTAGAACTTTTTTACAAACTTTTTGAATCCGATTTTTATCCATCGGAGGATTTTTTAATACGTAAGGACTTGGCATATTTCTAGTTTTCTAAATTAAATGTTTTTAAGAAACGAGTAACCATCTTTAGCCACTCGCTACTTTTAACTTCCTTATTATCCCACCATTGACATGGAACAATGGGATCAAAAGTTATCTTTGTTTTTGCTTCTGTGTTTGGGGGTGTATTCTTCTTCATAGTCATAACCTTCATCATCGGGGATAAAATCCAAGCGGCGACTAAATGTGTCTTCTTCGCTAATACGCTTTTTAGGTTTGGTGGACTTCTTGCGTCCCCATACCTTTTCTTCTCTGTATGTTCTACCCATAATTAATAATCTTCATCATCCCATTGACTGGTTAAAGGGTCCACTAATGCCAATGCTTTCTCCACTACGCCATCTTCTGGAAATCCCATAGAAACAATTTTTTTCTTAGGATCCCAATACATGATAGCCGCGTCCTCATCCTTGTCCATGATGTCAGAAACAAGGTTGTAGACGCGGCACAAGTTGTAGTATTCTACAAATTCAGGGTCCCCGCACTTAAATTGATCCTCTCCGTTTTCCCTATTGAGGAAAAACTGCATCTGAGGTTTTGTGATGTAGGTTCCATCAGGTTCCTCATGCAACGGGTCGCTGTAGCTACGTTTCGACATAAACAAAAGGGGGGAGGGTCAATCCCCTCCCCCTATTACGTTAAACACGTTCAAAGGGAAGAGACTCCTCACTATATTTACTAGCTAAGTCCCACAGTTGTGTGTTTAAATTCACATCTTTTTGAATATTTGAGATCGAGCGCACCATTCTACCCGTAGCCCCATTGCGGAATCCACCGCGAAGAATGTTCTCCTGTGCTACATTAAAAGTAGTCCAAAGATCATTAGCATTGTCCTCCAGCCTTCTAAAGCGGGAAACCTCTTGGATAATATCGTCGGTAGTAGCATCACCAAAGCGAACTTGGGCTGCTTCTGTGAAGAAACTCTTCTTCTTGTCAACGTCCATGTGAATAGTTTTCCACGTATTAATCTTATCTGAAATCTTAGTGGAACTCGTAATAAGCTCCCGAGATGCTTCTACAACTTGCTTTGGCTCAAAGCCAATATGTCGAATTTTAATCTTCCCGAAATCGGCATCAGAGACAACCATGCCATTCGAACAAACCATACGGAAGATTCCACCAAACAATTCATAACTTCCCAATCCGTTATGAGCATTCATGAGAAGCATCTCAGGAAAAGAGTCCCCCACATCAAAAGATTTAACATCTAAATCTTCATGTCGGAGACGAATAATATGTTTTGCATGATCCTTACTCCAGGTGCGAGTGTTTACCTGTCTTGCACTCCAGGTAGTCCACCCCTCATCCTGAAGAATCTCAAGGATGTCTGTGGTCGGTAGGAAGGAGTAACGGTCGGAAACCTTTCCATCTTCAGCGTGAGTAGCAAACGCAGCGGGGGCGTGGGTACGCAATAGTTCAGCATTTTTAATCATCAGTTTTCCTCTGTGAGTGCCATAGTTTCATTAAAAGCTTCATCACGGGTCAGACCCCGTTGCTTCTGCTCCTTAGTCATACGGAACCTCTTACCAGTCTTGGTCTTGAAGTCCTCAATTGATTCATATAGACGAGCAACTCGTCCTTCAGTCTGTGGTTGATTTTCCATTTTAGTGTCCTGTTTATTAAAGTATTTGGCAAAGGCTTCATCAATTACCTTCACCAGCTTGTCGAGATTCTTCACTTTTCTCATAATTGACCTCTTCAGTCCACCTATTATAGACGCTTGCGAAATACTTTGCAAGCTAGTCTTCCATAAAAACTACGGGAATATCAAATTTATCTCGTAACTGACTGATATTACTCAACTTAGGGATCGGAAGTTTTTCTGAAACTTGTATGGCAGTTTCTGCCTTAGCCTCCGCTCCGCATCCATGCCCTCCTACAGCGAAATCACTATTGGGATGATAATTATAAATCATAATGGGTTCCTCAATGTGTTTAACATTTTCCCAATCTACCATCTCCAGTATGGGTAGGAAGTAAAGAACATCCTTACAATGAGGAATAATCTCCCCTCCTTTATCCACCCACACACTCGCAGGAAGAAGGTCCCACAAAAACTTTCTAAAGGTTCTTACAGCAGTGTATCTATACTCTACCTGTAGCTTAGGGCTAGACAGACTAGAAATTAACTGATCTCGTAGGGGGATAGAAGTAATCTTAGGCCCGCACAAGGATTTTGAAAAATAAGAGGGGAGATCTTGGTCCCACTGGGCGGGATCCCATTCTATTTGATAATTACCATAAGTAGCTAGATAACCATCAGAATGAGCCTCTTCAATAGTTCGTAATGCTTCATCATGGAGAAAATAATCATCCCCATCTAACTCCACAATCACATCCTTCCCCTCCAAAGGCGGAAGGTTATCCATGGCCGTTCGGAAACTCTGTACTGCTCCTCCGCGAGACTTTTTCCTGAGTAATTTAAAGTCCTCACCTCGTTTCTTTTTCTCTTCCTGAAGGATATCAAACGTTCCATCTGTAGAAGCATCATCTATAACGAGGTGAACAAACTCCACATGCTTCTGACCCTTCACCGAATCTAAATGGTTCTGAATAAAATCTTTTGCGTTATGAACGCAGGAAACTATACAAAATTTCATGCCAACAACTCCCTAACAGGCGCAAACTGAGGATCATCCAAAAGATTTGAGAACTCCTTAGACTGAAACTTCTTACCTGTAGACACCACACTATACCAAGCTCCACTCCTCTCTACATGACCATCAACCTCTAATTGTTTTAGCAACCCAGCATGAGGATCAAGCCCTTCGTCATAAAGAAGTTCAAACTCACACTCCTTAAATGGGATGGAAACCTTATTCTTTGTGTTGCGAACCTTACCTTGGATACCTATAATGTTTTTGTTATCATCCCTAAGAAGGTCACTGGTCTTATTAGAAATACATTTTAGATTTACCCCAAGGTAATACTCTAATGATTTACCTCCTGCTGCCATCGTGTCAGGACTACCATACATAACGCCAACTTTATTTCTAATCTGGTTGATGACCACTAGAGCAACTTTATGCTTTCGCATTAGTGGGTTAATCTTACGCAAGCAAGCTCCCGTAGACTTTGCCCTTATAGCTCCCTGCATGTTATTCCCCTCATAACTCTCTGCTTCATACTCAGCTTTCGAGGGGGAGACTGCGATACTATCGTATACAACAACAATCGGTGTGTCACTGTCTGTCTTCCTGATTTCTAAAATAGTATCCTCAATAACTTGAAAGCAGTCTTCCAAAGTTTCAGGGGCAGCATATATAAGTTTACTGGGATCAATCCCTAAGTGCGAGGCAAAATCTGGGTTATATGCATTTTCGGAGTCAACCATCATAGAATAATAATCCTTAGATTGTGCCTCCTTAAGAATGTGTGTTCCAAATACTGTTTTTGCTGTGGAAGCTTCCCCCATAAACTGAGTGATCATTCCTACAGGGATGCCTTTTGTGTAACTACCAGAAATAATCTTATTCAAGGCATAGCTGCCAGTCCCAACAAACCCCAAATCTGGCACTTGCTCCGACAGCAATCCAGCACTCTTTAATCTATTAAATACATCTGTTTTCATACTATATTATAGAACCCTTGACTTTTTTACAGAAGAAATCAGAGAATAAAGTATCTTAGTTTTCTTCATCTAGCTTTTCCTTACAGTATTGTACGTTGCGTTCCACTCTTTCCTTTTGATCTTTAGGGAGGTGCGGGCCATTTAGTAATTCTAACCCCAGATCGTAACCTTCTTGGTAACGACCCACCCAATAGTAACAAACAGCAAGATCATCTTTAACTCTCCAAGTATACACGCTTCCTTCTACAAACAATCTGTCACCACGAGGGAAGGGAATACTAGCGGCTTTCTCCCCCATCAATACTCCCAGGTTATACTTATTCTGCGACCTATAGTAGCTCAACATATCACAGAATGGTTCTGCCCTGGTCGGCCTACAGTTCTGAGCATCTAGGTAATGGTGAATTACAGATTCGAAAGATTCTCCACTTTCTAATTTATATCGAGCTAATCTGAGATGGCATAAAAATATCTCCTCATCCCACCCTGATAATTCCAAACACTTCATCAAAGGAGAAATAGCTTTCTTACTCTGTCCTCCATCTCTATAAGATTGAGCTAAATAGAACCAAGCCCTAGTATCCTTGGGATGGTCCAATAGCCAGTTCTCAAAAACTAGAGCATCTCTTAGATACCTGTCAGGGTCACGACTCCTGGCTCCATCGGTAAGAGGATAAACACAAGCATTTTCAATTAATTGGACGGACTTCTCATCAATAGATCCGCACACTTCATGAACAGGCCAAGACCATTTCCAATTTATACTCTCTTTAAAAAACTGACCTCTGTTATAAACAACACCTCCATACACGGTCTTAGTTTCAATTCTATCTGCGAAAAAGGTAGGAAGGGCCGTCACTCTTCTAGACAAAATTGGAACATCACCCTCATACATAGCAAATACCTCATCTGCATCTAAGGTCATAATGTAATCACATTTTCCTTTTGCCATATCAAAGGATTCTTGTCTGTTGTGAGAGAAGTTAACCCACGGACGAGAATGAACCTCCCCTGCAAGGTTATGCTCTTTAAAGTAATTCTCTATTACTTCGATAGTATTATCACTAGACCCTGTATCGCAAATGAAATACTTATCAACGAACCCAGAGACACAGCCAAGTGCCCGTTCTATAACCTTGGATTCATCTTTCACAATCATGCACAAGGCAATGATTTGTTTAGGTTCCTGTTGATCCAAAACCACCTTCTCCTCTTTCTGATTCTGTTAGTTGTGATGCCTCTTCAAATTCAATATCATACACAGGATTAATTTCAAACTGTGCTATGCGATCTCCTGCTTTAATTCCTACTATCTCCCTTTGGCGAACATTATGGAGCAGAACCTTAATTTCTCCTCGGTAATCTGAATCAATCTTACCAGGAGAATTAGCCACTATGACTCCCTTATAACTAAGTCCACTACGAGAGTAAATCTCTCCTTTCCACCCTTTGGGTATTTCCATAGAGATTCCTGTTCCAACGGGAACAATCTCTCCAACAGGAATAAATGCATCTTCAGTGGCATACAAATCGTATGCTGCTGCGCCCTCAGTGCCTTTGGACGGTAATTGGGCATTTGAACTTATCTTAGTATATTTAACCTTCATAAGATTTTCCTTTCTTTTAACTTAGCATCCGTTAACTTGTCAAGAACATCAAACTTTGAGCCCTCTACAACGTGCTTGTGTTTGTTACTGGAGTTATGCCAGTGCCATGCAAAAGCTCCAACAAACAAACCATCTGGGTCTGTCATCTTTTTACCAAACATAGCATTATCCGCTTCTTGTGCTTTCTCCTTTGATACCTTGCTCATCAACCATTCAGTATTAAAGAAAGTGGACGGAAAAACAGTAAACGGATTCTTGGCGTAAACATACCCAAGCATATCCTCATCATAACAAGTGCCTCCAGAGGGAGGAGTTGCGACTAACTGCCGCATACAGTCCTCTATAAATTTGCTCCCTTTAACCGCACCAAGCAACGCGGCACACGGTCCATGGCAATCCTCTTCCCATCGACGCGCCTTAGCAAAGTCTGTTGAGCTACCCCACTGATAAGCAAAATCCTGCCCAAGAATAGGTTTAAAATCTCTAAGAAGCACCATATCCATATCGTAATAAATGCCTCCAAACTTATACAGAACTAGAAACCGCATTATCCCACTGCTCATCCAATGGTTGTGGTCCCCACCTGTCTTTAAATGGCTTTCCACCCCTTCCAGAGGAGTGCCTTTTGCCAACTCTCTTGGATCATACACCCTAAAGTCTACAAAATTCTTATAGGGTTGAATATTTCCTTGATCTGAGATATCATAATCCGACCACACAATCAACTTAGTTTTAGTTAAATCCTGAGTGGCTAAATAGGCTTTAATAGCCAATAACTCTTTAGAGGTTCGAACCTCTGTGTATACATGAAAAAAGGTAATCTCCTCAGGATAATCATAATCATCTTCATTGAGGCCTCTAAGAAAGTTTAACCCCTTCCTATAATCAAAGTATAACTCAGGACTCGTCGCAATATCTAGGCTAATCATGGT
>Ga0080013_1006137_pt1 | contig 10826 bp, 13 predicted proteins | sample ETNvirenome_6_85_FD_69236 | JGI IMG/M metagenome (GOLD analysis project Ga0080013, IMG submission 69236) | Marine viral communities from the Pacific Ocean - ETNP_6_85 (SPADES assembly) (version 2) | ecosystem: Environmental > Aquatic > Marine > Oceanic | place: Pacific Ocean | collected 2013-06-19
ATAACATCCATGAGGCTTATCAAATACAGCTGAGTCAGACCAAGCAGTTCTAGGAAGAGTTCCCACTGTCCATACTGGACGTTGAGGGGAAGATTCAATATAATTGTAGGTTACAACTCTATTAATAGAGTCTGAAGAACTGGTTCCATAGAACCAAGATACTTCACCAAATAAATTATTAAGACCAGCATTAATTAAATCTCTAGCATTAGTATTAATATCTTCATAAACATAGTCTTCAACTAAACATAATAAGGATTCAAGTTTACCAGTATATCTAAAGAAACCATTTTCTGACATCCAATAGGCATTACCATCAACCTCAATGTTTGCATTCTTACCGATTAATCCGCAGTTAGTTCCTACTTGTGAGAAGGTAAAAGTAAAAGGTTGGCCCACAAATCTCATTAAAAATAAAGAGGTATCTGTCCATATATAAATTGCATCTCGACCACGCTTTGATCCCATGATCCGTGATCCGCCAGTCAGTCTCTGTGTACCAGCAGTATTGGTTGCTTTAGGGGCGTACGTGTTAATGTCTTCTTGGTCCGAGAACCTAATAAACATATCGTCTTGTGTATCTGTATCTCCAATTGTTGTTTCTGTTCCAAAGAACACTAAGTGTCTATCCGGTGTAGATACAATCATGTGTCTTGAAGCTGTAGGAGCTCCTGAAATAACCGTGGCTCGTGTTCCAGTGGCATTACCTGCATCTGCATCCCACTCAAAACATTTACCATTATAAATTAAAGCTATTAATTTTGTTCCGTAGTTATCAAAAATCCATAAACCTGGATCAATAATAAAGTCCTCACTTGAAGCTTGGCCCCAAGCCATGTAACCAGAAATATTAGTAACCGTGGCTCCCGAACTATGCGTTGCAGCTGTTGTACCATTAACTTCTCTAGCTCCTCCACTGACAATATTTGTAGAAGTATCATTGGCCGCAAAACTTATGTCTTCTGAATCTACTCTAAGTTCTCCAGAAGTTGGAAAAGAAACAGAACTAGTTAAAGGAATATCGGTTACAGCTGCATTGATTCCAGCAGAAAGAGTCGTGGTCGCCGGACCAGAAACTGTTCCACCAAATAAACCTGTTCCAAAACCTCGTCCACTAACTTGTTGAGAAGGACCTACCGGTTCATAGTATTGAATAGTTGCACTTCCTGAAGTTGTTATAGGGCCAGATTGTTCAGTCTCTCCCATTGTTACAGTAATCGTGGTAGGAGTTGGAACTGTAATTACTTCAAATCTTTGATCATCAAAATCAGAATTTGTAAATGTAGATCCACTTATCGTTACGCTACTGGTTCTAATAATGTCACCAGGTTGCATACCATGACCAGTAGAAAAAGTTATTGTCACAGTGGCAGATGACGAGCTTGTAGTAAAACAACTGGTTTCAGTAAAAGTAGTTTTGATAGGGTGGATGTCATAATATGTTCCACCAGAATATACGTATAAAATTTTGTTAGACCCTAGAGCAGCGTACTTAACACCATTACTATCTAAAAAATGATGTACAGCTCTTACAGCTCCAGTAAGTTTATCGGCCCCTAGTTGATCCCAGCCGCCAATTTTCTCAGGAACACCATATCTAAACCGTACATTATCTCCACCAACCCACTGACTTTCAGCTGCGGTCGGTGTGATTTGCTTATTAATACCAGGTTGAAAAAATAGTTTCTGTAACATTATACTACTATACTAGTTTTTAGGCAGAAATATAGTGATTTTTAGTAGGAATATACATATTACTATTAAAAGCAATAACTGTTTTTCTTTTTCCAGTAGAATTTGCTGGGGACTTGTGAACCCAATGAGAAGGGAATGTTATTATATCTCCTTCCTTAACGGATAAGGTTTTATGGTGTTTAAATTCAGTAACCCAACTATTATTAGGCAGCTCTATGAAGTAAACGCTAGAAAAATGACACTTAGGATGTAAATGCCAGTGATGATAATCATTTTTTAAGTATTGTTGGAACCAATAGTTTGAGATTGTTGCTGGTGTTTTATACTCATCCTCCATATGTTTAAACCAAGGTTTTAGTACATCAAAGAAATACTCACGATATACTCTAGGGTAATCAGAACTCAAGAACCAATCTGATTTATTGATTTTTTCTATTTCTGATGGTGCAGAAGGTACGTGAGGAACAGCTTTAATTAATCTTAATAGGTTTGTTTTATGCTTCTTATGGTTTTTAATATTTATTTTGGTTATCACAATTTCTTATATAGCTTATTCTATAAAATTAAACCATCCTGTAATTATGTATTTTGTTTCTTTTCCTACTATACCTCTATGGGTATGAGTAAAATCAGGAGGCCATATCAATGTAAGGCCTGTTTTAGCTGAAGTTTTAATATCTTGATATTTAAACTCAGTGCCCCCATCCTCAACATTATTCAGGTAGGTCATAAAAACTAAATTTCTTGTACAATCATTTCTACTAGTTCTTTCACAATGCCACTTATAAAAACCCTCACCAGGTAGATATTTCTGTATGTTAATAATCTCTCTATAATGATCATATCTAGCTAATAAAGAGTTAGCTTCAGGATATTTTTTTAAATATAATTTTAAACATCTATCAAGATAAATATTGTAATCATCTAAAATACTATCATTTGTATTTAATGAAATGTCTGTGCTTTTTTTCCAACTCTCATCAATTGTATCCTTTGATGTAAGACCTTTAACTTGTCTGTGTTTTTTGTTTTCAAAAAACTTTATTAAATCAGTGCATACTTGTTCAGGTATGTATCCTCCTGCTATAAAACTATCTAATTTAAAATCTTCTTCTTTCATTTTTCACCTTTTCTTTACTTCAAAGTCAAGGTTTAACGTTTGTCTAATACCTTTAGCTTGAGGATATGACCCGTGCAATATGTGAACCGGCATAATAACTAAAGTTCCTTCAAGGGGTAAAAACCTATTATAGGTTATTTTATCTCCATCATTTAAAAAATAATAAAACTCTCCTGATTGATGCATATTCTTCTTCTTTGGCATTCTTAAATATAAAACCGTAGATACGTGATCTTTAGCTACTTGATTATGATTGTGCACCATATGATAACTATTCTCTTGTCCAACAACTGTCCAAGCTGATAACAGATTAAAAGTTCTTATCTCTAGTTTACACAATTCATTTTTAATTAAATCGGTTACATCTTCAAACTTTGATTGATCATTGATTAAATCATGCTGAGTAGAATTTAAACCTCTAGTGCTTTTATGTGTTATATCTAGTTTATTTCCTACGATTTTATCCATAATCTTTCTAACTGGTTTTATATCTATTTTAGTTTTTATAAGCCAGTCTTTATTCCAATTCATTTCTTTAAAAATATAGTCCCTTCTAGATCTGATATCAAACTAATTAAATGTCAAAATGACGGTTAACCTTCTTTTTTCTTCATGACTTGGGTAACCACTAGAATGTAGTTGGTTGCCAAAACAAGCTATTTTATATTTTTTTGCCTTTATCTTTTTTGTGAGCTTATGCTTATTATATAAGTAAGTATAGCCTTCTTTAGAGTCAGTTAAATATAATATAAATTGTTTATGTTTAATTTGATGATCTTCATGTATTGTACCTGTTTTTACATCTAAAGGTATTGTTAAATTTATACACCCTCTTAGTACTTGTTTAATTTTAAATTTATGTTTTTTACAAAATCGTTTCAAAATATCTTCAAAAAAGAAATAATATGATGAATTAATTTTGTCAGGAACATCTCTGTGTTTTAAAATATGGCCAAAGTAAGGTAAATTATCACCAGCGCTTTGGTTATCATTCCAATAAAAAGGAAAATATCCATTATTAACTATTTCTTTTTCTATGTATTCTTTTTCTTTATTAGTTAAAAAATTATCTTCTTCTATTACTTTAGGCATTTTATTTTTTTAAAAATATAGTCCATTCTAAATTATCTATCAAATTATTTATATAGACCTTTGTCTTGTTTTCTTTACGGATATGTTTATGAAGTTCTTCAAGATCAAAAATAAGCCATCTATCTGTGCCTTCTAAAACCATTTTATTGGCTCTAGAATCTAAACGTCCACTTTGTGTTAGTTCTCCTTCTATTTTAAACATATCTCTAACATCAAATTTATAAAAAGCGTTTTGACCTTTTATTATACCTGCAATATTCCAAGATGATTTTTGTTTTGGATATTCTATTGCTGTTAGATATTTAGCAAACCGATCTCTTATCTCACTCATGAGAGTATGACTTGAGCTGATTTCTTTCCAAAAACTTGATACGTGTATCTAATATTATTTTTCTTTACCCATTCTTGAAAAGATTTAAACACGTTATCTTTCCAACCATAGTAACTAATGTAGTCGTCTAATAATATAATGGTGCCTTTTTGAAAATGTTTAATAGGTATATTGTTTAAAACATGATTAGTAGATTCATGTGTGTCACAATCAATATGCATGAAAGCTATTTTTTGATCTGGTCTTTTTTCAAAAAACTTAGGAACAGTATTTTTAAACCAACCTATTACAAGTTTAGCGTTAGCATCTAACTGTGGTGTTTGCCCATCTAGATTAAAAAATTTTTTTGCTACGATACCGCCAGGCCAAGTTTCTTGTAGTCCTTTAAAACTATCAAATCCATACCAAGTTATATCTTTTTTATAAGCCGTAAAAAAATTAAGAGACTCTCCTTCAAATACACCAAACTCTAAATGAAGTCCTTTTGTTTCTACAGCGTCGGCTGCTTGCTTCCACCAACCCGAATCAGTTATTACAGGTTTTTCACCTTTTATATTTTTTATATATTCTACTGCTTCTTTTATTGCTTCATCTCTTAATACATCAATAGGCCATCGAGTATTATTTACTGTAAACATTATACGTCTCTCTTAAGATCAAAGTTATAAGCTAAACTTATTCTTTGAGAATGGTTTTCTCTTTCTACACAATGTCTTGTATTAGATCTAAATAATAACAAACGACCCGGAACAGGTTCATAACCTACTCTGCTCCAAGTGATTGGATGTGCTTCATCCGTTCTAGGATCATGCGCTTCTAAATCAATAGGTGACTCAAACCATGTTCTTGCGTTTTTACTTGCGTTTGATTTTAAAAAATAAATTGCAGAAAGACAGTGATCAGGATGAGTGTGGTATTCTTGATAATCATTTTTTTCATATATATTTATCCATGCCGTTGATGGTGCAAATACACCTGTGTATTTACACTGAGCTACAAATTGATTTACTTGTTCTGCAATCCAAATATTTAATTTGCTAAATTTTGAATCTGTAAATATATCATGAGTTAGACTAGTGTTGTAAGTAGAATTTGAAATCCAATTAGTACCTCCTTTAATTTTTTTCTTCTTTAATTCAAGACAATGTTTAATTAAAGGTTTCTCTATCCTTTTATGAAAACTACAATCAGCTACACCTACAATAGTAGGAAATAGTAAATTTAAACTTATTTTATTTTTATCAGTGCTCATCCGAAATTAAATGCTATTGAAATCCTTTTTTGTTTTGACATATTTGGTGTAACCTCGTGTGCTAACCAACCTGGAAAAAAGATAAGTTGATTATTAACAGGGTTTATAGTTCTGGCTTCAGAGTTAAAAGTATTAAAAGTGTTAATATCATTTAAACTTAAATAACCGTGTAAGTTATCTAAAGGATTTGAAAATGAAATCTGACCACCGTTCTTTGGAATATTAATATAATAAACGGCACTAACAATTGTATAAGGATGTTTGTGACGAGCGTTATAAGTTAAGTATGGATTTATGTTAAGCCAAGAATTAAGATATTTAATTGGTCTATTTAAAGCAAATATACTTGAGTATTTTCCTACTAATCTTAAAACTTTGATTGCAAGATCTTTAAATCCTGGAACTTGATCTACTTCTATGTCTGGACTTTGATAACCTCCTCTGTTTGATAAAATAACAGATCGATTTGTTTTTTTAATTAGTTCAGCCATTTTATTCATCTTTTTAAGATTTTCATTTAGTTTAATAGTTCCGTAAGAAAACCTAAATAAGTCGTTTACTATTATTTCTTCCTTCATAAATTTTTATGTTTAGCTATTCCTAAAACAGGTCTTCCATCAAATTTAACCACGCTTGTTTGCACATCGTTGTAATGTAAAAAAACTTGATAACATTTGTTTTTTTTAAAAACCTTTCTCCAATGCTCTAAATTACATCCTTCATAAATTAACATATCTCCAGGCTTTAAGTCAACCTCAACATTTTTGTCTTTTACTTTTAAATATATAGGCCATGGATCTCCGCCTAAATTTAAAGTAGATGATAAAGCACATTCTGGTCTATCTGTATGAGGGGTTAATTCTGCTCCTTTTACATAAGCTCTAAAATATGAATACATTGGTTTTAATGGATAACCAATAACCTTTTCAATTTTATGTTGTAAATGTAATAATAAACTATCAAAAAACTCCATACCATAATAACAAAAAACTTTTTCATCATTAATTTGTGAATCTCCCCAAGAACCAAAATTTGTATTCTTAGGAGGTATGAGATTGTTTCTAGACATCCAATCAAATTTTTCTTGTGCTGTATGAGCACATGTAACAGCTAAGTCTGCCATATCTTTACTAATCGCTTTCTTTATGACTTTATAGTTTTTAAACATAAGGTTTACCTAGATTCCACATAACTAAAGAATGTCTTACTCCTTTCGTTACAGGTTTAACTCTATGCCACATAAAAGAAGGAAAAATAACTATAGACCCTTGTGGTAATATTTCTTTACAAGTTATTATTTCACCTCCAGATTTCATTGTAGGGTTTGGAAGCCAAAACTCTAACCCACCTCCTTTGTATTTAGATGGATCTGTTAGAGAACATACCAGAGATAATTTTCTAATTTTACCAAATTTCAAAGGGTTAGTAACATCAGAGTAAGGTTCAACACACGAGTCTTGATGCCAAGTATAATGATGATCTTTTTTATACTCAGTAAACTGTACGTTTTCACTAGCATCCCATTGTACATTCCATCCTGCGTTTTGATTAGCAGTAAACACATAAGGTTGTAAAGCAGAATAGACTTCTTTTTGATCTAAAAATACAACTTTTGAATTTCTTATCTTTTTTAAATTTTTAATATTTTTAGGTTTGTAGTTTTGAATTGAACCAACCCTAGCCTGTATTTTTTCTTTAGTGTTTTTGTGTTTAGCAATAATCTTATCACAAAATTTTTTTGTTAAAGTAGATTGGAAAAACCAATAGATATTCTTTAGATTCATAATTTCTTTCTAATATTAATACTTTTTAAGAAGAAAAAATATCAAAATCTTTAAAATTGATTTAAATCAATTTTAAATAGATTCCCAACTAGAAGTAGAGGTATTCCAAGTTACTTGAGTTTCTTCGTGGTCTGCCTCTGAAATGTAAGATAACCATCTTTGATTTTCTTCATCCCATGTTGGAATTTCATAATAAGCTGTGTTTCCTTCACTGTCGGTATATTCTCTTGATGGCATCGCCACTGGAGCTTGCCAATCATTATTAGAATCTAATGTCCATGAAGCAAATGGTTGTGGTGCTATAAATTCATCTTTAGCTTCATCGTATTTAAAACCTATTCCTGCGTATCTGCCTCTAAAATTATTGTTGTAAGAAGTTTGTTTCCAGCTGCCACCTAATAACAGTCTACAGTATGTTTCACCATCAGGATGCATATCATTTTCTCCTAAAGGTCCAGCTGCTGTATTAACGCTATTACCTATTACCACAACTTCTTGAACTATATTGTTATCATCTAATTTTGCAAAGTGTGCCATATTACGATACCACCAACGTTCCCGTTTCATTAAAAGTTAATAACGTCGCTGCTCCATCTGGTGCAGGAGTTTGACTTTTTGTATTTGATCCTCCAGTTACAGTAAGTGCAGGGTAAGCATCTGCTGGTGCTCTTACTATAACACAACCTGATCCACCGGCTCCGCCGCCTGGATAAGGGGGTGATCCTGGGTCATATCCACCGCCGCCTCCGCCACCTCTATTTGTAGTTCCGGCTGTTCCTGGTGCGCCCGAAGGGCCACCGCCTCCGCCGCCTCCAGCGCCGCCTGCTCCACTTGGTCCAGAAAATTGAGTTACTCCTCCGCCGCCTCCAGCGTAAGCAACTGGTGATCCTGATAAAGAAGTTGCAGTTCCTGCACCTCCGGCACCTCCAGAACGCTGACCTGCGTTTGCACCTGCGTTTGCATCAGAGCCACCGCCTCCGCCGCCTGCAGATGCTGCTGGATTTGGTGGTGGTCCACCTGCGCCTCCATCTCCTCCTTCAGGGGGAGAGAAGCCGCCTTCATTTCCTGAGATTGTTGTATTAGTTGGGAAAGCTGCTCCACCGGCTGCACCACCTTGTGCTTGTGAGTTTCCTCCGCCACTAGATGTTATTGTTGTGAAATCAACTGGAACAGTTCCTCCGGCAATTGAAGAAGGACTACCTTTATTTGAAGCTGGGCCTGGGAATGCTGGTTGACCAGTTCCTCCTGCTCCTACAGTTACGTTTAAAGTATCTCCAGTAAAAAGAGCTTGAGTTGAGGCTCTTGAACCTCCGCCTCCTGCGCCTCCGCCTCGAGCCGAGTTTGCTCCGCCGCCTCCAGCAACTACGTAGAATTGCATTGAGTATTCTTTCTTTTCACCTCCTGATCCAAATCCTAAAACTTGATAACCAAAACTTGCCATATTTTATTCTCCTTATGCGTCGTTAGCAGCGTCAGTAGTATAAAATAATTTAATTCCTAATACTCTTGCATCACCTGTAAAAGTATCACTACCATCAGCAGCATCCCTGTATAATTGAAAAAATGTATAGTCGTCATCAGCAGGAGATCCTGCAATTGTCATTGCTGAACTAACTGCAGTCATTTGTACGTCTTCTACTGTTCCGATTCCAGCGTCTGTAACTTCTATAGCTGTTCCAAAAACCGCATCGGCCGTATCGCCTTCAGTAGTAGCTAAACCTTGAAGACCAAAAATAGCGTTTCCTGTATTTGTATTACTTGGACTCCAAAAAACTTGATATGTTACAGTACCTAAATTCCATGATTTTGGCATTGCAATACTGAACTGTGCATATTCAGCTGTACCTGCATCAAAGTCTAAAACCTTTAATTCAGGTCTAGTTGCTGTAGTTTCAACTGAAGCGGATGCAGCTCCATTTGTTGTTGTGCCAAACATTGCTTGTGCTGGAATAAAAATAGTTTCCGTACCTGCAATTTTAACTGCCGCAGTTCCTGACTTAAGAACGCCTGATCCTTTAGGATTTAAATTTAAATCAACGTTTGTTTCACCTGTTGAAGAAATAATTGGACCATTTCCAGTCGCAGCATTTGCTAATGTAATTTCATTAACTGCAGATCCTGTAGCTGTTAAAAGAGCTAATTCATTTCCATTAGTATCTAAAATAGAAGTACCAATTTTTGGTGAAGTTAAAGTTTTGTTTGTTAAAGTTTGTGTTCCAGTAAGAGTTACATCACCAGCTGGTAAAGTGTCTATATCTGGATTAGTTCCATCGTTTGCAGTTGCAAATACAACAGCATCACCTTTATTACCTGTTGCAAAAGTAAAAGTATCTCCTGATCCAGAAGCATATTTAAATTGTACTGTGTAAGAACCTGATGTTGAATTTCTTAAATAATAAAAAGTTTGTACATCTAAAGGAATAGTTACGATTTGGTTTCCTGTAATAGAACCTGTAAATTCAATCATTCTGTGTGCAAGAACTGCACCAGCTGATCCATCAGAAACTGAAAGAGTTGTAGTCTGTGCACCACCTGCTATATCTTGTGTAGTCCATCCGCCAGAAATTTGTTCAAAAATGTTTAAGTTTGTATTAGTTTTTGTTCCCCATGTACCGGCATTTTCGCCAGTTGCCATTAGTTCTACGCCGAGAGGTGTATAAGTTGATGCCATAATTTAATCTCCTAATTAGTGTCTTTTTTAATTTGTTTTATACTTAATGTCAATAACATATATTTTAATTGTCTGCATTTACTGCAGTATAATTTGCGGTTTGCGTTGCCGTAACAGCACTATATCCTGCGCTTTGAGTGGCCGTAATAGCTTCATAGCCTAAAGGTGCTACATTACCTACACTAACAGTTGCAGAAAGTCCTGTCAATCCCATAACATCTGCCGGTGTTAAAGAACCTATTGCTGCAGTTGCAGCTAATCCTGTTAATCCCATAACTTGATCAGCAGGATCAATAGTTCCTGTTGAAGAAGTCATAGATAAACCTGTTAAATCAACTATAGGATTTGTAGAAATAGTTAAAGAGCCGTTTGCTGATGTTGCGCTTAAACCAGTTAATCCTATTACATCTGCTGGTGTAATTGCACCTACAGATGAAGTGGCACTTAATCCTGTTAATCCCATTACTTGATCCGTAGGATCTAATGAACCAACTGAGGATGTAGCAGAAACTCCTGTAAGAGTTCCAGTAAAATCAGAAATAGCTGTTGGTGTACCTAATGATGATGTTGCGCTTAAACCAGTTAATCCCATTACATCTTCAGGAACTAAGAAATATTCTCCACCCCAACCAGTTGTTGCAGATCCCCATGTTTGTTTACCCCAACTAACATCTTCTCCAATACCTGTAGTGGCTTCTAATCCAGTAAGTTCAATAGTTATTCCTGATTGACCCCAGTTTTCAACACCCCAACCATCTTGTCCCCAACCTGTGTTTATTTCTGTAGTGACTGTAACTGACCCTATTGATGAAGTAGAAGAAACTCCAGTAAGTGTTAAAATGACATCGTTAAGTTCACCCCATTCACCATCATTCCATGCT
>Ga0080013_1006138_pt1 | contig 10821 bp, 12 predicted proteins | sample ETNvirenome_6_85_FD_69236 | JGI IMG/M metagenome (GOLD analysis project Ga0080013, IMG submission 69236) | Marine viral communities from the Pacific Ocean - ETNP_6_85 (SPADES assembly) (version 2) | ecosystem: Environmental > Aquatic > Marine > Oceanic | place: Pacific Ocean | collected 2013-06-19
GAATAGGTAATAGACGAGGCTACGGCTTACAATTTACATTTAACAACACAACAGGGCGACCCAGAATCCGTGCGATTGAAGCGGATGGTTCAGCCTCATTCAGATCAACAACTACGGCGGACTAACGCCTATTCAAATTATTTAAGATATGTCAGTAATCACAAAAGGAAGAATTTTCGTAGACGGGGAGCAGCTTACTGCTGAGAAACTCAACGACCTTGTTGACGATGCTTCGTTCAACTCCAGCACAGCGGTGGATAATTCCACTACACGGGTAAATAGCAGTGGTGCTATTACAGTAAAACCGCAGGGCATTACTAGTAATGAGCTTGCTCCAAGTGAACGGTGGCAGAATGCCTACCCAGTTGGTTCAATCTATATGAACGCCTCGGATTCTACTGACCCATCCGTTCTACTGGGCTTTGGAACTTGGGTAGCTTTTGGTGCTGGTCGCGTTCCCGTGGGTATTGATTCTTCGGATGCGGACTTTAACACAGCTGAAGAAACTGGTGGTGCGAAGACGCATACGCTTACTCGATATGAAATACCACCGCATAATCATACGGTCCCCCACACAGGAGAAAATGAACTTCGATATGATGACCAAAGCAGATCGCACGTTAATACAACAGGAACGACCACAACCAGTAATGGTAATGTTGGTGCGAATGGCAATGGTACTGGCAATGCTTCGCCTCACAACAATCTCCAGCCTTACATCGTAGTACATATGTGGAAACGTACAGCTTAAATTTATGGAACTAACAATGCAGGATATTGAGCAGCAAATCATCGAGGACCCACTGTCCTACGAGGATGCCAAGGAGCAGTTCGTCGCTAAAACGAATGAACTTGGTCTTAAGCACGCATTTACATTCGATGAAGCGTGGGAGGCTGGTCAACTGGTAAGGAAGAAAGCCGAGTTCCGTGAGGGTATTTCAAGGTTCCATAATATGCTTGAGAGCAGTGAAATCAGTATGAGCCAAGAGGAACTGCACGAGCAAAATAAGGTTACTCACGACTTTGCTGATGGTTGTTATATTCGCAGGATTTTTAACCCAGCCGGGCTTTTACTTGTTACCAAGATCCACAAAAGGACTCATCCATTTTTCCTTATGTCGGGGAAGATGTCCGTATTTACCGAGGATGGTGTTGTTCATCTTGAGGGTCCGCACCACGGTATAACTCAGGCTGGAACAAAGCGCGTGATATATACTCACACGGACTGCGTGTTTGTTACTGTTCACGTAACTGATAGTACTGATTTAAGCGAAATAGAAGAAGAGGTAATTGCTAAGGATTTTGATGATCCGGAAATTTCTCTTGAAGGTGTTAAAAATTTAATAAAGGAAATACAATGAGTTGGTTAGCAGTTGGTTCTAGTGTCCTATCAATAGGCGGAAGTCTTTTTGGCGGTAGTAAAAAGAAGAAAGCGGCAAAGAGGGCGGCTCGCGCTCAACGCGCTGCCCTAGGAGCAGCCGAGAGTGAGTACCGCGACCCATCCGAAATCTACGAGGACGTGTACGGAGAGTTATACGGTCCAGCGACACAGGATATTATACTTGGCGCAGAACGCCGCCTAATGCCCCAATATCAGGAGTTACAGTTCCAGCGTATGGGTATGCTCCAGCCTGAGCTAATGGAGCGTCAGCGCGAGTTTCAGGAGGCTGAGTTAGGATTACTTGGGGAGCTTGCACCAACAGCAAGAGAGGCACTTGAGGATCCACGACTAGCCCGTATTGCGGACATCTCACTGGAGGAGGCGGAACGTCTCAGCGGGGATCTTACCCCGGAAGAGGAACGGGCAGCGGAGCAACGCGCACTTCAAATGGGTGAGCGCACGGGTCGTACCCTGGACGCATCCACGATTGCACTTGGTGCATTAGGTCGCCAGGAGGCTCGTCTTGAGCGAGAGGCTGCTGCACAACGCGCACGTTCACTTGCTGGTCAAGCGGCTATGGCGGCTCGTGTTGATCCATATACAGCTATCCTTGGACGTACACCCTCAGCTTATCAAACTGCTGCAGGATTAAGCCTCGGACCATTGGGTACTATGACGACAAGTCCAGGTACTGCCTACAATATCGGCGCACAGGAGGACTACAGAAAGGCACAGCTCCAATTAGCACTGGGCGGTGTTGAATCAGCCTACCAACAAGCTAAGGGAGGAATCGAAGCAGGTATGATCTCTGGTGTAGCCTCCGGTTTAAGTGGTATGCTTGGCTCATTTGGAGGAGGTAGCACTCCAATGGCAAGCCCGACGACTCAGTACAGTCCATTTACAACAAGTACTCTAGGATCACTTACTGGGCAAACTCAGTTAACAGGATTTATGGGACGACCCTTCTAATTATGGCTATTATTCCAGAGCAACAAGTACAGACTTCAACCCTTCGGGGAGTTGACCCAACGCAGTTCCTTCAGCAGGCTTACCGCGAGCAGCAAGCCAATGTAGCCGCGTTTAACCAAATGAACGCTACCATCCAGCAGGAGGCTCAGAAGTTCATTCAGAAGCAGGAGGAGAAGAAGCAGAAGGAGATGACCTATAGTGCCATCCTTCCTTACATTCAGCAGATGTCAGGCGGGGACGCAAAGCAGGCTGATGCTCTTGCGAAGCAGATTGCAAGTAACCCAGCTTCCTCTAGCGCGATCCTTAATATGGTTAAGATGAGCCAGGAGCAGGAGCAAAATGCTCGCATCCGAGCAGCTCAAATTGAAAATTTAGAAGCTAGGACAGCAAAAACCCAAAAAGAAATAACTCAACTGGGCGGCGGATCAACCGAGGCGGAACGTGAAATAGAGCGAGTTATGTCGGCGAATCCCAATCTATCATATACGGATGCGGTAAACATCAAAGAGGGTGTCTCTAAAATTGTAACAAACCCCGTCTCAGGGAGATCGGTTATTGTTAATTTGGCAACAGGTGAAGAAAAGCCATTAGCACGGTCCGAGGTAACTGATGCTGCTGTTTCCGCATCCCTTGCTCCTGACCCAGGAGCTAGTGAAAGTAGCCTAAATCTTTACAAGATAGCTGAAACCACAACAGGTCTTTTTCCAGCCATACAAGCGGCGGCACAGCGTGTTACTGGTCAGGTAGGAATTGATGTTGCGGACCCGGAGCTACTGGAGAATATCCAAACCTTCAAAACCGCCCAATCCGACATTCGCCGTTCTATGCGAACTGCTCCTAAATTCTTAGCATCGGAAATGGCGATGCTTGATAAGGAACTAGATATTGAACCTTCCCCACTTAAGGACCGAGCGACACTATTGGCTCAGTTGCGAAGTGTCGATAAGTCAATACGGAACCGACTTGAAGGAATTTCAAAATCAATCAATGACCCAAACTTGCCAGCCGATGAGGTTTCTGCTGCTTTACGGTTACAAAAAGATTTAATTAACTTCCTCCGTAATCTGAATGTCCCGCAGATCGAGCAGGTGGACACACAGGAGCTTTACCGACTAGCTGGTGGAACAGGTGACGCTTCTGGCGCTTCTGACATTTCATCAATCGCTAATAAATACCTTGACCAATAACCAATGGAACTAACTGACGAACAACTGGCAACTGCACTAACTAGGGCTGATGCGGCTGGTAATGTTGAAGATGCTCGGATTCTTGCGCAGGAATACGCGAGGCGGCAACAAATAAAGGAATTACCATCCGAAGAGGATGTAGAGAAGGCTAAGGATCAAGAGGGTGCTGGTGGGTTCGCACCCTTTGCCAACAAGTCCTTGGTTCAGTTACTTGGTGCGCCAGTTGATATTACGAACGCGTTACTAAGCGCAGTGGGTCTTGGCTCCGAACGTCCATTCGGTGGCTCGGAAAGTATTGAGTCCGCTGCTAGAGCTGTCGGTATTGATATTCCTGAGCGCGAACCTGAGACTTTTGTTGAAAGAATGGGACAGGTGACTGGCGAGGTTGCTGGAATGGCATTACCCGTTGCCAAGGGTGCGCAAATGTTGTCTCGTGCACGCGGAACTACCGGTCGTGTCGGAAAAGCAATGGTTGAGGAGATGATTGAGCGTCCAGCAAGGGCTGCTGCGATCGAGGCTTCATCCATCCCCGGTATAGCCGCCGCAAGAGAGGTTGCTGAGAGTAGTGAGATGGGTCCAGTTGGTCAAGTTGCCCTAGAGATGGTAGGTGGTATGGCCCCATCGGTAGCGGTATCCAGAGCTACTGCCGTACCAAGGACGGTTGGCAAAATCGGATACCAAGCACTACTACCATTCCTTCCCAGTGGAGCTAAGGCACGGGCCTCAAGACGTGTACAGGAACTCGTAAGTGACCCAGCACGGGCTGCTGCCGATATTGAATCACTCAAGGGAACTGAACTTTCACCATCCGCACGTACGAATGAACCGGCACTGATGACATTGGAGCAAGCGGTTCTCAATGAGTCCCCCGCTGAGATGACTCGTATCTCAACCAAGCGTTCGGAAAGTATTCAAAAATTATCCCAGACGATTAAACGCTCAGGTAATATTCGCAATACTCGCGCATTCACAAAAGCCAAGGTTGATCGACTCAAGGAAGCAATGAATGCACGGATAGAACAAGCCGCTGATAACGCTGGTTCGACGTTGAGCGCCCTGGGAACCCCTGATGAAATCTCAGCTAGTATTGCTGTTCGTGAATCCCTAGAAACCGCATTGGCTGATGCAAGGGTTCAAGAGGACCAACTTTGGTCAACAATACAGCGAAAGGTTCGCGGTCCCGTATCTAAAACACTAGAACGATACAAGAAACTGAATAGCGGATTAGCGAGTAGTCAAAAGGACGATATGCCAGCTTCGGCTAAACTTGTCATCGGACCGCAGGTGGCGCGCAAGCCCAAGAAAGGTGCTAAGGCGAGGGTGCGCAAAACCACCGTCCAGGAGCTATACGGACTTTATCGCAAACTAGGTGAAGAAGCAGTTGAGGCTCGTGCTGCGAAGAAATTCAACAGAGCTAGAATCGCTGGGGAGTTGCGGGATTCCATTTTGGATGATCTGGATTCATTCTCCGCTGATGGAGAAGTCGGCGAATCCTTGCGCCTAGCTCGTGAGTACAGCGCGGAACTAAACAGCAAATTCACAAAGGGTCCAGTTGGGAAAATCCTGCGCTTCGCAACGGAAGGAACTGAGCGTGTTCCAGAGGAAATGACACTTAGGACTGCTCTTGGTCCGGGTCGTATTCCATCTAGACTTGCGACTCAAGCGATTCAGAGAGCAGCCGATGACGCTACCGTTATGGAAGGTATTACTGACTTCCTGAAGGCTGACTTCTTGAGGAACGCAGTGGACCCGACCACAAACCGAGTGCGTTTGGGTTCTGCGGATTCATTCCTCCGTAAATACGACGAATTACTCGAATTAGTTCCAGCTACTAGAACTCAACTTCAAGCGGCTCGCTCAAGCGAAGATGTTTTGCGCCGAGTGACAAAGATGGTGGACGCTGGACGCAAGAACCTTGATCGCCCTGCTATTTCTTCAGCCGCTAGACTCCTGAATGCCCCTGCGGACAGGGAGATAGCTGCAATCCTTCGCTCACCTGACCCCAAACAAACTATGAAGCAGATTGCATTCATAGCTCGAAAGGATAAGACTGGCAAAGCTACCGAAGGTCTTCGTGCCGCTATGTCGGAATACTTGATTGAAACGGTAACATCCCCTTCAGCGTTAGACATTCAGGGGAAGCCAGTTATCGGCGGTATCAAGTTGTTGAACATCTTGCAGGATCAGAAGATAATTGATGCAATGTCATTCTTGTTTTCACCCAAGGAAATACAAGATATTCGGTCATCAGCCAAGCAAATGTCATCCATAGAAAAGCTGGTAAAGACTTCGGCGGCGGACGCAATAATCCGTGATGTGCCTGGATGGCTTCTTAGTACTGTTGCTCGTGTCGTTGGTGCGCGAGTAGGCGGAAGGCTGTCCAATGCGACACCCGGCGGATCGTTGCAGTCCGCTCAGATTGGCTCCAATGTCGTGGCGAAGTTCCTGAATTCTCTTGTTGCGGATAAGGCCAAGCAAATGCTAGTGGATGCGGTCCAGGATCCAGAGCTAATGAAGGCTCTTTTGACTCACAAAAACGGCAGGGTCAGCAAGAAGCAGGCAAGGGTCATCAGGAATTATATGATTTCCCCGATAGGCTCTCGACTCCTTGAGGAGGGTATGTTTGAGGAGGCTAAGGCTGAAGCTGCGGCTGAGAAACGGTAGCAAAAAGCCCCGCCCCCCAAATAAGCAAAAGGGGCGAGGCTACCTAACGAACGAGGGCTTAATAAGGAGGCGTTACCCTATCCCCCCGCTGCGGATTACTCCAACAGCTTACCTCGAAATTGTATTATACACTAAGTGTTTCAAGAATCAACTTGAGTCTGCGTTTTTCCTCAGAAAGATTTTTGCGCTGCTCCATCATACGATCAATACGATATGACAGGACCCTGGATTCCTGCCGGATCATCTCGATCTGCGTCTGGATGCGCTCAATGTTTTCTTCTTTATCTTTCACGGTTTCAAACTGGGGTTTAGTCTTGGATCTGTCAACAAATAAGTCAGGGAAATTAAGTCCTTCGAGTGGATAATTTAACTCCTCGAAACAATAGGTATCACGGGCAATCGCTGCCTCCTTCTCGTCCTCGAAGTACCCAATGTGAATTTTTTTATGCTTGCCATTTAGAGTTGTACCTACGCTTACGCACCATTTGTCGCGATCTTTCTTGAGGTACACGCCTCTGTATTTTGACCGTCCATTAACCTTCTGGTATCCACGAAGGTTCTGAGATTTGGTAACGTACCTTAGATTTGATGGTGCATTATCTGACTTGTCGCCATTTATATGGTCAACCTGATGATCCCTTGGCTCCACTCCAAGGAAAGCCCTCGCAATCAATCGATGAACACGAAACCTTTTTCGTTTTATCACGACAATTGGATATCCCTTGTCATTCTTGTAACCGAATGTTCGCTTGGACCAACTCCCACTCGGGTGAACACTTCCGTCCGAGTAACAGGTTACCTTGGTTCCATTTACAATTATATCCTTTGATGTCTCAGTACTTATCATAGCTCCTCCGTGTTAACAATTATTGCATCCTTGCTGTACAGGTATCCTGTACGCTTACTTATGATTTGAACTGCCTCGAAGTCAGTTGTCCAAGGCATCTCCCTATCCTCGAACCCGAAGTCGTAGTCCTCCCGGATCAGCTTTGAGATATTCCAGATGTACAGGAGTAACTCAAAAGCATTCACGTAAATGAAGTCCTTCTTAACGGATTCAGCTATTGCGACATTGGTGTCCACCTTGAGCTGCTCAATAATCCACGGATCATAAGCCTTGCGTCTTGATTTAATCTCAACCAGGTAGTCATCACTCTCGTAATCAAAGGGACTGAACTCGTCCCTTGCTTGGCGAAGTTCCTTCATACGAGGGAAGGCCGCCATTATCTTTTCAGCTACTTCTGCTTCAGTCATAATTATACAAACCTCCCGGTGCAGTGATAGAACTTGAAGAATCCGCCGATGTCTCTCTCACCCTCGCGGTTCTTTGCTAGTTCGTAGTTCAGGCTAGTGAAGGAACCCTGACTGTCTACATCCTTTGAGGACTCAACGTCACCCTTGGATGGGTACATAAGCAGTACCACGTCAGCATCATTCTCAATATCACCACTGTCCTTGAGGTCATACAGTTTAAGATGACCGCTCTTGGCTCCCTCTCGGTTAACCTGAGCCAGCAGGATGACAGCTATGTTCAAATCAATAGCCATCTGCTTAATCTTGTGCGAGATACTGGCAATGCCCTCGGCCTTACCCTTGCGGGAGTCAAACGGGATTAGCTGTAAGTAGTCAATGACCAGCAGCTTTACGCCGTGCTTCTGCACGAACTGCCGAGTCTGGCTGTACAGATCATCCGCGCTCTTGACGCAGTGCGATGTAAAGATAGGCATCTCACCGAGGTCAGTGATTGTCTTGTGGACCCTCTGCATCTGGCTCTCGGTAGCTGTGTTCTCCTCTACGCTGCGAAGGTTAACGCCGGAGATAACTTGGGTCAGTCTCTTGGTTAACTGCTTCTGAGGCATCTCCAGTGAGAAGATACCGCAGGCGTGACCATCCTTGGCTACAGCCTGGGACACAATGTAAAGTGCCAGTGCGGACTTACCGCAGGAGGTAGGTGCAGCGACCGTCATTACCTCACCAGCCGCGATACCACGATTACCGAGGTAATCATCTAGACGATTGGTGTGAGTCTTAACAACGTCCGCTTCGTACTCCCCAGCCTGCATCTTGGCGATGTCCTCGAGTAACTCCTTGGCTGATGCGCCAATGTTAACCCGATCTTGACTAAGCATTGGCTTAGCCGTGATGTCAGCCTCCAGTTTACTACGGATCTCGTCATAGCTCTTGGTCTCGGACTCCACGTCCTCAACAGCAATCCGGCAGGACTTCATTATCTCACGAAGCCTTGCTTTTTCTGCCACTGTACGCGCAAAGAAAAGAGCCTCAGATGGCGTAGAAGCCCCGTCCATAAGGGACATAAGCCCAGCCATACCGCCGACCTCATCAACGCCCTGTAGAGCCTTCAGATGCTCCAGAAGGGCAACTTCATTAAGTGGCTTACCTTCCAGTGCCAGTTCCCCTATCGAGCGATAAAGGAGTTGGCAGCGGAGAGTGTAAAAATCCTCGACCTCCAGCATTGGGCGCACCGTATCATATACGGAGGTGTCCCCAGGCAGCAGGCAGGATGCAATTAGTCTTTCTTCAGCGTCAGCACTATGCGGCTGATTGTGTATCAGTAGGTCCAGTTGGTTCATCTTCAAGTAATGCTACCAGAGAACGAAGGACCTGTCCAAGGGACTGATGCGTGATGCGATTACCCTCCTTCAATTTATAGCCATCAATCTGGTTATAAAGTGATAGGGATACTTCGGCAGCTTCTTTTATTTTAGTCATTTCGTTATGGTTTTGTTGTGAATTATTAGTCATATTTAGATTACTTGACCCAAGCCGGATTGCAAGGGTCAAGAATCATAGCACAAGGATTTACTCCTCCTCTGCTCTTTCGAGCATCCCTATGGCTATCAATGAATAACCAATCAGGTCGCGGAATATGTCCTTGGACTGGTCGCCGTTGGTATCAACCTTCAGCTGACCATCTAAACAGAAAGCCTTAGCTCTCTGGAATTTATCCTGCATCCGAATACAGACTCCAGTCAGTGGATGAACGCCGAACTCGGAGGAGCCATCGAAGTTAGCGAAGGGGTTATCGCAACTCTCGCCTCCTGTGTAATCCGTGTTCTTATTGGCAGTCATCGCCAGGATGGAGTCCACTTCATCACGGCGGAATTTATCCCACCATTGCTTATCGAATGAGGACACAGCTTAGAATGGGGTGTCGTCGTTGGTTGGCGCACTCGCAGCTTTTGGAGCTGACTTAGGAGCGGATGCTGCATCCACTGGGTTCACTGCCAGTGAGAGGAAGTTAGTACCACTCTTGGCCTGCTTCTTCCAGCCCTTGAGGTAGTAGTCCTTGCCCTCGACGTTAATCTTCCCGCTATAGTCAGGATGATTAGGTTTTTCTTTGCGGTCATTCACGAAGAATGTCCCGGAGTTTGTGTTATCGTATTCCATATTTATGTTCTGGGTTAAAATTCAGTTGGTGTGGCGGCCTGAGCTTTGCCCTTGCCGTGCGTGTTAGTTGCATCCGGATCCTTGGTATCATCGATAGCAAAGAGTCCATTCAGCGCGTACTTGCGAGCGTAGGAGGAAGCGGAGCCAGTAATCTGGGCGTCATCCATACCCTTCTTCACCTCTGCCTCACGAGCAAACGCTGTGGCTGAGATGGCAAGTTCGGTATCATTGTCAGCTAGGCTGGCTGTAGCTTTAACGTAGACACGTCCGCCTACTTCTACTACATCGTCCTGGATAACGAGGCTGCATCCCCACTCGCCAAGCAATGGCTTAACGGCTTCAAGGATGTCCTCGGCTGAACGGTAGCGGTAACCACCGAACTTATTGGTCTGCCCCTTCGGGGCTTTCAGGGAACTTTGGATTCCCTGGAGCTTTTGTCTTATGTTTTTATTGCTCATATTTATTTTTGGTTAGTTTACGGAAAAGTTCCTTTCGGTGCTTGAGGTTAGTGCAGGCTTCGATCTCTGCTTTACTCCCCCCTATGGCTTTCAACTCTGCAACCTGTTCAGCCGCTGTCAAGCTATTAGCAAACTTTCTTGTAAGTTGTGTAAGCCCTACAGGATGAAGGACATCCGATGCCTCGCGCTCAAGATAGGCTGCCATTGCCTCCAAAGTATTGGGCAAATCTTCCTTCCTGCCCTTGCACATCTTGAGGAAGAAGTTCTCAACCTTTCCCAGTAGACTGTTCGCCTGCCGTGAGATAACGCCTCGGACAAGCCCGGTCTGGTGGTCGTGGTCAAGCACCCAGTCCTTGGTCTTGATGTCCAGTATCGGGCAGGAGATGGGCTTATGGGTATCCCTGTACTCCGGGATTTCGCTCTGTGGTAAGTAAGTCATAGTGCCTTCACCACGTCCTTCATCGCGTCCCGGCAGTTGCGTGATTGCCGCTCAAGGAATTTCATTAGCCGCTTCTGCGGGATAATAGCTTCGATGAACTGATCGTAGTACTGATCCATCCACTCAGCCACAGCTTCCCGCCAAGGTAGGATGCGACCCTTCTCGGCTTCGATCCACTTGTGCGAGCGGATCTCGTCCTTTACTAGCCTGCACATATTGAAGTGCAGCTTGTCGTGCTTCTGGGGATCGAACGGAACGTAGTCCTCGGACTCCAGGAGATAGTCAATTACTGGTATTTTCATATTGTTTGGATTG